>SWBW01009645.1_pt1 | contig 25770 bp, 16 predicted proteins | sample 4693041 | NCBI WGS metagenome assembly SWBW01 (sample SAMN10267271, study PRJNA491770) | bioreactor metagenome | isolation source: DHS bioreactor inoculated with marine methane seep sediment | place: Japan: Omine Ridge, Nankai Trough | collected 2006-05-06 | reverse complement strand
GGAGGCAATGAATTTTCTGAAGCGTACTCTGCCATACAGACATCTGATGGCGGTTACATAATTGGAGGCAGTGCACGTTCATATGGTTCCGATAACCTAGATTTCTTGCTGGTGAAAACCGATGCGGAAGGAACCGAACAGTGGAACCGGACATTTGGAGGGGACAGCACCGATTGGCTATATTCTTTCCAGCAGACCTTTGATGGTGGTTATATTCTCGGTGGACATACTCGTTCATTCGGAACCGATTCATCCGATTTTTGGCTTGTGAAAACTGACAATAATGGAATAGAGCTCTGGAACAGGACATTCGGAGGTCATTATAATGACAGGGCATATTCTGTCCAACAGATCCCTGATAGCGGCTTTATCATGGCAGGTGTTAGACGTTCACTGCATGGGAATGGGTACGATTGCTGGCTGGTAAAGACAGATGCTGAAGGAGTGGAGATGTGGGACAGAACGTTTGGACATGATGAGGATAACAGGCCTTATTCTATCCTGCAAAGCCCTGACGGCGGTTATATAATCGCAGGTGAGACCGGGTCGGAGGGAACTGAATCCTATGATGTGTGGCTGGTCAGGACCGATTCTGACGGATATGTGCAGTGGGAGACTACCTTTGGCGGGACCGGGCATGATGTGGCAAGGTCTGTATTGCTGGCTCCTGACGGCGGCCTGGTTGTGGCCGGGGATAAGGACTGGTGCAGTGACCAGGGCACCGATTTCTGGCTGATAAAGCTTGGCGGGATTCCTGCTGAACCTGAAGGTGGGGATACACCAACTGATGGTGGGGTTCCCGTTGAACCTGAAGGTGGAAATGCACCAACTGATGGTGAACCAGTACAGACTCCGGATATACCGGGTTTTGGTGCAGCAGTGGCGGTTATGGGCTTGCTGGTGTGGGTGGGTTTGGCCGGTCGGCGGCGGTGATGGGATATGAAACAATTTAAATTAAGGAGATGAATAAATTGAATGACGGATTCAAAATGAAGAAATTATTGATAATTTGTATTTTGATAATTGGTATTGCTTTTATATCCGGGTGTGTTGAGGACGCCGGCGCATTATATATTAAAGAAATCGAGGATATTGGCAACGGTACATACTTTGAAATAACTTCTGAAGAGTTAAAAGAATATCCTGAACTTATAAAATCAATACGTGGTGGTGAGGGATGTACAAAATCAGATTACAGCGGTTGGTATTGTAAATTAAATTCAGATGAAGTCAGTAGGGTGGGTGCTTTTTTTGACATGAAGCATTCTGAATATTTGTTTAGTATTGATATGAAATTTGAAAATAATTTGAATGATAATATTATCGATGTGGAATTAATGAAAACGTTCGAATCTTATGGATTTCCATTGTCTGAAAAATATTCCATCATTACACGCGAGAGAAATAGCTTGTATGATAGCTGGTGGATTAAGAAAGATAACAGTCCTGAATATATTATTTGGGAAATAAACGATGAGTTGAAAGTTTATAAAAGTGGATATATTGAATATCAATTCGTCAAAATAGGTGAGCATTATTATGAAATTAGCCTTGCTGTAGTTTGACTGAAAGTTTTATATTTCAACTAAATCTACGCATGAATTTAAGTGCAGATATTTGACAATCCGATAGCGAAATCCGGGGTATTTGACTGCTAGATGGATAGCTTCATGCTTGGATGGGACGATAACAAAATATTAAGGAAAATAAAAAATGGACGCCACAGACTCGTTATTTGGGATATTAAGAGAAAATAAAGTGAGATTGCTTATTATCGTTGTAACAATTTCGCTCTTCCTGACATCATTAAACGGCCTATTCAGTCCATTTACATTATACGGAGGCAGTTGGGTTCATATACAAGCTGAAAAACCTCTGAATGTTGATGAAATGCGGCAAATGGTATTATTTATAGAAAAGGAATTGCATGAATTTGGGTATGAGGACATAACTGTAATTTCTGTGGGAGACATCGAAGAAACTCAATATATTCTTATTGACATAGCAGGTGCTGACATAGAAGAAACTCAGTATATTTTTAAAATTATTTCAGAATCAAGCGTATTACCATCAAAAATAAAAATGATAGGTGTTGGGGAAATTACAAGACAACCAAACCCAATATTAAATTTGTTTATACTATATTTTTTAGTGGCTATTACTACTGGACTATTTTTATATCGCAGGTATAAAAGCCATAAAATAAGTATAGTTGGTATAATCACGGTTTTAAGTACGACTATTATAACACCTTTCGGCTTTGCCTCACTTATCAATTTGAAAATCTCGGGAGGTTTTATAGAAATGGCAATCATGATGACTATTCCAGTCGCTATTGTTTTAGAGAACCATGTTTCCTCTACAGATAGCGTTTTCTTTGGAAAAGAAAAAACTAAAAAATCACGAATGAAATACATCATTTTTCTAATTGTTATAGTCTGTGCGATCAGGTTTATCACATCAGTCCCAGGAATGCATGAATTGTATCATATTACTCCCTCAGATTTGTTTACAACATTTTTTTGGATTTTTCCTCAAGCTGTAATATCTTGTTTTATTGTTATCGTTATAAGTGGGCCAGCTTACGTAAAAATCATTCACAAATTAAAATAGAATATTATTAAAGCAGGCATCCTTCATCAACTGTGGATAACAAGGCATGAAAATTTTAGTCTTTCGGCACCTTGTGCCTGAATTAAACTGACAATTCCAGTAAACAGAACGAAAGATAAAAGCCTTGAGCATCGTCCTGATGCCTCATATTTCACGAAGCAATCCGAGGTCAGTAACTATTAATAGGACTCTAATGTTATAAACAATAAAAAAGAATTTCTGAAATGAAGGTGAATAAATTATGACTGAGGCGCCTATGGTACAACAATTTTGGGTGGCAATGGACTTGTACAACACGGAATTTTTCCCTTATTCTATAATTATACCTATCATTTTTACGATTGGTATTTTAGGATTAGTCTTCTATTGTTTCAAAAAACCTGACATCCGAAGAAGTACATACCTTAAAGCGTTTGTTGCTTTAATTTATTTTTTCTTTGGATTAACTCTATTGGTTGCTCTGAAGCCGATAAATTATAGATTAGGCTTAGGGATGGCTTTAGGCAATTGGTTTATATCATTTTTGTTTTTTGCGGAAGCATTTTGGTGGAAAAAAATTATATTTCAGTTACCTCAACAAAAAGACCTGAGATATCTGTCTGTTTTATTAATGTTCACAGGTATCTTCCTTTACACAATTGTTGAATTGATGACGGGCCATAGCTGGCCTGAGATGGTGCTATTCGGAGCTGGGTGTCCTACAACCATATTTTTAAATGGATTGCTAATTAGTTCACTATCAAGAATAACAAACAAATGGGTGTTAGGAATAGTGTTTACATTTTCTGTTTTCGTAGGTGGTAGTTGGGCTTTGGGTGGAATTACAGTTGACTGGCTTTTTTTTGGTTCAGGAATAATTGGCTGGGCAATGTTGATAAGATACTGGGATCGTAAGGAGTAAAATTTTTAGGAGGATTTAGTATGATAACCGCAGAACAATGGTGGAGTATACTTGGAGCATATAATACTGCGATTTTCCCTATGCAGATAATTACAATAATCGTAGCGGCTATATTAACATACTTTTTGTTCACCAAGCCCGGAACTAAGACAAACAGTTTCATAAAAGCATATTTAGCATTTACTTTTGCCTGGATCGGCATAGTATTCTATTTGATATTAGGTAAAGGACTGACTGGTAACTATTTTTGGGCATCTTTATTCATAATAATAGCAATTTTATTTGTTGTAGACATATCTGCGAAAAGAATTGAATTTAGGATCCCCAAAACGGAATGGCAAAAATATTTGACTATCTTTTTAATCCTATGTACATTTTCTTATCCCTTAATTGGAATGTTACTGGGGCATTATTATCCTAAAATGGTTATATTAGGAACGTTTCCCTGTCCAACAACGGCATTTGCTCTCGCATTACTCGCAGCAGCGATACCAAAAGTTGACAAGAAAGTCTATATATTGCTTCTGTTTTGGGCAATTCCTTTGCCGATGTTTGTCCAAATTCCTCGTTTTGGTGTTTATGAGGACTCGATTATGCTTGTAATTGGAATATATAGTTTAATCATGTTAGTCAAAAATTGGAAGGTGATTGGAAAAAGGAAGTAGGCTTATGAAAATAACAATTTTAAATGGGAATTTTCAGTATATTTATCTTACAAAGCTGAAGTACTGGCCATATGGCACTATTTCAATCGGGTGTGGAGCGGCTTGGGCTTTTAATGAATGCTTGGTGTGGAAATCACAACTTCACTCTGCCCAGGTCCCCCTCCCGATCAACTCCGCCCGCCCTTGTGGCATGGGGGCTGGCAGACGCTTTTCGATTATTCTGGCGGGCTTTGGGTGCGAAGTGGGGATGGATGCTTGGGTGGGTGGAGGTAGGGGGCTCCAGTCACTACCTCGGATTAGAAATCCGAAAGGCATCGAAGTTGATGCTCGGTATTCTTAATTCCTTTTATCTTTTTGCTGTGGTATTATTCTAACAAATCCCATTTTGGTTTTAGTAACAAATATAGAATCAATATTCCAATTAAACCAGATAACAGAGTGCCAATTCCCAATTTTATAACAAATATTTTTAACATTAAAGTGATTACTGCAACTCCACAAAATGCAAAGAATGCCCATTTTTTCCAATTAAACAAGAATATCACAAATATGACATTTGCAAATGTTAAAATCCCCAAAAAAGAAAAAATCCCAGGAAAAGTATTAGGATAAAGTGATGTAAGTGTTGAATTTGAGGTCAAATATGATATCGAACTGAAAAAGTTGCCAATTAACATAAGAAATAGCCAAATTGTCAATAATGTACCATGGTTTTTTTCTGTTATTCTTGTCATATTCTCTTCAGTCACGATCATGCCGCCCCATTCTGAAGTTTATATAGTTATATTATTAATCTGACTTATTTTCACTAAATATAAATCTAATACTATTTCATAAATTATTGTGATAAAATGATAATGATTTGACACTTATTTAAACATACCCCTTTGTTCTTGCAGGGCAATATTCACAGTGTTATCAGGCTTTTTTCTCCATAACCTTCAGAATTAGGCTGTACTTCGTGAATGGCTCGATGTCAAGAATTGAGCCCTATTTCACACCTATCATCTCACAGTGCGATTTCGGCATGGTGGTCAACTACTTCGGACTGGAAGCCTGAAGCATCAACGAAATTGATGCAAAAAATATTTAATTCATTAAATGATATTTGTTTGTAGGTGATTCATTAATGTCAAAAGCCTATGCAAGAAAGAAAAAAAACGGTTCTGGGTGGGAAGTAGTTGGTGGCGGAAACACCGTTAATACTATGGGGCGGTACGGAGCCGAAGACATTGCTGCTAAACGAAATAAGCGTTAGGGGAAAAAAAATAATAATGAATATTTTAAGACATTCTGACTAACGTTGCATACTTATTACTGCAATAACTGTACTCAAGTGCAAGGTCTTCAAATAACATAAGACTAACCTAATTACGGACCTCAGATTTGCAACCGGGCCGATGTCAAAGTTGAATTTGAATCATATAGTATTATTAATTTATAAACATTTTAGCATTCTAATATGTAAAAAAATGGACAAATGTTATTCGAATCAGCCAAAAATCATCCAGTTCTATGATAAAACAAGGTGACGTTAGATTGTGATTCTAATGGGGAGAAAAGGATGATTCAAGGTAGTCTTGGTAGAACATAAAGATTTCCTCACAGGTGTGGATTAGAAAGGTATCCATGCGTGATTGGTTAAGTGATGAATCATGAGAAATTGCCAATGGAGAGTATTCAAATTAAGTAGAACTTCATGTACTCCTCAGGCATCAGTTCATAAGTCATATATTTTTCAGCTATAGCCATCTACTCACCCTTTTTATATATTCCATAACTCTCATTCGCTTAGCAGTACCCGCACCCCCATAGTCGGGCAGCCGGGCAAGTGCATCAAGAGCGCGCAGGTGAGTGAGGGAATAGGGGGAGGGATAGGAGCAGGTAAAGTGCATGTAAGGTGTTGTGGGTATATGGTGAACTCACCGCAAAGACTACAAAGACATTGTTACCGTCACTTCGCGTCCTTTGCTGTGCAATATATCATAAAATTAAATCATCACCCAAGTTTGACAGTTATAAATTTCAATATTTCATCACGGTTTTTTTCACCTAACCGTGCGACACCTTTTCTTTCTAAAACATTCACATTGCTGTAATTTGAGATGTCTGATTGCAGTTTTTTGGTTGAGACAATAATAATGGATAACTTTCTGTCGAATCGATCAAAACAACCACGATTGAGTAGATACATAAGATAATGTTTTGTTAATAACATAATTATAATTTCATGGTTATTAGCAGCATCAACCATGAGATTGCTGAAGTCTGTTCTTTTATCCAATATTTCTAAATCTTGCTCGGTTTGAATATGGTGAGAATATGGAATAATCTCTTCATTTTCTTGAATTAGTCCATACCTGCCTGAAATAATACACAGGTTGGTTTGAGCAAATTCAGAGACAGTGTCTGCAAAAAGTCTAACTTCACTAAACATTCCAGCAAACATCGATCTTGCCGGTCGTATAAATTCATGCAGAATTTCACGGTATTGATCTTCAACCTCAATATCATCATGTGGAACTGCAAGATTATGACTCTCCAGCAGGGACATTATCTTAGGATTTTTTGCAATATCTACACCTTTACCATATTTTCCAGTCCATCGGTTAATAGGAGGTAATTTTACAGATGTATCTTCAGTGAATATGACTACTTTCATTGCATACTCCTTTTTTATATAGATGTCTTATTCTTGTTCAAATCCCTGGTCAGTGAATTTCAATGATTTACCATTCTCCATAACAATCCTCACCACTTGTTCAGGAACACCTGATGGTATCTCTGCCTCAATTTCTAATGTTATTGTCACTGTTGAACCTACTAATCCAGATAGATGTGAGATTACTTCTTCAGCAATTTGACCTGCATCGCGACCCATGCGTGTAGCATCAAGAGTAACGCTGCCATGGAAGCGTTTTGGTGGTTGTTTTTGTGGTGATACAGGATTGGGATCATTTACTTGAGTAGTAACAGATGTTATTTCTGGATAAACATTAATTTCGGTTTCATTTTGAGATCCAGGCACCGTTATTTGTGTAGGTGGAACTTCTGCCTTATTTTGGTTGGCGGCTATATCAGGTTTTACCAGCATGCCCGGAAGAATCTCTCCTGACAATCTAATTGGCTGGCCGCAGCGCAGCCCTCTATAGCGATTTTCTGCATCATCAAAACTATCAGCGTAACCAAAAGATTCTTGTTCCCACGTAAGGATTGCGAGTCCGGAATTGATTGCGTCTGCTAACACAGATGGACTTGTTAACCTTGCAAGATAAGGATAACAAGCAAAGTCCTCAGCAAGCTGTTTTATCTCAACATGGTTTCCTCTCCAAAGAGGGATTTTATCGAGTTCCATGCGTAACCGTGTACCAGCGAGAGCTGATATGAGTAATTCTTCATTTTTGAGTTTCTTACTGGCTCTTGCAGCAAGGGAATCCTGACCCGAAAGTCTGATTGCTTGAATTTGTACAGGCGTTTGTGGATTCTCCTGAACTGGAACTAATAACCATTGATAGGTTTCAGGAACACGTGCATTGACAGTACTGTTAGCAGAATCTTTTTGTGCCACTGCCTGCTTAACCTGATGTGGTGAAAGATCAAGTGTGTCTTTTTCAGAAAGTATTGATTCCCAGGCAAGATATTTTCGTATGGCTTCATCCAGGTCCTGAAAACGTGTCTTGTCTGCAGCAAGGAATACAAGGGTATTTCGGTAAAGTCTGGGGCTATTTCCTCGGGTTTCAAGGAACATTTTTATAGCTTTCTCAGCGGCATTTCCTTCTTCTTTGCTGTATGTTTGTTCTATACCCAAAACCACAAGTCTGGCATTTAGATCTTCGGGCACGTCTCCACTAGAAGTTGGCAAAATGTGCACACCTTTGAAATCACCCATTCGGCGCAGATCAGCTCGCAGGAGTCTATCTAGTTTTTGTGCAACTTTATCAGGGTCACGCCTAAGTTGTTCGGCACGATCATCAGCAAGTTTGGTAACAGTGGGTTGGGTGGAATACCAGTAACGTGGTCCATCCTGATAGAGATATGTAGCTGCCCCTGTCAGCCTCCTCAACGCATCACCGAATACAGCTGGGGATTCACCTGGCTGCACACATCCTAATTTCACTTGCCGATCTTCAATACCATTATTTGCTGCAGTAGTAGTAGGAGCAGAACCAAGATAAATGGTACGTGCTACACGTCTGCATGCTGCAAACTTGCCCAGATTTGGTACATCTGAATCAATGCGTAGAGGCAGTGAGTTAGGACCATCTACGTCTTTCTCGATAATGGGAACCCAGTTATCAGAAAGATAACGCGTCAGTTCAAACTGCACACGCCTGTCTTCAATGGGAATGTTAGCTGGAAGGATCAATGGGTTTTTATCTCCCTTTTCCCAGAGGCTGTATATGACCGCAGCCATCAGACGCAGTACTCCACGGGTGCGCTGGAACTTTACAAGCGTAGACCAGTCAGTGTAAAGACGGTCAAATATTTCAGGGTGGATTGGATATGCTGCTTTGATGCGTTTTTCATATTCTGCATCACGACATTCTGGAGGAAATTCCTGTTGTTGAGCTTTATAGAAGTCAACAAAAGCTCGTGCAACTACATCACGATCCTTGAACTGAGCCGAATCAGTCATGGGCTCGAATAGTCTTCGACGGACAATCTCAAAACCTTCCTCTGCGGTTGCTGGTCTCCAGACTGCTTCCACACGTCCTATTACATTACGGAGTCTATCGAGTGCCTCACGTCCACGCTGGCCACCTACTTCCACATCATCAGCCTGGGCGTGTGGTGAAGTTGCAGTGTCAGAGGCGGGTAAACTAATGACAAGCAAGCAATTATTGGCAAGTTTGGCAGATTCTGTGAGTACCTGGGCAAAGGAGAAATGTGTTTCAAAACTGCCCCCTGGCAAATCACTCTGGTCATGCAGTTGGCGGGCATAAGCTACCCATTCATCAATAAGGATGATACATGGTCCGTAATCATTGAAGAGTTCACGTAATGCATCACCTGGACTTGTTGCTCTTTCGTCGTCCTGACGTACACGTTCATAAGCTTCTTTTCCACCAAGTTGCCAGGCAAGTTCACCCCATAGGGTATGCACAACAGTTCCATCTGGCTTTGTCGTGGGATTGCCGGGTGAGATCTTGTTTCCTACAATCACCACTGTCTTTGCTTTGGGAAGTTTTGGGACTTTAGCTTCCATGAGCACACTTTCGATACCCAAAAGTTCGTTTACCTCAGCTTTACCTGAGAAAAGATGATAAAGTGCCAGCATGGAATGAGTCTTTCCACCACCAAAGTTTGTCTGGAGCTGTACTACGGGGTCACCACCAACACCTCCTATTCGCTGTATTGAACTTACTAAAAGGTGTTTCAGGCTTTCTGTGAGATAGGTACGGCGGAAGAATTCAGCTGGATTACGGTATTCGTCAGATCCTTCACCGAGATGTACCTGCCAAAGATCAGCCGCAAACTCTGCCTGCTGGTAACGGCCGCTTGCAACATCTCTATGAGGAGTTATTATCTCTCTCCATGGCTTGAGGTTACTGGAGGCACTTTCGATGACAGTACTTGAACTCTTGCGGCGTTCGTTTCGTGACTGTTCATCGAAGACCAGGCGTCTAAGCTCCATTTTCATCTTACGGACTTCTTCTGCCTGTGGTGCGGAAACTGCAGTCAACATTCTCTCAGTTGAGTCCAGAGCACGGTCGGTATCATCGCTGGAGAATGCTTCCTGATGAGCCCATTTATTGCGCACATCTCTAAGTTCACTAACCAGAGTACGTTCAGCAAATCCAAATGTTTTACGGAATACATCATTCCATGTGTCCCACATGAGTTTGAGTAATGCAGCTGCATCTAATTGTTCAATGGATTTGTTTGCAAGCAGCCAATCGTCACCAAGTATTTTGGCTGCCTGGTCATGTGCTTGAACCTGATAGATATCTTCTAATTCTCGCTGCACAAAAGGCCCAAGACCTTCTTTTAGCAGTTCCAGTGCTTTTGCAACACGCTCGTAGTTGGTCATTCCCATTATTTATCCCTTCTCAAAAAGTTGTGTTTGCCCTTTTGGCAGTTTTATTTCCCCTTTTGAAAGTCGTATTAGTTCCGGCCAACTCTGTACCAGTGCATTATAAGATAGTGCTTCATTGGCACGCTTCTTACGTTCACATTGAGTATAAAGTCGATAAGCAAGTTCCCTGGCAACATCAGCTTTACTTCCGAGTTTAGCCACTAACTCAGCCGCTGCAATTTCACCGTCTACTTCTAACACACGGATAAGCTGATGAACCATTTCCCAAACAGTCAATCTTTTATCTGTAACAGGGTCCCAATCCGCAGGAAGTTCTTCTGGTTTGAGCAATCCAACCTTCCCAGCTTTTGAGGCAAGAATTCCAGCCTCGACCATACCTGAAACGCTTGTGTTCTTGGCTTTGGAAAGTGTTTCTGCTACTCCATATTCACCTGCATCGAATCCATATTGATCGAACCATGCCAGCGCCCATCGGCTATCTGCATCAAAGTCTCCTTCCTGTTCTGCTAGTACTTCATCTAATATCTGATTGATGAGTGAAAGCGCTTCACGCACAGTCAAATCCTTACCTTCTGCATCGAGAACTTTTGAATAGGATGTGAATATTGCCATAGCAGGGCCAATGGCAGCTTGAGCTAAGTCTACTGGGGCAGTGTTACTTTTCTGAAGGTATTTGAGTGTGTTTGGAAGCTCATTCTTAAGTGCCGTGAGAAAATCACGACGAGTAATAAAGGGTGCATTGATCAAGCGGGGGCGACAAACAAGGACAATGCTGGAAGCTAGAGCATTTTGATCATTACCAATCATCCGACCTTTACGCTCTGTTCTTACTGGCCAGGTGCCACAAATAGTGAAATCCGCTTTGATAACTGCTTCAAGAAAAGTCTCCCATCCTGTCGAAGCCGTGTCTCCTTTCTCCGTTTCAGCCTGTTTGAACGCGTAGTAGATAGTTACCGGAAAAGCTGGATGTGCATCTAACGTCAAGCGGTGCATTACCTGGGTCATACCTTCTAAGAAAAATTTTTCTGCTTTTTCCTTATTGCCATGGCGATAAGGTGTTGCAACAAGTTCCTCGGCCTTTGGCACGGTTAAAGTGGCAAATAAACTTGAATAGATAGTTTTCAGAGAGTTACGCAACCATGCATAGAAAAAATCTGAAAGGTCTGCATAACCAATGTTATCGTAGTAAGGGGGGTCAGTTGAAATTAATTTGCCCTGACTGATTCTTTGGGTTTGGGCGTCCGCTTGTGTAACACAGCCGCATTGTCCTATAGCTAATGTAGCAACAACACGTGAGATACCATTGAGAGATATCATAAGGTCCCCAGCAGCATTGGCCAATGGGTTTACTTCTGCATAATCCCAAACCATTGGCAAGGTTTGCCGACCAAATACATGTACTGCTTGATCTCGTGATTTGCTCCAAGTTACAAGCGTTGCATTATAATCACATAATTTACTAACTCCAAGGCCCAAATAAATCGCAACAGCATCTGCATATGCCTGTGCAGACATGCCCCCTGCATCTAGGCTTAGGCTATCATCCATCATCTCAGCAGTAAGAGTGTCATACTCCATTCGCTCACGTGCTTCCAGCACTAATTCGGAAAAAGTGGTCAGCATAACTAACTGGCGAGGAGTGAAAAGATGTTTGAAATGTGTAAGGCCGTAAAGTGGTGTGAACATAGAACGGCGATCTGGCGATATTTCCACATCAGGTTCCCACGTTGGTATTGCTTGAAGTGCGACATCTTCCATTTCTGGTGTAGGTGGTAGGTAAACTCGTCCACGTTTTCCATCAGCAACAATCGCCATCATGCGTGCGCCCATACGCTCAGCCACACCTTCTGCTTTGATGTAATCTGGTTTGAGTGGTATTCCAGACATCAAGCATTCAAAATTTGCTCCACGAGCAAGTTTGGTACCTCTCTTTGCTGCATCAACATCTTTCGGTTGGCCAACTTTCACAGTAAAACGGTAATTATCATCTTCAATTACTGGTTCAACATAAGCTTCCTTGCCTTTTTTGGTAGATAACATGAAAGTGGTAGCCAGCGGCACATCAACATGTTTAAAAGCTGGGTTTGAACTCTTCACTGTACGCGCCCAGAGCCAAGCAATCACAGTAAGTTTCTGACCAACAAATTGGTCCAGATCTGGTCTTTCTTTTGCCATCTCCTTAGTAATTTCAACCTTTGGATATAGATGACCTATTCGTTTCTCAGCTTCGTCACGCATCCACTTGCCATAATAACGTACATCTTCGGCCAAACCTTCCGAGCCTTTCCACTTTTTCGAACCTATGCCTTTCTGTTTCCTTGATTCCGGATTCACAGGTGGTTGACCAGAAAATTTGGGTGGAATTTCAATCATAGCCTTGTTGATTAGCACAGCCACAGGGTTCAGGTCGCTAGCGTAAGCTTCCAGACCAAGCCTTTGTGCTTCCAGAGGTAAGGCGCCGCCACCAGCAAATGGATCATGGAATGCAGGCAGTTTGTCTGGATTGAACAACTCATCTGCTAGTGGATGATCCTTATTTTCATCACATGTATGTCGCCAACTCTTCCATATTTCCTCACGTGCCTGATCCAATACCTTCTCGTTTGTGGTGTTCTCCCACTTCACCAGTTCCTCTATTAGCCTAAACAAACGCTGGCGTTCATTCTCTTGGTCTTCTTCTGTCGGAAAGAGTTCCGGGTGCTCTGAAGGATCATCTACCATTTGAGAAAAAATCACGGCACGTGCTGCTGCTAATGGACGTCGAGCCCACCATAAGTGCAAAGTACTTGGATGTCCGTGGCGAATTGACTTCTCTCTTGCTGAAGCCTCATTAATTGCCTTCAGGGGTAAAGCCACTTCAATCAATTTCTTTTTGTAAGTGTTATTAGTTGTCATTTTTATAAACAATCCTGTATGTTGCTGGATAAAGTTTTACCATATCGTCTTTTAACATGTTTTCAAGTTGGTGACCATCCAATTCAATAGGATCTCCTTCTTGGTCAGAAAGAACAAATGCACACGTATCAGGGGATTTTACAATTTTGCCCAATACCTCAGCATTAAGCATTAGAGGCTCGTGCTGAAGACAATGGTCTTTGGACCAGTATTTGCAAATAACTTCACCTGTTGGAGACAGCTTCTCCCAGGGAAAAATGCTGCCATTACCAGATCTGAGAATCCTGCTGCCATTGGAATGGAAAAAATGGTTTTCTGCGTCCTTATTATATCCTTGACTAAGTGCAAATCGTTCCATAATGCCGGGTTTTTTAGGTGTCGATGGTTTTCGTTTTTTGACTGTTTCATATGTTTCTTGAGTTTCTTCTTTCCTTTCATCAGTAATCTCAAATTCACCTTCATTGTTATCATCTGGTGAAGAAATCATAACCAGGGTATCATCACAACATACTTCCTGGAGTGTTTTGTCATCATCAACATATATATCGTTTTGTTGTACTTTTTCATCCGTTTCTTCTTGAGAGATTACACTTTCCTTTGTTATATTATCATCTAAAATCGATAGTTTGTCTTCTTCTCGTGGCAGTAGATTAAAGTTTTCTTCGAGATATTCTGTTACATCTTCTGGGGTTCGTCCAAAACAATAATTAAGGGCAAGAGTTATGTCAGGATTATTGAACTTTTTGCCAAGAGTGTCAGTTACCTGGCGAGCGAGTTTTGCATTAGGAATATCATCAAAATACAGGATTCGGTCTAAACATATTACATTAACATTAATGGGCGTGCCTGCTGGAATTCCATCAATATATGAAATTATTTCAAGACCAGGGGTTTTCTGCCACATTGTTTCCTTTAATTCTGATGCTAACGATCTGATTCGTAAAGTACCATCTTCATCATCAAGCACAATACGACAAATATCTTCACCAAAGCAATTAAGCCACTCCCTTCTTTCGGGACAGCTTATAAATGATGGGTTCTTGTGAAAACGATCATCTATTTGGTTTGCCAGAACTGAGATATTTGAAAATGGTGAATCTTGTATTAACTCGCCTGATAGCTTATGAAAATCGCCAGTTTTCTGTTTAACCAATTCATGCAAGTGTTTCCAGGGTATTAGCGTTTGCATTGTAATGCTATATTCAATGTTCTCAACTGGTATCCATTCACCGACAAGATTTAACCAGTGGCCACATTCATTCCATATTCGTAATGCATGACGTGGAAGGATGCTGCGGACTCTGCGTAAATCATCCTTTGACAATCTTTCTCCTACGGGAATGTCATTTAACCACTGGATCATTAAGTCTGCTGTAGGTCTTTCATGTACTCCGATTCTTGTCCAGATAATAAGATCCCTTACAGAAGATCGGATGATTTCAACTCCAGGAAGATCTTCTTCATTTGAAGATAGAAATACCTCTGATAATTTATTCCAACTACCGCTATCTGTTAGGATTATCTTTTCATCGTTGAAAGCTTGTTTTATTTTTGCGAGATCCTCGGTCGAGCTACTCTCAAGCATTTGATCCAGCCGCCGGTACCATTTATCAACCTCGTGAATTGGTGGATTATTAGATTTAGAGAGTGCATGCAGACGATCAATTAACCGGTCAGGCCCGGTAGGGGTGTCACATACTCCAAGAGGGATAAGAAGATCACGATTTAATTCAGTATCATATCGATGAGCTATGAATGGTTCCACATCCAGAAGTGGCTCAGTTTCTGGAGTACGCCTGAAGATGTCAGCAGGTTTTCGGTAAAATCCACGAGTATCAGGAAGACATGGTAACTCGCGTAATTTTAATATCCATGCAGGTAAGAGTGTATTGGGAGTGATTCCGCTTACAGTACCTGTAGTAGCAATTTGAAAAGCTTTTGTACCTTTGGCTTTCAACCAGAAGGATTGCGACTGGATTAATATGCGCTCTGTTAAATGTCCCCAGAAGTTGTCATCACTTTCAGCTAATGATTGCCAGTGCTCCCAAAGAGTCTCTTCGAAATCCCAGTCTTCAAATATGAAGTCGTTTGTTACATATTGGAAAGAAGGTTTTTCTTCGAATCCACGAGCATTGATTTTATCTTGAATTTCTTTACGTCCCCATATTCGGACCTTTTTTTCAACAAAAGGTACAAATGTGTTGACACCAGCACGTCTATCCTCAATCCATTTATTCCACACATCCCGCGTACATGAATTAAAATCCTTGGAATAATCAGAATGCAATATATGATTAAAAGTCCAATCATGAGGTAAAATCTGCTCTAAATTACCATCATCATCAAATAGAATAATATCTTCAATGGAATGAAGAGATTTATCTTCAGTTACATACCTGAAAGATTCCCGAATTGTAGCGCCCAACTTAGCAGCTATTTGAGCAAGTTGCACACAATCAGGAATTGTAACTTCACCCTCTCCAAAGAATTCAACTGCCACCTGTTCTATAACTCTGGTACTATTACTTGAATCCTCAAGACCTATTGCTTTTAAAACGTCAAAGCAGGACTCGGTTTTATTCTTGATCACATCATTTCTGTTGTCTTCAGTTTTCTGCTGTTGTTCAGAAAGAAAGCGAATCCAATCATTATTTAAGACCTGAAGATATTTGGACAAGAATTGCCAATCTTCATCGGATTGTAATATTTTCTTTTTTCCCAGCCTGACAACTTCTCTTGCTGCATACAATACATTTTTTCCCTGAACTGGAATAATATGTATATCATCTTTGTTTCTATAACTATAACCTGTTAATTCTGGTGCAATATAAAACCATAAATTAAGTAATTGATTCCAGTTTTCTGGTTTTGGCAGGTGCTTGCTCTTTAGGGTGTTTACAATTTGAGTTCTTGTAATCTCCTCCACTACTTCACGGTCAAGAAGCTTTTTTTTATTAGTCTCTGATATATGATGGGATAAAGCAGGTCTGTTTAAATCATCCAGCAACGCAACAGCCTGTTTAGAAGACCAGACTTCAATAATCTCATCTGGAATTATGATACTCTGATCAGTTGGTTCAAGGTCCCCCTCTTCAGTCAATAAATAATTTTGATTTTCAATGATGGAATCAAAATTCTCAGCTATAATCGCTGCACACAATCCTTCTAATGAATTATCATCTTGTTCGACTTCCGGAAGCACGCCATATGCTATTGAGCGGTTAGCAATGCCAATGGTTTCTTGTTGTAACCATTGTAGCATAACCGACGCGGCTAACCTACCTATTCTTCCCAGTAACCAGCGATTTGTCGGAGATATCTCTGGATCTTTTATTTTCAGGCGTGCTGGGTCTTGAATAAATGGTGCGTTGCATGCAAATGGGAGAGATGTTCTAACACTTGTTGGAAGTACGACAAAAAGACGTCCGTCTGAACCTACCACAATCTCAACCTGGCATGGAGGATACTCATCACCGTCTTCCGAAGTGAACATGCGTTCATCCTGTATTTCCTCCAGAGCATCAATAGGAAATTCTTCGAATTCAGACTTTACAATCAAATAGGATTTCTCTTTTTTATTGACAAGTCCTACCAATTCAGTATTTTCCACAGGACCTGGCCCTATACTGCTCCATTGGACCTCCTCATCCTGTATCTTTATATGACGAATATTTTTAAAAAAAAGAAGAGATATGGAACTATTAAACCATTCCTGAAGATTCTTTTCAACCTTTTGCCTGTGCTCATCCTTAATTCTAACTCGTACTTCAGTCAAACCATCATTTCGAAGAGGAGCATCAAGCCAGACTGGTTGGGTGAATCGAGTACTATTAAACGCTATAGAAAGAGTCGGAGTATAGAGTTCTACTCTATCTCCAAGACTGAATGTACTCTTAAACCCAATACCCCTAAAACCAATCGTATGCAGAGCACGTTTATTTGAATATCCAAACCTGCAAAGGGATAAGAAATGTTCTTCACTAAAATCTTCACCATTATGTCTGAATGTGAAAAAACCATCTTCTATTTGAACTGATGCAAATTCAGCTTCTGCATCATCGGCATTTTGAAGCAACTCTGATAATACATGTCTGGGGATTTGAACCTGCTTGAAAAGCTGGTGCCATGGTCCTGCAAGGTCAGGATCATGTTCAAGCTGGTCCCATCGTTTTGAAGCTTTTTCCCGAATTCTTTCAAAGTATTCAGGAGGAGTACTCATCTTGGAGCCTCCGCCCTTGACAGCAGCTCAGAAAAGTTATAGTTAACACTTGTCACACCAAAGTCAGGTTCACGATGGAATGGCTGGCGCAGATAATGCACCTGATGACTATTATCAGGCATGAACTCTACGATAGCGAGGAAAAAATCTTCTGGTTTGTTAAGAGAGTAGAGAATTTCATTTTTTGTTACTGTGATTGTTGGTGCTCCTGATACACGCCCCTTCACTTCAATGAAACGCAATTTGCCTGTACCGGGAATACGACTTTCAATGTCATAACCTAACTTTTCAATCTCACGATCAATTGGTTCGAAACCAAGGTTACGTTCAATCTCCATTATAATATCACGAGCACGTGCAGCGGATGCTTGAGTATCTACAGGATGCGATTCAGGCAGAGCTTTACCTGTCATTTTGGAAATCAAACCAATCGGCACAACTAACATACCACCTAGAACTACGGGTGGCAAGGCTGATATCTGCCCCTCCAATTTCAGTTCATCCAGACGTTTTTGAAGACGCCGTTGAAGTTCATCAGCACGCTTTCTGGCTTCACCTGAATTAAGTTTAGCATTGACCTTGCCTGCCTGTTCCTGTAGTCTTAATTCTTCAGCACGATGATCCCAGTAGGTAATCTCTTTTATAAGTCTTTCTTTCACAGCTGCTTCAGTCTTGTTAATCAGTTCCATTTTATGTTTACGGATCTCTGATAGATGTTCAGGTACAACATGGGAAATGGCATAACCCTGTGCTTTTTGCTCAATTTCATGGCCAATCCATGCACATTCTGGTCTTGAAAGCAGTTCTTCCACACTAATCTCATCAACCTCAAGAGGCCTGTAGTCAAGATAGGGAGCATAATGTATATGTCGAGAATTACCTGTTGCATCAAGTTCAACATATAACATCCGTTTTGATATTACACGACGGTCCCCCATGCGGTTAAAACTAGCATCCTGGATAGCGTGTTCCAGATAAAATATTATACGTGGTTCAACACCAAAGTCTCTTTCATCCACAAGTACAGTTCCGCGCCGTAGTACGTCCCTATGTCTTTCGAGAATTATATCTATTGTCGCCGAAAGTAAGGGATGTCCTGGACAAACAAAAGCAGCAGGGGGTTGTCCTTGAGGAGCAACCAATGACTTATCAAAGGCAATGCGCTCATATCTTTGAAGTACTGGTTCACCTAGGCCAATCAAACGATCACGGGTACGGACCTGTGCAGGTACACGCTTAACTTCATAGCGGCGGGGTTCACGTTGTTTTAGTGAACCTCCGAGATGTTGAAATGCTTCCATAAAAAAAGACTCTATGTAATGTGGTTGGAGCCGTCTGGCTTCTGCACGCTCCATATCCTCACGAATACGGTAGACTCGACTCACATCCATGGAGTCATGGGCTAAGGCATGATCTTCTAGTAGATTTAGGAGTTGTTCACGGTCAAATGCATTGGAAACCACTTGTGAAAGTCGTGCACGAACATCAGGTTGATCTGCATAACGGACTGCCTCTATCAAGAGTTGCTTTAATGGTTTACCATCAAACTGAAGCTTACCGAGGACATCAAATACCTGACCTCCAAGTGATTCACGCGCCTGTTCAAGTTTGTCAAGTAAAGTGCGATACACATCGCCTTCTCTTGTTTCCTCAGCAACCAAATTCCAAAGATAACAAACTTCAGTTTGGCCTATACGATGAATGCGTCCAAAACGTTGTTCGAGTCGATTTGGATTCCACGGTAAATCATAATTAATCATTAAATGAGCACGTTGCAAGTTTATGCCTTCACCAGCTGCATCTGTTGCTAACAATACCTTTACTTCAGGATCATGCTTGAAAGATTCCTGGACTTTTAGCCGATCTTCGCGTCCCTTACTGCCGTGAATAGTAACAACCGATTCCTGACTGCCCAGAAGAGTGGTTATGCGATTTTCTAGATAAGCAAGAGTAGGACGGTGTTCTGTAAAGATAACAATTTTTTGATGAGGGGATGATTTTGGTATTGGAATCTCTTCAGCACCACTGGGTGAAAGCTCCTCTGATGGGCGGTTGGCAATAGATACTGGAGAAAATATTTCATCAAGTAAATCTGCGAGTGCACGCCACTTCCGATCTTCCCCACTAATACGAATAGATTCAGCAAGTGATCCCAGACGTTTGAGTGTTTCAATTTCTGCTCTCAATTCATCGATGGTGCGTGCTGCGGTGGCTTGATCGAGAATCTCCTCTTCAAATTCTGCAACTTCATCTTCAGGTGCATCTTCTAAATCTTCGACTTCCTCCTCATCCAATATTCCAATGGAAAGTATCTGATTAACCTGAGCCCCACGATGGAGGAGTTTAATCTCATTTAACCGACTGTCCAAACGTTTTCGACGATTTATAAGTGATTGTGCTATAGCTTCAGGCGACGAAGCCAAACGACGTTGCAGAATAGTAAGTGCAAAGCCAACGGTACCTGGCTTGCCATTATGGAGCGCTTCAGCCCGATTGAATTCTCGGCGCACATAATTAGTAACTTCTTCATACAGTTGTGCTTCAGCATCTGAAAGCTTATATGGGACTGTGGTGGCAATACGCTCGGGGAAAAGTGGCGTAGCATCAAACTTAAATAAATTTTCCTTGACTACCCGGCGCATCAAGTCTGACACATCTGCAGTATGAACTCCATCACGAAAACGACCCTCAAAACGGTCACCATCTAGCAGAGCCATAAAAAGCTGGAAATCTTCTTCCTTTCCATTATGTGGCGTTGCTGTCATTAACAGGAAATTTCGAGTTAGTGTAGAAAGAAGCTGTCCGAGCTTGTAACGTTTTGTGTATTTGATTTCTCCACCAAAAAAAGTAGCAGACATCTTGTGTGCCTCATCACATACGATGAGGTCCCAACCACATTCCGGTGCTTTGAGCTTTTCCTGTACATTTTCATTGCGTGAGAGTTTATCCAGCCTAGCTATGGCAAGATCATTTTCTAAAAACCAGTTTCCTGTGCGTGCTGCCTCAAGTTTATCATTAGTAAGTATCTCAAAAGGTAATTGAAAACGCCTGTAAAGTTCATCTTGCCATTGCTCAGCCAAACCACCTGGACAAACCACAAGACAACGTTGCAAATCACCACGTGCGATCAACTCCTTCATCAGTAACCCTGCCATAATTGTCTTACCAGCTCCAGGGTCATCTGCCAGCAAAAAACGAAGGGGTTGACGTGGCAGCATTGCATCGTAAACAGCAGTAATTTGGTGTGGAAGTGGATCAACCATTGAGGTATGCACAGCCAGAACCGGATCAAACAAGTGGGCCAAACGAATTCTGTGTGCCTCAGAAACTAATCGAAAAAGAGTTCCATCTCCATCAAAGCTCCATGGCCTCCCTTGTTCTACAATCTCAATTCTTGCTTCATCATCACGATAAAGAAGTTCACTTCCTGGCTTACCGTCATGGCTCTTATATGTAAGATCAATAGCATCAGACCCGAACCAATTTACACTTAAAACAGTTACAAGACTATCCGAGATAATACCGCGTACCGATGTATTGGGTTTAAGGTCCTCAAGTTTACTCATGTTTTTGACTCCCGATAATCATTTGATTTTTAATTTTATCTATCTGCTTATTCTATATTCTGATAAAAATGAGTGAATTTCTTAGAAGAAATATTTTAATTTGATTTTTCGAATTTAGTAATGAAATTATCTCTTTTATATACTTATAGTGTTTTTGTTCTTAACATGTAGATACACATATTAACTATATTAAAATTTAAATAACTTTGGTATTTAGTTTGTATTTTCAACATGAAACTATAGCAAGCTGTCCCATAACTAAAAGCATGTGTACAAATCAAATGATGTGTGAATTTTGTACATTACAATTCTTTCCCTCATAACACACTTCCCACGCCGTAAATTTTCTATTAGGATGGGTGTTTTTATTTGCATAAGAGGCAAATTTAAATACTTCAACAATCTTCCTCCATCGGAGCACTTATTTTTTTTACTCATAATTTCTGATGCTGGTTTTTTGCAGAAATCTCTTTAATTGTATATATTTTTTGGTACTATAATGTTTTATTGAATTTGCCCTGGGAGCCTCGGTGATATCTCCCTCAGATCATGTTCAATCTTGTGAGCATGAAGGTATCTCCTGCGCCCTCATCCATCTGCTTAATAGCAATACCACTAACAATGGCCACAGCACCGCTGCCCATCCCATCACCCCAGTCTCTGAGCCACTTGGGTCGGGGACAGCTAAGGTTGTAAGTACAACCTTCAGACCTTTAGACCCAGGAAGAGGTGGATAAGCTGTTAGGTGCCTGCAGGCATCCCAAGAACAAAGCGTTTATTGCTGTTATGCTGGATAGCGGATGATGGTGGCAGCACTGGCTTTTTGGAGGATCAAGAATGTGGAATTTAATCAATATGTTGCTATTATCTACATTAGCAAGACCAACAGGAGTAAGAAGACCGCTGAACCCAAAGGCATTCCTATCTCCTGGAGTACTGGTTATTTGAATCAATGGCTTTTTGTACATCCCATGTAGGGCAACCCGGAGGCACGGGATTAAGAACCGGGTATATCCCAATTCTTTCAGGCATAAGGCAATCACTGGCTGGATACTGGACGGCCTAAACGATCAGCAGGTGAAACACAGAGCTGGCTGGTCCAAGGGCAGTATGCAAATGCTCAGGATCTATGCTAATTTTACCGATGATGAGATGAACAATAATATCTATGAACTATACGGCTTCAAGACTGAAGATAAGCGCCAGGTCACGCTTGAGCGGTGCCCCCGTTGCAATAATATTCTCAAACCATCTGATCGTTTTTGCTCTCAGTGCAGCCTTGTACTGGACCAAAATATGGCAGCAGAGATTAAAATGGCTGGTGCTAAAGTCCCGGATGCTTTGACATTACTTATGGCGGACCCTGCGACACAGGCATTGATTGCAGATAAAATGAAGGAAATAATCAAGGGATAAGGGTATTATTACGTTCAAAGTATTTCTCCATGTCTTTTTGATTCCTTATATGATTTAATTCATGTAAGTCATTAATATTTATTTGCACTATCTAAATACAGAGGCATGATAAAATAAACAATCCTATGAGCTCTTTATTGCTTTTTCTTCAATCGTTTCATTGCCAAAGTAAATATTATTTAGCCGTAATATAGATTCACATATGCTCTCGGTCGGTGCACTTAAATTTTTTTTATACTCATATCTTTTGCTGCTGGTTTTTTTGTGAAAATCCATTATATCGATTATATTTTTTAGTACTTTAATGTCTTCTTGAATTTACCCTGTCGCTATGGAGATATCTCCTATTGAAATCTTAGGGGATCGAATCTAAGGCAGAGAAGAGCAGCAAGTTTTGAATTGCAACATCCGTTTCGGGCGAAGGGTTATTTAGAGTATGTGTATTGAAGAAACTTCTATCGAAGAACTTCTTCCATCATGATGAAAGATACCGGTCTTTGATCGAGCCAGCGACGACAATTATATCAGCAGCCTTTACTTTCGTATTGAAAAACTTCTTGTATCCATCCTTATCATCATACGAACAATTGTTTTCGTATCTACATTTAATACAAACCAAGCATCCCCTTTTGATATCTACATTATTCAGATTAATCACTTCTCACCGAAAAGCCCCTACCTCCCACCTCACCCCACCATAAAGGCAGGTGGAGCAAACCGAGAGGAGCACCCCGGCAGAGTGAAACGAGAATGGGCGAAAGGGGAGAGCGAAAGAAGGGATGAGGCGGGACGATATGAGGCAGTTCAATAATATCATGTCCCATCCCAATGGATGAACTTCTCGGCCAATGCTATAGATTTGAGAAAAACCCGATCACAAGGACTACGTCAGCTCCAGCATGAAATAAGATGGCAGCCAGTAAACTATCAGTTCGCTGTATAATATATCCCCATGCAAGACCAAGGATCAATACAATTACGAAAAATGTAGAGCTATCTGACGTGTACGTCACCCCAAAATGGGCTATTGTAAAAAATATTGCTATTACAAGATTTGATGAATTAGCCCCAATAAATGGCTCTAATTTTTTCAAAAAAAGTCCTCTGTAGAATAATTCCTCCAAAGCTCCATTTGCCAGCACAAAAGCCAGTATCCAGGGGGTCCATGAGAATATCCTCCACACGTCCCGGTCTGTACCATAGAAAAGATCAGTAGCCGAATCGATAGATATCGCTACAAAGCCTGCAAAACCCAACAGCCCGATAAGCAGTCCCAACTTGAGGTTTCCCTTCTTCAAATAGAGAGAGGCCATGTCGCCACCGGCAATCCTGGTCAGTACAATAATGGGAATAATTATCAGCAAGGCATCTGACAGTTTGGCTAACGCAAAGCCGTCCATGGTTGTGGGTTGAATATTCAGAAAATACGCACCCAACCAGGCAATAAAGAATGCAAATGACCCCACGAAAAAGGCAAAGAAAACCTGCCAGTACTGATTAAAGCGTTCACTCCGATATAGGAATATAGTAATGGCCAGAAATATGAGGGGAATGCCTATCTTATAAGTGGCGCGGTTGATAGGGTCCAGAGGCGGAGTCCATTGAAGAGGCCCCAGGGCTAGCAATCCACATAGAACAACCCAAAGCGAGATAACCACTCTTTCCGGTCAATATATTCCATAGACATCTTATTGTTTTTAATAGTTCCCTTGATTGTCACAGGTCCACTTCTTATCTGAGCTTCAGGATCAATGACTGCACATCTTCCTGATTAAGGTACATAAAAACACGAGTGAGACAGACTGGGACGGACACCCGGGCAGAGTGAAGGCGAGAGGGGTGCATCAGGTCTTTGGCTTTTTATCTTTTATATTTCTCCCTCTCTGAATGCTAAACAAGGAATACTCACATTTACCATGCAATAAGTATACACAAAATACCGGTGACAAAGTTCAATAGAGTCCACCCGACCCTTAAGCTGTCGGAGGTGGTCGGATGCCCTGACTTATTCTGGTTCCCAACCCAGAACCAGAAACTCAGGCTGTGATAGATCATTATTACTCCGGGAAACCATACCAGCTTATACGCCAATGGAATATCAAGGATCAGCCCCACTGCGGCAATTCCGTAAATCCATCCAAGCAGTACATCTGCAGCAGCAATTCCAAGCTCATATACTTTGAATTCCGGCAGTATATTTTTATCTGCAACACCAATCTTCACAGCAAGATCCCAATTAATGAGTGAGATCAGTTGTCCGGCACAGTTCCATAATCCAGTTATGTAGTACAAAGTTGTAATATCATCACAATAAATACATAATTTATTTGTAATATAAAGCGATGATATTACTTTGTGTTCAACATGGTAACAATAAACAGCACCTTTAATAACTTTTCCGAAATCCCAATCTTTCACAACGTTTTCAGTGGATTTGGTAATAAATACGAATATACAGAAAATGAAATTTTCCGCAAGAAAAAACCACCACAATGCCCAAAGTGTGACAATAACATGGTGCATAATGGTTTTAACAGCTATACCAAAAAAGGTATGGGCACCATAAAAATAGGTAAATATCTGTGTAATTCGTGTAAAAATATACTCGAAGAAGATCGGAGTGTTTGGGAAAATCTCAAAACTTTATTTTCCGACCTGCTTGGAGAACTTTATCAACTGCTCAGATCAAATCACGTTGGCTATAATGCGATTTCGCAGATAATGCATCTTATATTCCCACAATCTAAAAGTACCGTATTCAGGGAATTTAATCGAGTTATGGAAAATGTGGAAATTCCACCGTTAGAGAACGTTTTGATAGTACACTATGATGAGCAGTTTCCAAAGGAAGGACGCTCTCAAAAATACCGCCTCACAATATTGGATGCTGAAACTAAAAGACCGTTAGCTGATGAACTATTTGATAAAAAAAATCCTAAAACAATAAAACAATTTTTGATGGCGAACTTTGACACCACAAAACCGCTATACATTGTAACAGATTTTTACTCAAGTTATCCTTCCATATTAAAAGAAGTGTTTGGAGATAACTTAATACACCAGTATTGCCTGTTCCACTTAAACAAACTCATCGTTAAGGATTTTCCAAAAATACGACAATAGCACAGGAATTGTTGAAATACAGGTTGTTGAACATTTTCTATAATCGTGAGATAGAAATTGAAATGCTTCGCAAACTTGAGCTAGAAGAAATAGAAATGAATCAAAATGAGGACGCTTATAAGCTGTGGATTAAGAAAGCAAAAAAAGCGTTCTACGAATTCGTACATGAATTAGAACTTTCTCGTAGGCGGAAAAAAGAAAATCTTGAAATGAATAGTCTTGAAAAGGCAGAAGGAAATTTCAATGAGCTGATGAAGCAGATCAATTCTTTTGATGATACAATTCAAAAACGATTGAGAATGATCAACAAGCACTGGATGAATCTTACAGTATTT
>SWBW01008929.1_pt2 | contig 26100 bp, 21 predicted proteins | sample 4693041 | NCBI WGS metagenome assembly SWBW01 (sample SAMN10267271, study PRJNA491770) | bioreactor metagenome | isolation source: DHS bioreactor inoculated with marine methane seep sediment | place: Japan: Omine Ridge, Nankai Trough | collected 2006-05-06 | reverse complement strand
GGACTGAACCTCTTCTCACCCTACGACAACGCCGACCCCATCTCCACCAACCTCTCTTACGAGGTTTACGCCCAGGCAGGAGTGCGCCTGAGCGACGAGTTCACGATTGCTATCGGTGGTGGCTATACCGAGCCTGGCGTGCAGGGCGAAGACTTCGTCGATACCACCGCCGACGACTCGATGGATGCCAGCATGTTCGTTACTCCCCGCCTGACCTGGTCTCCACCGCTCGAAGAGGGCGGCGCGAGCTTTACTCTTGGCAGCCACTATCGCCAGTGGTCCGTCGAGCTTTACGACGACCCCGACAGTGCCAATGTCAACGAGAGCCAGGAGCTTTCCCTCTGGTTCAGCGTCGGAGTTTCGCTGTAGGTTCCAACAGATATTTTGACCTACGCAAGGTTTTGTAGGGGCGTATTGCAATACGCCCCTACTGGGGCATCTTGAGATTGTGAGTTGTATGATCGAAGTTGGACAGGTAACCGCCCTCAAGTCGCGCCATCGCGCCGAGGTGCAGCTCATCCGCTCCCAGGACTGCGGAAGCTGTAAGGTTTGCGATATGTTCTACGGCGGCAAGAACGATGACGGTCAGCAGCTTATCACCCAGAACAACATCGACGCTAAGGTCGGCGAGTACGTCCGCCTGGAGATTGAACCCCGCCGGATGATTGGTGCCAGCGCGACGATGTTCCTCTTGCCTATTCTGACGTTTCTGGCTGGCTACATCGCCGTAACCTTTCTCTTTGGCAGCGGAACCAACGAGCTTACCGCCCTGGCAATCGGCGGCGGGATCCTGACGATGGTATTGACCTTCATCCCCATCTCCCGCAACGACAAAAGGCGCAAAGAACCGCTGGTGGTACTCATCGAGAAGCTGGGCGACTATCGCCCGCCAATTGTTTGCGACGATAACCCAGCGTAGTCGTCTCTGTAGAAACAGGTATCGGTGTCTGCCCAGGACGCTGGTAATGGTGTAATACGCCGTAGGGGTACGGCATGCCGTATCCCTACAAATCAACAATTGTTCCCAAACAACGTTTATTGATGATTGCACCAGTTTCCCCTTACCCCAACCATGAAGAGTCAATACTCATGTAAATATCTTAGAATATTTGGGGGGAGCCTGCTGGCTCTCCTGTTTTTTAGTATGCCGGTTATTGCCGATTCCACAATTGAAGATAGCTACGATGCCCTGCCCACGGTGGAGGTAACGCTTTTGGGCGACGGCGAGAGTCTTGAATACGAACTCCCCCGGAGCGGCATTCTCCTCGGCAGCGAGACGGTGTTGCTGCTGAAAGAAGACGGAACCTCTACGCCGCTGGCTCCGCTGGTTGACTATCGCTTCGACTACGACGGCGGCAGGCTGATTCTCCTCAGCGAGCCGCTGCCACCGTCCCGCTCCCTCCGAGTCAGCTATCGTTACCTTCCTCTGGCGGCGGAACCGTCAGGCGGAAGAAATCTCTTTTCCCGTCGCGGGGAGTATGTCGGTAAGGGCGACCGGATTGAGATTAGCGGTTCCAAGGGGGTTGGGCTGAAGCTCGCCAGTGGTAGCGGGCTGGGGATTGTCCAGTCCCTCGATGTCGTCATCTCCGGTGAGCTGGCGACCGGGCTGCGCTTTGAGGGAATCCTCTCCGACCAGGACCTGCCAGTAACCGTGGCGGGAACGACGGCGGAGCTGGAGGAGCTTGACGAGATTCGCCTCTCCGCCTGGACGGAGTCCTTCCGCCTTGACCTGGGGGATTACCAGCTTGCCCCGACTGGCGAGCGATACGGTCCCGGCGCGCGGAGTCTGGAGGGGATTCAACTGGGTCTGGAGCTGGAGGACTGGGGAATCTCCGCCCTCTACAGCCAGCCTCGGGGGCTGCTCCACAGCCAGCGATTTACCCCCACGCCCACGGTACTCGGTCCGTATCAACTCCTCGGTCGAAACGGCGAGAGCAACATCATTGTCATTCCCGGCTCCGAGCAGATTTACCTCGACGGCGAGCCGCTAACCCGTGGCAGCAAAGCCGATTACACCATCGACTACGCCCTCGGACAGCTCACTTTTAATCTGGGAGTTCCGCTAACTCAGACCTCCGAAGTGCTGGCGCGGTTCAGCTATACCTCGCTGGGCTATCGCCGGAGCCTCTACGGTGGGCGAACGAGGCTGGGGGTGGAGGGAGCCTCGCTGAACCTCGCCTATTACCACGAGGGCGATGACCGGGAGAACGACCTCTGGGGGCTTTCCGAGGCCGACCGCGCTGACCTGCGGCAGTCCGGCGATGAGCCGCTGGAGCGGGATCTGACCGGGGAGTACGACTTCGAGTACGTTGGTGAGGGGAACGGCACCCATGAGTTGATTTACAATCCGGCGACGGGGCGGTATTCCTTCGAGGAATCTCCCGGCGGAGCCTATCGGCGGAGACGCTGGCGGCTGCCGGCTCCAGAGAGCCACGGGCTGCTGCTGCTGACCGGAGAGCTTTCTTCCCTCGATAATTTTGCCTTCAGGGGTGAGCTGGCCCTCAGTGATTACGATGCCAACCTCTTCTCCAGCCTCCACGATGCCGACAACGCCGCCCTCGCCTTCCACGGGAATCTCGACTGGCGGTTGCCCCTCGGTACAGGTGAGGACGCGCTGACCATCAGCCTGAGCGGAGAACGACGGGAGGCGAGCTTCCGCGCCCCGCGTCCCTTCGAGACCTCGCCAACCGAGCATCGCGACTGGAACTACGATCCCTCGACTCGCGCCCTGAGGGAGCTGGTCAGCGGCAGGCTCTCCTACGACTTCTCCTTTGGTCCGACGGTCTTCCTCGGCGGCGGCGGACTCTGGCTCACCAACGAGGCGGAACCCTGGGAATCACTTAAAGAAGCTGGTTGGCGCAGGAGCGGGGAGCTTTCCACCGGAGTGAACTGGCAACGCCCCGTCGGTTTCTCCTACCGCTACCGCCGTCAGACTGGCGAGCAGCTAACCGTTGCCGATTCTGTTACCCCGGAGGAGCCGACTCCAACCCAAATCGAAACCGAGCTGCACGAGGCGAGCTTGAGTCCAGACCTGGGTATCCTCCAGCCGCGACTGAGCCTGCTCCACGAAGAGGGTCGCGGAGAGGCGGATTACAAACGCCACCGCTACAGCGGTGGCATGACCCTCTTTCCCGAAGAGCCGCTGACCCTGGACTACGACCTGCGCTACAATCGCGAGTCCGGGCTGGTGAGCGTCGGAACCCTGACCCATCTGGTAGGTTTAGGCTGGCAGCCGCAGAACTGGCTCCGCCTCAGCGCAGCCTACAGCCACGAAAGCGAACTGGACAAAGACGGCACTACCGACGGCGGGGAGCTGCGCCTTGACCTCACCCCGTGGCGTGGCGGAGTGGGGCTGTCGCTCAACTACGAGCTGGGGCGAAGCTGGAGCTATCCCCTGCTGGAGCAGTACGTTTACGCCGCTGACGGCAACGGCTCCTGGCGACGTGAGGTTGACCCCGACGATCCCGACGGCTGGATTTACATCTTCGACCCCGGTGATCCTGAAGCTTTCTACGAACGTAGGCTGCTTCCCGCCGGAGAACCGCTGCGGGCGATCAACACCACGGCCTCGGCCTCACTAAAGCTGACTCCGCGCGACATCTTCAAGGCAGACTGGGCGCGGCTCTTCGAGCTGGAGCTATCCGCCAGCGCGCACGACGAAGGCGAGGGCGAAAGCACTCTCGACCGCGCCCTTTTCCAGCAGATTCTCACCGCTAGCAGCCGCTACGGGAACCTCCAGACCAGCGTCCGCCTGGTTCTTTTTCCGATTGCGAGCTGGGGACGGCTGACCCCGTCCTTCCACTGGAACAGCGGACGCGACCGGCGGATTCACCCCCGCGACGAAGCCTGGGGCGAGCGGGAATATACCCTCGACGCGCGGCTCAACCTCAGCCCAAACCTGCGCCTGCTGGCAAGCGGCAGCTTTGAGGAAGAATGGCGGCGCGGCTCTCTCTCCTACTTCGGAGCCAACGACGCAGATCGCCAGCTTACTCGCAGCCGTGCCTGGCTGGAACCGCGTTTTGTCAGCGGAGCCTGGCGACCTCGGCTCCGCCTCGGCTGGGAACTTACCGAGCAAGACTCCGCCGCCGGACACTCCACCCTGACCACCCTTGAATTGACACCGACCCTGCTTCTGCACCTCGGCGAGTTGGGCAGTCTGGAACTTTCCTACCGCTGGCGGCAGCACGACCTGTCCGGACCGCCGACCACGGAGTCTCTCCTTTACCGCCGACCGGGAACCGACCACCGCTGGCAGGCGACCCTCAACACCCAGTTCGACTACGGTCTCTCCCTGCGTTTTTCCTACATCGGTGAAAACGAACCCAACCGTGAAACCGTCCACCGGGGCGAAGCCTCGGCACGACTGTTCTTTTAAGCGGCACCGCAAAACCTTAATCTATGACAAGATTGCGGGCCGACCTGAAGGTCGGCCCCTACGTAAAACCTTGAGGATGTTCAAAATACGCTGGCAGGGGCGTGGTCTGTCGCGCCCTTTCTCGAATATCAAAAAGGGCGAATTCAATTCGCCCCTGTGGAATTGAGATAATGCAATCCATTGCAAGGGGTTAATGTAGGGCGGGCATTGCCTCATCGGCAAAAATGCCCGCCGTGAATTTGTCATGGGCTGAGATTTAGTCCCTTCCCTCTAAAGGAAAGAGGGGAAGCACCTTGCATAATCAAAAGGGGCGAATTCAATTCGCCCCTGCGTCAAAATCATATTAGTAAGCGACCAACGGGAGCGTATGCGCGGGAGTAACCGTTCTCCGGCTGATCCTGTAGTCGCGAAACTGTGGTGTTACGCACCGCTAACCTGCTTCTCCATTGAGGAAAAACGCGGCGATCTTGAACAACCCGTAGCGGGTCAGGCGACCAACCAGAGTGATGGTCAGCGAGTTATACCGCAACTGAAGGACAGAGTAGTTGGCGGAGCGGCTGAGGTAAACCTTGTGCGATCCCAGGGAAATCTCCCGCCCGATGTGGTGGGCAAGCTGCTCTTCCTCGAAGACCGAAAGCCCCTCGATGCCGTCGGAATAGGATAGATGAGCAGCCGACGAGCCGTTCTCCGAGTCGGTGAGCATGGTGTCAATCAGCCGGAAACCGCCGGGGAGTTCGTCGGCAATCAGCGCGGTGAACTCCAGCTCTCTGCTCAGGCGGGTCTGGCTGACTGGAAGTGAGGGCGGGCTTTCCTCCACAATCGGCGCGCCAAGACTCTCCGCGTCGAAGATGTCGTCATCAACGGTGTTATCGAACTCAATCCAGGAGAAACTGCTGGTAACGGCGGAGTTGGCAAACTCCTCTTTTGAAGAAAGGGGCAGGTAGTTCTCCGCGTCAACCAAAATTATTCGGTGCGGGGTGAAGTTGTCCCGCGAGACCACATTGAGGCGATAGGCCTCGCGCCCGGCGATGTTAAATCCTGTCTCCAGAGAAACGGTGTAGTTGGCTTCGATCAGCTCCTCGCGTTCACTCAACGATAGAGAGAAGGAGAGTCGCTGCGGTGAGGGTGAGCAGACGGTTATATCGAGGTGGGGGTCGTAGGAGTAGAGGCTGCCGCCGTCGTCGATGATTACCCTGTCCCGCATTGACGGTGGGGAAAGGTAGTCGGTGCGGCTCACGCCCTCCGCCTGATAGGTGATGAGCATCTCCAGAGCCTCGGCGTGGGAACCGTTGTACATGATAAGCGTCTTCTCGCCGACGTAATCCGTCGAAGACCAGTCGGACAGGCTCCGCGCCAGTATCTCAACGGCATCCAGAGCAAAGCCCGGCAGGCTGAGAAGAGCGATGAAAGCGATGATTGCTAGTTTACGCATCTGCTTCTATGGTTATGGTGCGGGATGATTGGTTAGCTCTCGTCGTGGTATAAACGCAAAGTCGCGGGTTGTGGTTCCAGGGGTTTTTAATCAGGGGAATGTTTTCGCTCAAGAGATGTAGTGTCCTAATTTTTAACTGTTGGAAAATCAACGTGATACTATCTAAAAAGGCAGGGACTGCGGTGGCACGCTTCTTTTTGAAGTAAGAGTTGCTGAAGTGAGAGCTGTGAACAAGCGTGTGCAGCTTTAAGCTGCCGCCACCGCCGCGCTCTCAGCCGGAGAAGCACTTTGCGTGTTTTTTACGCGATTGTTATCAAATCTATCCAAATTGAAGTGATTATCCCTTAGTCAAAGGGTTTTTACATTAGAAAAGGGGGAGGCTTTTAGCTTCCCCCTGCGTGGTTTCTACAAATCGGGTTTACTCACCATCCGCTGCCAAATTGCCTTCAAAGAACTCTTCCAGATTCAGCGGTTTGGTTTCTTCGTCGGCATCGTCTGTCGGCAAGGGTGGCAGTCCAGTCGCTGTTCCGGGGAGGGAGGCTCCCGCCGAGACCAGAGAGAAGTCGGCTGCGGAGTAATATGCCTCTTCAGCGACCTCAGCTTCGACCATCCTCGCTGGAGCGGCTGCTTTGGCAATTGCCTCATCGGCGACCACATGGCGGGAGATGACATCGTCTGAGTTGATAGAGACCTCGGAGTTGGCGAGGTGGTTGGCAAGATAGTTCCCAGCGGTCTGCGGGGCAGGCTCCGGCGTTGAGGTTATCTCTTCGGAGACCGCGATAGCAGCGACCGCGTCGGTAGCTGGTTCAGCAAGCGTGGTGGTGTTGGTTGTGGTTACCGGGGTTATGGAGTCGGCGTTTGTATCGAAGTCGAGAACGAGGAAGGCGGCTCCTACAGCGGAGACCAGCAGTCCGGCTGCCAGGGCAAAGCGGTAGCGAAGAACCAGCGGACGACGGGTCGTCTTCTCAGCTTCAACCCGACCGCTCCGGCAGCATTCCAGCACCGAATCGCTGAACCGCTCCGGCAGGTGATAGTTCACCCCACCGACCAGCCGCTTCATCCGACGCAGTTCCTCAATCGCCCCCCGGCATTCCGGACAGTTCGCCAGATGCTCGTTGAGTTCCTGAGCCTCGTCGTGACCAAGCTCGTTGTCGAGATGGGCAGAAAAAAGAGATTTTGCGCGCCAACAGTTCAAGAGTTCTCCTGGTCAACCAACGCGGTGCGTTGGATCACACTTCGCGACTAACAGTTATTGGTATAATTACGTTGAGTTCCGCGTTTAGCCGCTCAGGTTGTAGCTTTGACAAACAGGGTGGTTTGTTACTCCGCAGGGGCGAACCTTGCTAGGTATGAACCTTGTCTTCGCCCGCTAACTTTCGCATCCACTATACCGCTGACAGGCTTAATAAGTTCCCGCGACGCAGATATGTTTGCGCAAGTTCGAGTTGTTGGTGTTAGCCCCTCACCCCGATTTGCGGGATGAGTCCCCTACCCAGTCCCTAGAACAGTTGGGAAGCCAGGGGGGTGAGGTGTTCCTTCAGTAGCTTGCGGCCCCGGTGGATCCGCGAGCGCACGGTGCCGATGGAGCATTCCATCACCTCGGAGATTTCCTCGTAGGTCAGTCCCTCCAGGTCGCAGAGTGCCACCGCCATCGCGTATTTGCTGGGCAGTTTGCTGATTTCCTGGCGCACGATTTTGGCGACCTGGTTAGAGCCAGCCAGTTCCTCTGGGTTGGCGTTGGGACTTTCCAGTTGGAAGGGAACGCTGGAGCCTCCGCCCAGTTTGATTGGTTCGTCAATGCTGGTGGTCTTCCGACGCTTCTGCTTGCGCCAGGAATCGATGTAGAGGTTCTTCAGCACCGTGAAGAGCCAGTTGCGCAGGGAACGGCGGGAGTCGTAATGGCGCAGTGAGCGGTACAGCTTCAGAAAAGCCTGCTGAGACAGCTCGCTCGCCCGGTGATGATCCCCGGTCAATACCATCGCGATGTTATAGACTTCCTGACCATGCTCATTGACGAAGGACTCGTAACGAGCCATCTCATCGCCAGTTAGAACGGCTACGTTTTGCAAATTGTCTCCCTTCGTCTCGGCAGTTGACCCATTGTCAGCCGCCTCGACGCTTAGATCATTCTGATCGTCTGAAATCTGGTTATCCGGTGCGCTGTCCACGATTCTTACGCCACAGGTTAGAGTTAAGTTCCCGTGAATGGAGATGGTAGCAGCTCGCTGAGTTTTTTCCGAGCAACCACGTCATCTTCACCGATAGTATAGACGGTAAGTTCCGCTTTGCCAAGTTCGATTAGTACCTGAAGACAGGCTCCGCAGGGGAGAACCGCTCCCGCTGGTTCGTTTTTCTTTCCGGCGACCACGGCGCAGGCGATCAGGGGCAACGCGCCCTCCGCAGCGGCGGTGAAGGCGGCAACTCGCTCGGCGCAGATGCTCAGGCTGTAGGAGGCGTTCTCCACGTTGGCTCCGAGAAAGATTCTGCCGTCGGCGGTAAGAACCGCCGCTCCCACAGTGAAGTTGGAGTAGGGCGCGTACGCCTGCTGCCGGGCGTTAGCCGCCAGAGCCAGTAGTTCTTCGGGAGGGATTAAACTGTTATTTTCCATAGCTATGCAGCGTTCCGTTTTGCGTCAGGAGGTAGAGGTTTCCGGCTTCGTCCACCGTGGGTGGGGCATCGCAGCGGAAGCCGAGGCTGATGCTCCAGAGCCGCTCTCCACTGGTCGGATTATAGCCGTAGAGTCTGCCAAACCAGGTTGGGCAGAGCAGGGTCTCTCCGGCAAGGATGACTCCTCCCCCGGGATAGTCGCTCAGGTCGGACTTCCAGAGCGGCTCCAGACTCTCCGCGTCCAATCCGTGGAGCCGTCCGCCGTCGCTGGCGACAAAGAGGTTGCCGCCACTGACAATGGGCAGACCGACGAGGGGATGTCCCAACTCGGTCTCCGCCAGTAGCGAGCCGTCGGCTTTATTAAAACGGTAAAGCGTTCCGGCACGGTCGGCAAGGTAGAGGGAATCTCCGGCGAGGCAAACTCCGGCGTAGGCTCGTCCGCCCACGGTGGTACTCCAGATGGTTTCGCCGCTGAGGCGATCCAGCGCGGCGAGTTCGCCCTGCTGGGTGGAGAGGTAAATCGCGTCCGCGTCCACGGCGGGATGAGAGAGGATTCCGCCCTCAAAGAGGCTCGCCCAGAGCTGGCTGCCGTCGAGGGTGTCCAGGGCGTGGAGCATTCCGCCTTCGTCGGCGTAATAGACCAGATTGCCGTATGCCACAGGACCGACATCGCAGCTTGCCTCAAAGTCGCTCTGCCAGAGGAGGGAGCCGTTGGTCAGGCTCAGAGCCACGGCACCGCCCCGCCCAAAGGCGAGGAAAACGGCATCGTTGGTAATCGCCGGCGCGCCGCGCAGCGGTTGCTCTAACTCACTGCGCCACAGCTCGTTACCGGAGTTTGCCTCCACGGCGACTACGCTGCCAGTTTCGTTGGCGAAGACCACCGTACCCTGTGCCACGGTGGGGGCGGCAAAGCTCTCTCCGCCCAGCTCGACCGTCCAGCGTGGGGACGGTTCCGCCGTTGGACCGTTGGGATAGACCCCGCTGTGGGAGGCATCCCGCCAGGCGCAACGCCAGCCGGACATCTCATCGAGGGTCGGTTCTGGTCGGGTAAGGGCGGAGGGAAGTTCTTCGATATCCTCAATGGTTCCCTCTTCGCCATCACAGCCAAGAATCGTAAAGAGAAGCAACAGCGATAGCAGGTAAGGAAAAATTCTCATCAGGCTGAGACCTTTGATGGGTAGCTTCAACTTTTCGCCAATTCGGGAGGCTGTTATAGGATTGCAGATACAGCTATAACGATATTCTCGATAATTAATTACAGCGTAGGTTCTGTTTCATCCACAGCCGGATATAAACAACAACGGTGAGCTAAGTAAAAAAATCAGGCTCCCTGGCGGGCGCGTTTGACCCCAAAGCAGACGAAGAGCAGCCCCATGTAGGCTCGATAGAGGGTGGGGAAATCGTTGTGGGTAATGCGAATCAGCCGTCCGCCGACGCGCTCAAAGCTGGGGTAGAGGTCGGCGAGATCCGCCATCAGGGTTTCGGTCAGTTCAACTTCCAGGACGAAGGGAGCTTTGTAGCCTCGAACCTTCAGCTTGCCCTCGTGCCAGTGGTGGACTGCCTCACGGGCAGCCTCGGTCAGTTCCTCGACGACAACCTCCGGGTGGCGCACCCGGGCAGCGAAGCGGCTGATACCATCCTTCGTAACCACGAAGGAGACAGACTCGCCGAAGGCCTCCCGCACCTGCTTGCCGTAGGCGGAGTCCCCGGAAGCCAGTCCCAGAGGAACGCCGTAGTGAGCGGCGTAGGCGGCGTTTAGCTCGGTTTCGCCAACGACATCGCCGTTCAGCGTCAGCCGATAGACCGCGCTGCCGGAGTAGCTGTGATCCATCAACGCCTGGGGTTCGCCCACCCGACTGTGGTAGCCGATGAAGCAGGCGAAGGCGTGGTCGGCATCCAGCCCGGAGAGCATGTAGTTCGGTCGGGGAGAACCGCGAATCAGGGAAACCTCACGGGGGAGCTTGTGCGGGTCGAGGTTCAGCCCCAGAGCGTGGGAGTCCGCCAGAGTAACCTCTTCCAGCTTCTCGCCAATTTCCTCAGCCCCCAGGTGCAGTCCCTTCACCACTCCCAGAACCTCGGCGAGAGCCTGCTCCCGGGCGCGGTGATACGCCGGACTGCCCGGGTTGTCGAACTCCGGCCAGTTAACCACCCCGGCAACACCCTCCATATCCAGTGAAACAAAGACTCGCACCGCTTCCTCCCCATTGTCAGATTCAGTGTTAATCATAGCATAGTTCATGGCTTGACGCTTTGGAAGATGAACAGCGGGCGTGTATCTGGTGTATCATCAGAGGGTTGTATATGCGTGGTGTTAATGTAGGGCGGGCATTGCCTTATCGGCAAAAATGCCCGCCGCAGATTTGTCATGGGTTGAGGATAAATTAACAAGGGCGGACACATAGGTCCGCCCCTACCAACGCATTTTGAAGATTTGAGAGATTTTACGTAGGTACCTACACTCGGTCGGTCCGCAGAACGGCGATGGCGTTAGATTTTGCGACTGCGTAAAAACCTTCCCCCCACCTTGGGGAGAGGGAGAACCCATCACGAAACTGAACTACGCCGCGAGACCGTGAACACCCGCTGACCAGCTTTACCAAAGCCGACGAGGCTGCTATAATCAATTTGCTCGGTAAACTCTAACCTTCACCTAGGAGCAAAGATGAAACAGGCTGTCATTGTAGGTGCCGCGCGCACCCCCATCGGAGCATTTAACGGAAAACTCGCTCAGGTCCCCGCACCAGCACTCGGCGCGGTCGTTATCGAGGCCGCTCTGAAGCGGGCAGGAGTCAACCCCGAAGCCGTTACCGAAGTCATCATGGGCAACGTGGTCTCCGCCGCCATCGGTCAGGCTCCGGCTCGTCAGGCTGCCATCGCCGCTGGTATTCCCTCGGAAGCTGGCGCGCTGACCATCAACAAGGTCTGCGGCTCCGGGCTGAAGGCGGTCATGCTGGCGGCTCAGGCGATTATGCTCGGCGATGAAGAGGTCGTGGTCGCTGGCGGAATGGAGTCGATGAGCCAGGTTCCCTACGCCCAGACGCAGCTGCGGGCTGGCGCGCGGATGGGACACGCCAAGACCCTCGATCTGATGATCCACGACGGACTCTGGTGTCCCTTCGAGGACTACCACATGGGACACGCCGGCGAGCTGATTGCCGGGGAATACAACATCACCCGCGAGGCGCAGGATGCCTACGCCGCTGCCAGCCAGAATAAAGCTGAGGCTGCGGTTACCTCCGGTCGCTTCAAGGACGAAATCGTTCCGGTGCCGATTCCCCAGCGCAGGGGCGACCCGATCATCTTCGATACCGATGAGCAGCCCCGCTTCGGCACTACGCCTGAGAAGCTGGGACGGCTGCGGGCCGCCTTTAAGAAGGACGGAACCGTTACCGCCGGGAACGCCCCCAGCGTCAACGATGCCGCCGCTGCGGTGGTCGTTACCTCCGAAGAGCGGGCGAAGAAAGAGGGCTGGCCGATTCTCGCGAAGATCAAGGGCTACGCCACCGGCGGAATTGACCCGGCACACCTGCTGCTGGCACCGATTGTCGCCATTAAGAAGCTCAACAAAAAGCTGGGACTGAAGGGCGACGAGTACGAGCTGATCGAGCTGAACGAAGCCTTCAGTGTCCAGAGCATGGTTACCATCAACGAGCTGGGTTGGAACGCTGACAAGGTCAACGTCAACGGCGGAGCCGTGGCTCTTGGTCATCCCATCGGAGCCTCCGGCGCGCGGATTCTGGTTACCCTGCTCTACGAAATGGAAAAGCGGGACAACAAGCTCGGTTTGGCGAGTCTCTGCCTCGGCGGCGGTAACGGCGTGGCAATGGCGATAGAAAGACCGTAAACAGACTCTTCCTATTCTCCTTCCCTCCTTTGGGGGGAAGGTCGGGATGGGGGGCAGATTGAGGGGTATATTTACAAAGGGCGCGGCACGCCGCGCCCCTACGGGTTAACATTCTCAAGGTGTTCTGGGCGAAGCACAGCCTTGTGGTGCAGCGCACCGCGCTGCCGCTCCCGTTGGTCGCTACACCTATTCCCCTTCCCCCCTTTGGGGGGAAGGTCGGGATGGGGGGCAGGTTGAGGGGTATATCTGTAAAGGGCGCGGCACGCCGCGCCCCTACCAGCGTATTCTGAACAAACACAAGGTGTTACGTAGGGGCCGACCTTTAGGTCGGCCCGCAAAACTATCATGGGCGTAGGGGAGGATAGGGATTTAGCATGGCGCACCTTCAGTCAACCGAACAACCACGCAGGCGATTGCTGGTTCTTCTGCTCATTGGACTGGTTCTCTCGCTGACCATTGGCTGGATGATGATGGACGGCTCGGAGCAGCTCACCGAACTGAGCGGCTACGGGATTCTGGACTTTCAATTCGCCTTCGACCGGGGCGAGATCGCGACCATCCTCGACTCCTGGGCAGATCCAGAGGTCTCCCCCCTCGTTCATGATCAGTTCTACCTCGATATGCTCTTCCCGCTGGGGTACGGGCTGCTGCTTGGCTCGGTGGGATTGTTCCTGCTCCGTCGGCGAGAAGACTATCCCCGCTGGCTGGAAGGGAGCATCGTCCTGATGGCGGTGGCAGCACCAGTGATTGATGTGCTGGAGAACATCATGTCGCTGATGCTCATCGATGGCTACGGTTCCGTTGCCGGAGTAACCGCCACGGTATTTATGGTCAGCGTGGCGGTGAAGTGGAGCCTGGTGGTGTTGCTGGTGCTGATTAGTCTGGGGTTGGGGGCGCGACTGCTGATTGGCAGACGACCTTAGGGGTTAATTTTGTGTTCCCCTCTACAGAAGAACGCCAACACCCTGACAAACTTGCGGGCCGACCTTCAGGTCGGCCCCTACATTAACTTCACGCAATCTGACATCCTACTCAACACAACAACGCACTGCGTTGCCTACAAAGCGGAGATGCTGCGCAGGCGTTTGATAATCGGGGGCAGCTTCTCCAGCACGTAGTCAACCTCTTCCTCGGTCGAGTAGCGGGAGAGGGAGAAGCGGATGGAGCCGTTGGCATCGCCGTGGTCATAGCCCATCGCCCGAATAACATGGCTTGGCTCCAGTGAGCCTGAGGAACAGGCGGAGCCGGTGCTGACCGCAATCCCCTCGAAGTCCAGACTCATCACAATGGACTCGCCCTCGATGTTGGCAAAAAGGATGTTGGAGGTATTGGAAAGCCGCTCCGCGTTCGCCGCCACCAGGGTTGTCTTGGGGATATTTGCGAGAATGCCCTCTTCCAGCCGGGTTCGCAGGGCAATGAGCTTATCGCGGTGGTAGCCGTCCTCGGCGGAAAGCTCCGCCGCTTTACCGAAGCCAACGATACCCGGGACGTTCTCTGTGGAGGCGCGGCGGCGTTCCTCATGATGACCACCGTGAATCAGGTTGATGGGTGGCTTGTTCTTCCGCCTGATGTAGGTCAGTCCTACTCCCTTGGGACCGTGGAGTTTGTGGGCTGAGGCGGAGAGGTAGGTTATCGGTAGCGTTGCCAGATCAATGGGCAGCTTGCCCACCGCCTGGACGGCATCGCTGTGCAGGGGAACTCCGGCTTCCAGACAGACCGCTGCCAGTGCCGCCATGTCCTGAACCGTGCCGACCTCGTTGTTGGCGAACATGATGCTTACGAGGAAGGTGTTCGGGCGGATGGCCTTCTTTAGCTCGTCGGGATCAACCAGACCGTTGGAGTCAACCCGCAGTTCGGTTAGCTCGATATTCAGCTTCTTTGCCAGATAGCGAGCGGTACGCAGCACCGCCGGATGCTCGATGGGACTGACAATCAAATGCCCCGCGCCGGCGCGAGCCGCCATTCCTTTAAGGACGTAGTTGTCAGATTCCGAGCCGGAACCGGTGAAGACTATCTCGCCAACATCGGCGTTAAGCAGCCCGGCGACCTGCTCACGAGCGGTAAGGAGAGCCTCGGCGGTGGCCTTTCCAAACTGATGGAAGCTGGAGGCGTTGCCATAAATCTGACCGTAGTAGGGCAGCAGAGCCTCAATAGCTTCGGGCGCGGTGCGGGTGGTGGCATTGTTGTCGAAATAGACCTTCATGGCGAACCTCGTAGTTATCAAAAACAGTGTGTCGTTTGGGAGTTAGTTTTACCAAGCAGGGGCGAGCCTTGTCTTTGCTTTCGCTGTATCCGGGCGGATTTGACAGTGATCGTGTAAAAGTCGCGCGAGATGCTCATCCGGCTAATAGCGAGGAGGTGGCGGCAGCTTGAAGCTGCACACGCTTGTTCACAACTCTCACCTCAGAAAGAAACGTGCCACCATCGTCCCTGCCTTTTTAGATAGCATCACGGTGATACTACAGCAGTTAGGGATGTGAACATAGCCGTACGGCATAACAGGCGGTATATCAATATGTTATCGTTCAGCGGCAGTCCATAGCCAGGTGATTATCCCAAAAAAATAGCGTGTCGTTTGGGAGTTAGTTTTGTTAAGGATTGTAGTTGACCTCGACTGCCTGCCAGGTGTCGCCGACATCGTCGGGATCGAAGGTATGGGTAAAGGGACTTTGGGGCAGCTCGGTTCCGTTGACCAGCACGTGAACCTGACAGGGCAGCGCGGTGGTCAGCCCGTTGGCGTTAACGTAGTTGACCTCAACGGAGTACGTACCTGTCTGATCGTTGGTGATGGTTATGTATTCGGGACCGTAGCCGTGGTTATCGCCAATGTCCAGAATCATCCCACCGACGTTGGGGTCGTCGGCAGAGCAGTCGTTATTGTACTGGTCGATGGTGTGGAGGTTCAGGTCGGCGAAATCGGCATCATTCCACTCCAGATAGCAGAGTACTGGCTCGCGACCGTAACTCCAGTCTCCGGTCAGGGTTATCAGCTCGCTCTTCTCGGTTAAGCTGTCGCCGGGAAAGGCGGAGACGAAAATCCGCAGGGTGTTCCAGCCGGAGTGAAGCCGCACCTCGCGGTCGAACTCCCAGCGGTTTTCGCTGCCCTCAACCTTGGTCAGTTCATCGGTGGAGAGGATGTAGTGGGCGGTATCTCCCAGCCGGGTCAGCTCGATATAAACATAGCCGTCCCAGTCGTCGGGGCTGTTCATCGGGTCGGTATCGGTTACGACACCGTGAACCAGCAGGACGCGGTCGGAGAAAGGAACGTAGGCTCCCCTGGTGTATTCGTTCCCGGAGACCGAGCCTGTGAGCGTAATCTCCGCCACGGGACCGGGGAGCGGCTCGGTAACTATACAGCCAGAGAGCAGCAGGAGTAACCCCACCGTAACCGATAGCAGGACAATTCGCTTGAGTGGTTTCACAATCCAACTCCTTGATTTTCTGACTACCGTATTCCCGACTGACATTCAGTAAAATAGCACAAAATCAGCTTACTGGCAAGAGAAAAATGTCAGGTAACTGTTTTGGTTTTCTCGGCGAGCTTTCTATCTTGTCTGAGCTTGTTTCCTTTACGCTCTTTGGCTCAGGTAGCTGGTTCCGCAGTAGGGGCAGCTTACCTGCACGGCTCCCGCCTTTATGCTAATGCTGTCTTCATCCAGCGGCGCGCCGCAGCTTTCGCAATTCAGTTTCTTCAGATTTAGGTCGCCCACGTATTGCGCCGAGCTTTTAATCTCTATCCATTCAGCAGTGTCATCATCAGAAGCGGACGAGTGGGAAGAGGCTTTACCGGGTTTCTTGTGATTTAGCACAATCCAGCCACTAATGATTAAGTAATCCAGCAGTGTGGTAATGTATAACAATAGCCACAGATTATTTATATCAAAGAACGCAATAATAAGCAGGATGAATAGAATAATAAATACCACGATAGAAATAATAAGTACGGTTCTTTGGCTATCCTCGGACAGTTTCTCGTACTTTAGTCCAAATAGCCAGCCCAGGAAACAAGAAAGTGGTATCCATACAATTGAGATTGAGGTCAGAATACTTTCTATTTTAACAAATAAGACGATAGGTAGAAAAAGATCGATGAGCATAATTACAAATAGCGGGCTAAGGAACAACACCGCGCCAATAATCCAAATATACATGGTGTCCTCGAACAGCAATTAACGTTGAAAAGCTGTAATAACTATCTTGTCGCTGCACTTGAAGCTGCTACGCGCCCAGCTGGTATAGCTGGAAAAGTGGCAGGATGGGGATTTTACCGTACTTATTGTCCAGCTCCACAACCCTGCCCACCCAGTCCGTCGAGGGGACAAGAATGGCGGCGATGTCTCGTGGCTCAAACTCAAGCTGCTCAAGAACGATCCATTCCCGCTCGTGGGTGTAGTCCTGAAACTTGTACCCGTAATGTGCCGGGTCGTAGGCGTTTGTGAATCGAAGGAAGTTCTTTACAGTCTTTTGATAGTAGTCCGTCTCCAGAACCTCAGGTCGGAGTTCTTTGCCAAAGTCCGCGTAGAGTTTTGTTCTTACCTCTTTGTCAATGTAGGCTGCCGGACGACCGCCTTTTTCAAAGATGAACTGCTTGGTAAACATCAGACCAAAGCGACCGTAGCGCGCGGATAATGATAACAGTCCGGGGAGGGTGCATTCGGAAAGCGAGACCTTTTTAGCCTTATCCGACGAGAGCTTGAGGTAGCTGCTGCTGACGATTTTCTTAAATACTGTAAATGACTCTTTGTCCGCGCTTTCAATAGCCTCAAGGATACTGTTGACGTTGAGGGGGTCTTTGTTGTCGGTACTGTTGTAATCAAACTTCAGATATTCAAGCACATCCCGCATTGCTCCCTGTGCGGTAAAGTGAACAACAAAAGGCGAAAAATCACGCTGGCGATCTTGCAGTGCCAGAATGTCTTTCCCGTGATAAGCGTAGGACTCAATGTCGTACAGTAAAGCCATTGTTGCTCCGTTTGTCCAGGGGCAGCTAGCGCAGCAGTCCGCTCTCAAAGGCAGCCTTGTACTCGGCGACTCCCCGATAGATCGCGTAGGCGGCCTCATGCTGGTAGGTTGGATCGATTAGCAACTGCTCCTCGGTCTCGTTGGTCAAAAAACCAACCTCGACGAGAATCGCCGGCATCTGGGTTCCCACCAGCACGTAGAATGGAGCCTGCTTAACGCCTCGGTCGTGGCAGCCGAGGTTGTAAATCATAGACTCCTGCACGAAGGTTGCCAACTGCTGGCTCTCGGTCAGATATTCGTTTTGCATCAGCGAGCCGAGGATAAAGGCAAGCTCGTCGGTGGACGAACTTGGCAGGTCGGGGTCAACGGAGAAGTCGGCATTCTCCAGATGAGCCAGGGCGCGGGAGTCCGAGGTCTCAGCATCGGCAAGGAAGAAGGTTTCCGCGCCGTGGGCGTGGTTGTTGGAGTGGCCGTTGAGGTGAACCGAGATGAAGAGGTCGGCCTCCGCTCGATTTGCCAGCAGGGTGCGTCCGTGGAGACCAATCTTGGTGTCGGCACTCCGGGTCAGCAAAACCTCCAGCCCCAGGTGATGTTCGAGGAGGTTCGCCAGATAATAGGAGATGGGAAGGACGAGCTGTTTCTCCAGCCAGAGACCACTGTACGACCCCGTCCCGGTGTATCCACCGCCGTGGCCCGGATCAATCACCACTCGGCGGATTCGCAGCTTGTCCAGATTTGAATCAGGAGTCAGCGCGGCGGGATCGCTGCCGTAGCTATCCCGAACCTCAATCCGCAGCAGACCCGTCTCGCCGGAATGCTCCGCTGTATAAAAATAATCGCCGGGCCAGAGCAGTACCCGCAGCTCACCGCCGTCCTCCAGGGGACGCAGGGTAACGGTGTCGATAAATCCTGTTCCGGTAAACTCCTTCGCCGGACTGGGGAAGGAGTCCACTGTCAACTGGAGAATCAACGCCGCGCCCTGTCGGGTTGCCTCCATCGACTCCATTCCGTCCAGCGTAAGCTCGACGATGGTTGCCAGACCTTCGTTGCGAATCTCCGGTGGTGTCGATTCCACCTGCGCCAGCAACGGAGACACCAGCGAAAGGAGAATCAGCAGCGGTGTGATTGACTTGCTCGCGTTTCCTGCCACGGTTAAAACTCCAGCACGGTGATGTTGGTGTTGGTGTAGATGCAGATTTCCGCCGCCAGCAGGAGGGATTCCTCCACAATTTCCCGCGCGGAAAGCTCTGTGTGGCGGAGCAAGGCGCGAGCTGCGGCACGGGCGTAGCCAGCTCCTGAACCCACAGAGGCAACGTCGTCGTCGGGGCTGATGACCTCACCAGAGCCGGAGATAATCAGGGTTTCCTCCTCATTCGCCACGAGGAGCAGAGCCTCCAGCCGACGGAGGAACTTGTCCGTTCGCCACTGTTTGGCAAGCTCCACGGCGGCTCTGGAGAGTGAACCCGGATGTTCTTCGAGCATTCCTTCGAACTTCTCAAAGAGGGTAATCGCGTCGGCGACTCCACCAGCAAAGCCCGCCAGCACGAGGTTGTCGCCCAGAGTACGGACTTTCTTTGCCCTGGCCTTGAGGATGGAATCGCCCAGAGTTACCTGACCGTCGCCACCGAGGGCGATTTTGCCGTCTCGTCGGACTGCCAAAACCGTGGTCGCGCGTAAATCCTTGAACATTGTACTACTCCTGATGGTTGGAGGGCTGTCGCCTGCTCAGTCAGCTCTATTGTAACCCGTGTCGGCCTCTCAGGCAAGACGATAGTAGCGTTCGCGGTGTAAGAAAAGACGACCTGACGGTCGTCTGCGTCTTACGATGGAGCCGAAGGCCGGAGTCGAACCGGCGACCACTCGATTACAAGTCGAGAGCTCTGACCAACTGAGCTACTTCGGCTCGGAGGCGGCATTGTATCACAGTGAATGCCGTTTTTACCACTACCACTTTGGCTCTTCTTCCACGGTGTAGCTGGTTCCGCAGTAGGGGCAGCTTACGTGGACGGCTCCCGCCCGGACGCTGACACTTTTTTTGTCCAGGGGTGCGCCGCAACTGGCACAACTAAGCTGCTCCAGGTGAATGTCTCCGGTGAGGTCAACCTTGTGGGTAATCTCGACCTTGCCCGCTCCTTCCTGTTGCTTCTTCGCCCAGCGGGCGGTCAGTACCAATACTACAACACCGACTACAATGGTAGCGATTCCTCCAAACAGCCGGGTGAAGGGGTTCGCCGAGTAGGGACCGAAGGCACTCCAGAGGAAGATAATCCCGAAGAATATCAGTATGATAGAAAAAACGTAGCCGACGTATTTCATTTAGGCAACCTCGATTTGGAATCCTAGGCGAAAAATAGGGCATCGTGGGGACAGGCGGTAACGCAGAGACCGCAGCCATCGCAAAGTTCCGGTTTCAGCAGCGGACGCTCTGAGGTGTCGAGCCAGGCTCTGGTCGGGCAGGCGCGAACGCAGGCATCGCAGCCCACGCAGCGGGTGATGTGGCGTTCCGGCAGTCTGATTGTTTGTCTGGTGGTATCGGTCATCGGTATTCCAGAGGATTGCCTGAGTGGATGATATTGTAAAAGCTGAGGTTACACTTTCGAGGTCAGCGGAGTTACCTGATAATCGGCAACCTGCATGACACGCCCCTGAATACCGAGGCGGGAGAGGTCGTCGGGCAGGGCGGTTACGATGAGCTGACCAACCCGCTCGCGCAGGGCTGGCAACAGGCGACTGCTGGCGGTATCGTCAAGCTCGCTGGCGACATCATCGAGAAGAAAGACCGGCTTCGTTCCGGTGTGTCTGCCGAGGAAGTCAGCCTCCGCCAGGCGCAGTGCTACCATTGCCAGTCGCTGTTGCCCCCGACTGGCGTAGCGGCGCAGGTCGGAGCCGTCCAGCGTAAGGGCGAGGTCATCACGCTGCGGCCCTTTGGTGGTATAGCCGCGCCGACGGTCGCGTTCTCGATTTTTCCGAAAAAGCTGAAGAAAGGGTTCTTCCAGTTGCTCCGCCGGAAGACGGGTCTCTTCAATCGCTCCCTCATAGTCCAGAGCCAGGTGATGCTGACTGCCGGAGAGTTCGGCGAAGAGGTGGGGGGCGAGTTGGCTGAGTTCGTCAATGGTGGAACGACGCAGAGCCGTAACCGCCGCGCAGGCGCGAGCCAGAGGATCCTCCCAGACAGCCACAGCGACGGAGTCAAAGGGTTCCGCTCGCAGAGCGGCGTTACGCTGGCGAAGGGTCGAGGTCATCGCCCCCATTGCCTTTGTGTAAGCCGGGGAGACCTGGGCGAGGAGCAGATCCATAAACCGCCGCCGTCGGGCAGCCGAACCACGGATGGTGTCGAGGTCTTCTACTGTAAAGAGGCAGACCACCAGCCGACCGAGCAGCTCGGAGAGGCGGTTGCAGCGTTCGCCGTCCACCGCCACCTGCTTGCCACCACGGGAATAGGTCAGGGCAAGCTGCTGGCGTTCATCGCCGCGCTGAATCTCCGCCCGAATGGCGAACAGATCCGCGCCGTGGCGAAGCAGGTCGCGATCCTCGGCAAAGCGAAAGCTCCGCACCGTTCCCAGATAGTAGATAGCTTCGAGGAGACTGGTCTTTCCGGCGGCGTTGACACCGGAGAAGCAAATCTCGTCGGTGTCCAGCTCCAGCCGCAGACGCTCGTAAAGGCGGAAATGATCCAGCTCAAGTTTAACCACACGCATGGGGCGAGTATAGCACAAGACTTTTACTTAGCTCACCCCTATCGCTACCGCGCGGGAAATGTCCGGTTAGTTCACTACGTAAAGGTCTCGCTCAGAAATCCTTGAGCGTTGAGTCGAAAGGGGGTATAATACCCGTTGCTCGACTGGGCAATTGTTACCGCGCCAGCTAAAACACCTGACCAACTAAAATACCTACAAAAGTTACGAGGTTTGTTGGATGGCAAAGAAACATCAAGATGACATAAATCCCGATGATAACCTGTTGAATGAGGGAGAGGAGCGGGTCTTTCCCGTAATTCCCCTCATCGGGCAGGTGGCGTTTCCGCACATGCTCATTCCGCTCAATCTGGATGAACACGATACCCGGATGATTGACAAGGTGATGGATGGCGACCAGTTGATCGCCCTCTTCACCCACAGGGCCAGCCGACGGAGCAAGCTCTACACCACGGGAACCCTCTGCCTGATTCACAAGGTTCTGCGGATGCCCGATGGTTCCGTCCGCCTGATGCTTCAGGGTTTACAGCGGATTGAATTGCTCAACCTCGATGACTCTGGTGAAGACATCTTCGCCACGGTTTCGGCTATTCCAGAGAAAGAGCCGGGAGGCAAGCGGGTTAAGGCACTGCGGAATAACCTGATAGAGGTTTTTGGGGAGCTGCTGAAGCTCGCCGACCGGGGTGAAGAAGCCCTGATTGCAGCCCTTAACCTTGAGGAGAACGGTCGGCTGGCGGATTTCGTTGCCACCAACATCAGTCTGGACACCGCTGACCAGCAGAAGGTTCTCGCGGCGGTGGGGGTCGTAAAACGACTCACCCTGATCAATCGCCTGGTAAACAAAGAGTTAGAGGTTCTGCGGCTGGGGCGTTCGATTCAGCAGGAAGTCTCCGAAGAGATGACCCGCAACCAGCGGGACTATTACCTTCGCCAGCAGCTTGAGGCAATCCGCCGGGAGCTGGGCGAAGGCGACGACCGCTCCATTGAGCTAAACGAGCTGGAGGAGCGAGTTGCGAAGATGGACTGGCCGGAGGATGTTGGCGAAAAGGCGCGGCGGCAGCTCCGGCGGCTGGGGCAGATGCACCCGGGGTCGGCGGAGTACGTCGTCTCCCACACCTATCTTTCCTGGCTCCTCGACCTGCCCTGGGGCAAGACCTCTAAGGATAACCTTGACCTCAAACGCGCCCAGAAGATTCTCGACGAAGACCACTACGGTTTATCAAAGGTAAAGGATAGGATTCTGGAGTTCCTTGCCGTGCGTTCCCTGGCACCGGAGGCTCGCGGACCGATTCTCTGTTTGGTAGGGCCACCGGGAACCGGAAAGACCTCGCTGGGGCGCAGCATTGCCCGCGCTCTGGGGCGGGAGTTCGTTCGTGCCTCGCTGGGCGGAGTCCACGACGAGGCGGAGATTCGCGGTCATCGCCGTACCTACATCGGCGCGCTTCCCGGAAGAATCATGCAGGGGCTAAAGACCGCCGGAACCTCAAACCCGGTCTTCATGCTCGACGAGGTAGATAAGCTCGCCAGCGACTTCCGGGGCGACCCCAGCTCGGCACTGCTGGAGGTTCTTGACCCGGAGCAGAACTGGAGCTTCCGCGACAATTACATCGAAGAGCCGTACAATCTCTCCCACGTGTTCTTTATCACCACGGCGAACACCGCCCAGACCATCCCCCGTCCGCTCCTGGACAGGATGGAGGTCATTCATCTGGCGGGCTATACCCAGGAAGAAAAGGCGCAGATTGCCAAACGGTACCTCTTCCCCCGCCAGCGAAAGTTCAACGGGCTGAACGAAAAGCAGCTTGCCATTCCCCTACCCGTTCTGCGCAGGATAGCCGACTCTTACACCCGCGAGGCAGGGGTACGCAATCTGGAACGGACAATCGGGACGGTCTGTCGGAAGGTGGCGTGGAAGTACGCCGCCGGCGAGCGGGAGATGAGTCAGTTAACAAAGGTCAAACTGTCAGAGCTGGAGGAATACCTCGGCTCACCGCCAGTTAATCACCAGAAACGCCGCCAGGGCGAGATGGTTGGCGTGGCAACGGGGCTGGTCTGGACTCCGGTGGGCGGAGAAATTATCTTTATCGAAGCCGCCTCTATGCCGGGCAAGGGACGACTGAGCCTCACCGGACAACTGGGCGACGTGATGCAGGAGAGTGCGAAAATCGCCCTTTCCTACGTTCGCGCCAACGGCAAGAGTTTTGGGATAAAGAACGACTTCACCAAGGAGCGCGACCTGCATATCCACGTACCCGCCGGAGCGGTTCCCAAGGACGGTCCCTCCGCCGGAGTTACCTTGGCGACGGCTTTGATCAGCCTGCTGACCGGACGACCCGTCAAGCGAAAAGTAGCAATGACCGGAGAGCTGACCCTGCGCGGCGAGGTACTGCCCGTCGGTGGACTCAAAGAAAAGCTCCTGGCAGCCCGTCGGGCGAAGATCGAGACGGTTATCATCCCTGAAAAGAACCGACCAGACATCGAGGATTCGTTCAAAGACGATGAGTCAAAGACACTGGACAACCTTGAATTGGTGTACGTCGAGAAACTATCCCAGGTCATCGAAGCGGCTCTGGAATAGAGACGTGAGTTTTTGACTGGTGAGCAGATGGAACTCCGTGTTTTGTGTACCTGAAAGCAGGGCTGGTCGTAGGGGCGAATCTTGTGTTCGCCCTTTTCAAAAGCCGTTCCATCTGCGTCCCTGCTGAAATCCCCGTTACTGTTGTACGAAGTTCGATGCTATGTTAGAATGCCCCGCTTGAGTGGCTCTTTTTCCAAATGAGTTCTTTGGAGGTAAATCTCTATGGCTATGCGTGCACTCCGCGAGAAGATGAAACCGATCCTCTGGATTACGGTTATTGGTTTTTTGGGAACGGTTGTCTTTGCCTGGGGCATGAGCTTCAGCGAGGGCGGCGGCTGCGAATCTCAGCCCGTCGTTCTGGTCGTTAACGGAGAAGACGTTCCGTACTACGAGTACGACCAACTCTATCGGGGGCTGCTGTCCCAGGTAATGCCAGAGGGAGCCGCCTACGATCCGGCTCTGGCAGAGCTGGCCTCGGACGAAGCCCTTCGTCGCCTGACTGCGGATTACATTATTCGTCAGCAGGCTGAGGAGTGGGGTCTGTCCGTCGGTGATGATGAAATCACCCTTGCCATTGTCCAGAGCTTCCCCGACGAAGAAGGGAACTTTGATATCGCGGGCTACAACGGCTGGCTGGCTTCCGTCGGTACCACCGATGAAGAGTGGCGGCGGATTCTCTCTCGTGAGCTGCTGGTTGCAAAGGTTCACTCGGTAATCTACGACTCGGTTTATGTTTCCGAGCCTGCTGTGCGGGCTGCCTGGCTCGAAGAAAACCAGACGGCGGGAGCCGACTTTGTGATGATGGCTTTCTCCAGCTATCTGGGAGAAGCCACGGTGGACGAGGCCGAGGCACGCGCTTATTACGAAGAGCATCTCGACGAGTACATGTCTCCGCCCAAAGCCAGCGTGGATTACATCGCCCTGCGCTTTGATGAGCTTTACGAAAAGGTAGAGCTGACCGAGCAGAACCTTCTCGACCTCTACGAGCAGAACAGTATGATGGATGCCGATGCCGGACGGATCCACTGTCGGCACATCCTCTTTAACGCTTCGCTGGAAGATACTGAGGAAACCGTTGAAGCGGCTCGCCTGACGGCGGAAAAAGCGATTACCCGTCTCGACACTGGCGAGGACTTCGCCACCCTGGCGATGGAGCTTTCCGAAGGTCCCAGCGGTCCCAACGGTGGCGACCTGGGCTTCTTCGGTCCCGGCGACATGGTTATTGAGTTCGAGGATGCCGCCTACGCTCTGGAAATTGGACAGCACTCCGTCGAGCCGATAAAGACCCAGTTTGGCTGGCACATTATCTATCGCGCCGACGACGTGCAGCCCTTCGAGGATGTTCGCGCCGAGCTTGAAAAACAACTGCGGATGGACCAGACCATGCGCGCGCTGGACGAGTACGTTGAACTGCTCGACAGCAAGCTCCGCGCTGGCAAGACACTAGAGCAGGTGGCAGAGCTGATGCCCGACATCGCGGTTCAGCAGGCGGGTCCCTTTGCCAATGACGCGATTATTGTTGACGAGAAAATCGGCAACTTCCCCACCCTCCGCGCCTACGCTTTCCAGCTGGAGCCAGGTGAGGTCTCCGAGGTTCTGACCCACAGCAACGCCCTGCCCAACGATCCCGACGCGTCCATCAAACGCGACTACTACGTCATCCGCGTGATTGAGCATATCGACCCGGAGCCGTATAGCTTTGAGGATGTCCGCGCTCGGATCGAGGCGAATCTGGTTAACGAGGAGTCGAAGGAACTGACCCGCCAGTCGGCGGAGAGAGTTCTGGCAGCCGCCCGGACGGGAAGTCTGGAAACCGCCGCCGTGGCAGAGGGCTACGCCGTTGTCAACGTCGCGAGCTTCAACCGCGCTGGCTCGCTTCCTATGCTGGCATACGCGCCCCGTGCCGCCCGCACCGCCTTCCAACTCACAGCGAATCAACTTTCCGGTGTTGTGGAAGACAAGAGTGCCTTCTTCATCGTTCGTGGTCTGCGGGTTGATGACCCTTCCGGTGCTGGCTACGGAGCCGCCCTCGAAGACACCCGCCGCCGGGTGCTACAGGGTCAGCAGGAGGGCTACTTCCAGTCCTGGTTGCAGCAGATGGTTGATCAGGCTGAGGTAGAAAATCTTCTGCCCGCGCTGATTGCCGAAGCCGAAGCAAACCGCGCCCTGGCAGAAGCCGCCGCCACCCGTGAAGAGGGTTAAGAAGCTCTCTGAACGAGAACGCGATAAAAGAAGCGGGGTTGCCAATTGGCAACTCCGCTTTTGGGTACGGGATTTAACTCAACGGTTCGACCAAGTGTCGGCCCTGCAGTTAATATCCCCAAGATTTACGCAGGGGCCGACCTATGTGTCTGCCCCTGCGACATCAAGGTCGAGATTGGATTGCATACGTGAGGGGAATCATTTATTCAACGGCAGGTGTTGTAGGGGAGACCGTCCACGGTCTCCCGTAACGGGTCGCTAGACCCGTTTGATAGTTGTGCTAACCTGACCAGCCCCTCTCCAAAGTCAGGGGGGCGAGGGGATTATGGAAGCGGGCCGACCTAAAGGTCGGCCCCTGCAGTGTCAAAATCGTACTCGCAAGCGACCAGCGGGAGCGGTGGAGTG
>SWBW01009942.1_pt2 | contig 26447 bp, 23 predicted proteins | sample 4693041 | NCBI WGS metagenome assembly SWBW01 (sample SAMN10267271, study PRJNA491770) | bioreactor metagenome | isolation source: DHS bioreactor inoculated with marine methane seep sediment | place: Japan: Omine Ridge, Nankai Trough | collected 2006-05-06 | reverse complement strand
ATCACCCAAGGTAGGTGTACTAGCTTGTTGCTGGGTGTAATCTTTAATAGCGTGAGACTCTTCTTCCTGATCTTTGGCTTTAATAGATAAGGAAATGGTTTTGCTTTTCTTATCCACACCGATGAACTTGGCTTCCACTGTATCGCCTTCTTTCAATAAGGTGCGTGCATCTTCAACGCGGTCACGTTGAATCTCGGAAGCGCGTATATAGCCTTCGACATGATCAGCCAATGTAACGACGGCGCCTTTGGCATCGACTTCTTTGATAGTGCCGGTTACCAGGCTGCCTTTCTCATGTGTAGCCAGGAAGTTTTGGAACGGATCCTGTTCCAGTTGCTTGATACCCAACGAAATACGCTCACGCTCGGAATCAACCGCTAAAATGACGGTTTCCAGCTCATCGCCTTTTTTGAATTCACGAACCGCGGCTTCGCCGTCATCAGCCCAGGAGATATCGGACATATGCACCAGACCGTCAATGCCGCCTTCCAGGCCGATGAAGATACCGAAATCGGTAATCGATTTGATTTTGCCTGTAATCTTGTCGCCTTTGTTATGAGTCGCGGCAAATTCATCCCATGGGTTGGTTTTGCATTGTTTCATGCCCAAAGAGATACGACGACGTTCTTCGTCGATTTCCAGTACCATGACTTCAACTTCGTCGCCCAACTGTACGATCTTGGATGGGTTAACGTTTTTGTTGGTCCAATCCATTTCAGACACGTGAACCAGACCTTCCACGCCTTCTTCGATTTCAACGAAGCAGCCGTAATCGGTCAGGTTGTTCACTTTACCGAATACGCGCGTACCGGCCGGGTAACGACGGTTGATGTTTTGCCACGGATCTTCACCCATTTGCTTCATGCCTAATGAAACACGATTCTTGTCCTTGTCGTATTTCAGCACCTTAACCTGGATTTCCTGACCGATTTCGACACACTCGGAAGGATGACGCACACGACGCCATGCCATATCGGTAATGTGTAACAGGCCGTCAATACCGCCCAGGTCGATAAATGCGCCGTAATCAGTGAGGTTTTTAACCACACCGGTAACGATTGCGCCTTCTTCGAGGGTTTTCAGCAATTCTTCTCTTTCAGCGCTGTATTCTTTTTCTACAACCGCACGACGTGACAGAACGACGTTATTACGTTTCTGGTCGATTTTGATAACCTTGAATTCCAGATCCCGGTTTTCCAGGAAAGTCGTATCTCTGATTGGACGCACGTCAACCAGTGAACCCGGCAGGAACGCACGCAATGCGCCAACGGCAACAGTGAAACCACCGCGTACCTTACCGGTAATACGGCCGGTAATCGTGGCTTCTTTTTCAAACGCCTCTTCCAGTTCAGACCAGGCTTTGTTTTTCTTTGCTTTATCTCGGGAAAGAAGTGTAGCGCCTAAACCATCTTCAAATAAATCAAGGGCAACTTCAATTTCGTCGCCGACTTTAACTTCCAGTTCGCCATCATTGTTCAAAAACTGCCATTTTGGAATGACACCTTCCGATTTGGAATGAGTACTGACAATGATCATATCGTTTTCGATATCGACTACTGTACCCATTAACATGGCGCCCGGGCGCATTTCTGTCTTGGTTAGACTTTCTTCAAATAATTCCGCAAAGCTTTCGCTCATTTTCAATTTTCCCAAGCCTGTCAAAATTCAAACAAGCCTTCTCGTTGTCAAAGTTAAAAAATACCACATCTAATGCATGCAGCTGTAAAAAAAGATCCTTAATGGATCAAATTTAGTATCTCGTCAATGACCGAATCAATCGTCATATCGGAGGAATCAATATAGAGCGCATCGCTGGCCATGGCCAATGGAGCCGTTTTTCGCTCCATATCACGACGATCCCGCTCTTCTATCTCACTCGTTAAGCGAGAAAGGTTAGCATCAATCCCTTTTTCCATCAACTGTTTATATCGTCTTTGCGCTCTTTCGGCGGCGCTCGCGGTTAAAAACACCTTTATTTCGGCATCAGGGAAAACTACCGTTCCCATATCGCGGCCATCAGCGACCAGCCCCGGCATCCTCCTGAAATCCCTTTGTTTTTCCAACAGCACGCGCCGCACTTCCGGCAATGCGGCAATCATTGAAGCCGCATTGCCCGTACTTTCAAGGCCCAGTTGAGGGGTAATATCCTCGCCATTGAGCTTGACGACCAGCTCATCATCACACTCAAACTCTAACGCCATTGATTGCGCTATTTTTACAATTTCAGGCTCATTAGTCAGTTCGACATGCTGTTTTAATACGGCAATGGCCAATGAACGATAGATAGAACCGCTATCGAGATAGTTCCAGCCCATTTTTTTTGCCACGGCCCGACTGACCGTGCCTTTGCCCGCCCCGCTAGGCCCATCAATCGTTAAAACCGGTATAGCCATTACCTCTCTCCGCAAACCAGATCGAGCCCCAGATGCTTGACCAGATCCTTGAATTCCGGAAAAGACGTATTCACATTCTCGCAATCATGAATGGTAATGGGGGCATCAGCACGCAACCCGGCAATTGAAAACGACATCGCGATGCGGTGGTCGCCATGAGAGATGACTTCGCCGCCGCCTATCTGTCCACCCTGAATGATCATGCCGTCCGCCGTCGGCTGCGCATCGACGCCTAAAATTTGTAAGCCATCAGCCATCACCTGAATCCGGTCCGATTCCTTGACCCGAAGTTCCTCCGCGCCTGTCAAGCGTGTTTGACCTTCCGCGCAGGCGGCTGCCACAAACAGCACCGGAAATTCGTCGATGGCCAACGGCACCAGCTCTTCCGGTATATCGATGCCTTTTAACGGACTGTAAACCACATGCAGATCGGCCACCGGCTCGCCACCGACCACGCGTTCATTGAGCACATCGATCCGGGCGCCCATCAATCTCAGGATATCGATCACGCCGGTACGCGTTGGATTTATGCCAACATGTTTTAACAATAAATCGGAACCCGGCGCAATGGATGCGCCGACCAGGAAAAACGCCGCCGATGAAATATCGCTGGGCACATCGATATCAGTCCCTTTCAAACACCCTTCGGCATTAATACTGACCTTGCTGCCCTGCTTTCTTACCGGGTAAGAAAAGCCGGTCAGCATGCGCTCGGTATGATCGCGCGTCGGAGCGGGCTCGGTTACAGTGGTTTCACCCTGCGCATACATGCCGGCCAGCAGCAGGCACGATTTGACCTGGGCGCTGGCCATCGGCATGACGTAATCGATACCGGTCAATTGCCCCGCCTTTCCGGTAATATGCAAAGGCGCCGTGCCTTTCTCCGTCGTTTTTATATCAGCACCCATTGATGCTAACGGCTCGGTGACTCTTTTCATGGGTCTGCCTGACAACGATTTATCGCCCGTCAGGATCGAATTGAACGCCTGCCCTGCCAGCAGACCGCTCAGCAGACGCATGGATGTGCCCGAGTTGCCTAAGTAAAGTTCTTTTGCGGGTGCTTTCAGGCCGTGTTTGCCGACGCCGTGAATCGTCAGCTCGCCGTTGACCGGCCCCTCAATCTGTACGCCCATGTCGCGAAAAGCCTGCAGCGTTGCCAAGGCATCTTCCGCTTCGAGAAAGCCCTTGACGTGCGTTACGCCCTCTGCCAACGCCCCCAGCATGATCGAGCGATGCGATATGGATTTGTCGCCCGGCACGCGTGCTTCGCCCTGTAATCGGCCACCCGGCTGAACCTTAAATGTTATTGTTTTCGACATTGTTACCTTCAAACTGATCAAGAAAGCGTTGCCGCGCATTTCGGGCATACGTAAAAGTTTCAAAAAGCTGCCGACTGTCATCGTTTGCCAGCATTTGTTCTATTTTATCCAGCTCATTCTTCAATTGTTGAATTAACGGGATGATTTGATTTTTATTAGCCGTGCAAATGTCCAGCCACATAGTCGGATCACTGGACGCAATACGCGTAAAATCCCTGAAGCCGCCGGCGGCATATTTGAAAATCTCGCTTTGTTCATCCTTGCGCCCAAGCATGTCCACCAACGAGTACGCCAGAACATGGGGTAAATGACTGGTGGCCGCCAAAACCGCATCATGCCGGTTAACCTCCATGATGGATACGGCAGAGCCCAGGCCTTCCCAGAAATGCTGGATTTTCTGCAACGCGTCCAGCCGGGTATTTTCAACCGGTGTGATAATCAGGCGCTTGTTCAGAAACAGATCGTCCACGGCGGCTTCCACGCCGCTTTGTTCCGCCCCGGCAATTGGATGCGCCGGCACCAGATTATCCGGTACATTGCCAAATACCTGCCGTGCCGCGGCAATGACGCTGCCTTTCGTACTGCCCACATCGGTATAAATGGCTTTTTCCGTCCAGAAAGGCTTCAGCAAAGCTAATATACCGGCCATCGAACCAACCGGCGTGGCGATCACGACGCAATCGGTGTCTTTCAGCGCCGACTCGATGTCCAGATAGTAATCATCGATGACTTGCAGTCGTTTCGCCGTCCGCAGATTATTCGAATCCTGCTCGCGGCCATAGCCGACAATGTGCCGGCTCAACCCATGCAGCCTTGCGGCCCGCGCTATGGAGCCACCGATCAGCCCGACACCGATAATACAAAGCCGGTCAAACATCGCTCAAGATATCGCTCAAGGCATTAAGAAAAATCCGGTTTTCCTCTTCCGTGCCTATGCTGACACGCAAATGGCTAGGCATTTCATAATTGGCCACGGGCCTGACGATGACGCCTTTTCTCAGCAAGGCCTCATAAACTGGCAATCCGGGCTGTTTCAAATCGACCGAAACGAAGTTGCCATGCGAAGGAATCCACTCCAGACCGAGTTTTCTGAAGCCGTCCGTCAACTGCTGCATGCCTCGTGCATTGCCAGTAATCGTCCGTTCTAGATGTTCAGCATCGGATAAAGCCGCTTCCGCGGCCGCCAAGGCCAGCATGTTGTTATTGAAGGGTTGCCGCACCCTATTCAATATATCGGCAAGTTCCGGGCTCGACAGACCGTAACCGACGCGCAATCCGGCCAGCCCATAAGCTTTGGAAAAAGTGCGGGTAATCAACAGATTGGGGTATTTTTTCAGCCAGCCTATCGAATCAACGGGATCCGTGCTATCGACAAATTCATAATACGCTTCATCGAGCACGCACAGACAGGTTTCAGGCAATGCCTTGATAAAACGCTCCAGACTGGATTGATCGACCCATGTCCCGGTCGGATTATTGGGATTGGCGACAAAGACAAGCCGTGTTTTTTCATTAACGGCTTGCAGCATCGCGTCCAGGTCATGACCGTAATTCACGGCAGGCACAACCACGGCCTTGGCACCGACCGCCTGCGTCACGATCGGATAGACCGCGAAGGCATGCTGGGAAAACACCACTTCATGTTCCGTCGTCAGAAAAGCGCGCGCAACCAGCTCCAGAATCTCATTGGAACCATTGCCCAGCGTAATCTGGCCGGTCTCGACCCCGTACTTACGAGCCAGCGCCTGTTTCAAATTAAAGCCGTTACCGTCCGGGTACAGCGCCAATTGCGACAAAGTAGCCTGAATGGCGGCCAGCGCTTTTTTTCCGGGCCCCAACGGGTTTTCATTGGAAGCCAGCTTGATAATCCGGGTCAGCCCCAGCTCCCGTTCCAGCTCTTCAATCGGTTTACCGGGAACGTAAGGAACAAGTTGTTGCACACCCGGCACGGCAAGATCGCAAATAGTATTGATATTAGTCATTTGTTATGTTTAAAGGCACGTGGTGCCATGCCATAAGGATAAAAATTTAAAGGACGGCTTTAGGATAGGAACCCAGGATATTGAGCATATGCACATTGCCTTTCAATAGTGCCAGAGCCTGAGCCACATCGTCATCCTCACAATGCCCTTCAATATCGATAAAAAAGACATAATCCCACAATCCCTGGCGCGAAGGCCGGGACTCGATATGAACCATGCCGATGCCGAATCTCGCAAAAGGCTCCAGGATCTTGTGCAATGCACCGGGCTGATTGCCCGTGGAAACGACCAGCGAGGTTTTATCGTTGCCCGTCGGGGCCGATGTTTGCTGCCCTATAATAATAAAGCGCGTCGTATTGTTGGGCTCATCTTCAATATTCTTTTCCAGGATATTGAGACCATACAGCTCGGCAGCCACCTGACCGGCAATCGCGGCCGCCTGTATCTTGTTCGACACCAGCCTTGCCGCCTCGGCATTGCTGGTGACGGCAATGCGCTGGGCCTGCGGCAAGTGGCGGTCCAGCCACTGACGGCATTGGGCCAGCGATTGCTGATGAGAAAAAATCTCGGTGATATCAGCCAGGCTTTCGACATTCCCCATCAGGTTATGATGCACCCTGATCTCAACCTCACCGCAGATTTTCAACGGTGATGAAAGAAACCGGTCCAGGGTATGGCTGATCACGCCTTCCGTTGAGTTTTCCACCGGCACCAAACCGAACTGGCAATTACCGCTCTCGACCGAATTAAAAATCTCGTTAATCGTGGTGGAAGGCACGGTTTTAATGGCATGACCGAAATGCTTAAAGGCCGCCTGCTGGGTAAACGTGCCTTCGGGACCCAAAAAAGCCACATCCAGCGGCTTTTCCAGCGCCAGGCACGCCGACATCAGTTCTCTGAAGAAACGCACAGCGGTATCATCGGGCAACGGCCCCTGATTTAAATCCTTGATGCGCCTTAAGACCAGGGATTCGCGGTCAGGCCGATAAAAACTGCCGTTCTCGCCTTGCGCAATTTTGGTTTTAGCGACTTCCATCGCACAGGACGCACGCTGATTGATCAATTGCAGAATCTGCTGATCGATCGCATCAATCTTGTCTCTTAATTCAGAAAGTGGAGTGACTGAGGTCATTGGAGCGGCTCTCGTTAATGGGTTCTTTCAAATTCTGCCATAAAATCACATAGCGCCCGTACGCCTTCCTCGGGCATGGCATTGTAAATACTGGCACGCATGCCGCCGACCGAACGATGCCCTTTCAGTTCAAATAAGCCGTTCGCTTCAGCCGCCGCAAGAAAAGGCTTATCCAGATTCTGGTCGGCCAGAATAAACGGCACATTCATTCTTGATCGACAGGAAGAGTCCACCGGATTCCGGTACAGAGAAGATTGGTCGATAGTCTGATACAACAACTCGGCCTTGGCCATGTTACGCTGCTCGATGGCGTCGACGCCGCCCTGTTTCAGCAACCATTTCAGCACCAGCCCGACCAGATACCAGTTATAGGTCGCCGGCGTATTCAGCATGGAATGATTTTTAGCCTGATCGGCATAATTGAAGACCGGCGGCGTTTGCTTGCCGGCCTTGCCTATCAGGTCGTCCCTGACGATCACAACCGTGACGCCGGCAGGCCCCATGTTTTTCTGGGTACCGGCATAAACCAGACCGAATCGGCTCAGATCGAATTTACGCGACAGGATATTGGACGACATATCCGACACCAACGGCAAACCGCCGCTGTCGGGAATGTCGGAGAATTCCACGCCATGGATGGTTTCGTTGGCCGTATAGTGCAGATAAGCCGCCTGTTCGTCCAGCGCCCAGTCTGAAGGATCGGGAATGTTAGTGAATTTCGATGCCTCCGAACTCGCGCTGACGATGACCTCGCAATAGTTTTTCGCATCCTGTATGGCTTTTTCCGACCAGGCGCCGGTATTGACATAACAGGCCCTGGTTCTGCCATTCAAGATATTCTGCGGGATAAACGAAAACTGGGCCGTGGCGCCGCCCTGCATGAACAAGACCTTGTAATTGTCCGGGATAGCCAACAAGGTTCTGAGATCGTTTTCAAGCTCCTCTGCGATAAGGGAAAAAAACCGGCCGCGATGACTCATCTCCATGACGGACATGCCGCTATCGCGCCATTCCATCAATTCTTCCTGAGCCTGACGCAATACCGGCTCGGGAAGTGCCGATGGACCCGCACTGAAATTATAAATTCTGGACATTAGGATTCCTCTTCGGATTCAACTTCATTAGGCGCTCCCGATTCCAATTCCGCCACGTCTTCGTCGTCCTCGCCGGCCAGCCCTTCGATACGATCGACCCCGACGACTTTTTCTTTTTTATCCAGACGAATAACCGTGACACCCTGGGTATTTCTGCCGATTACCGAGATACCGTCGACGCGCGTGCGCACCAGTGTACCGGCATTGGTAATCAGCATAATTTCATCATGATCATTGACCAGCACGGCCCCGACCACCGCGCCGTTACGCTTCGACGTTTGGATGGCGATCAGCCCCTGGCCGCCGCGCCTGTGGCAGGTGAATTCTTCCAGTCGGGTGCGCTTGCCGTAACCGTTCTCGGTAATGTTCAGCACCATGCCTTCCGCCGCGATAATCAGGGAAATCACTTTCTGCCCTTCCTGCAGACGAATGCCGCGCACGCCGGACGCGGTCCTGCCCATGGAACGCACATCGGATTCATTGAAACAGACGGCCTTGCCATCACTGCTGAACAACAGCACGTTCCGCTGACCGTCGGTCACATCCACGCCGACCAGGGTATCATTTTCCTTCAAATCGATCGCGATCTTGCCGTTGGCGCGCTGGCGCTCGAACTCCAGTAACGGCGTCTTTTTGACCGTACCGCTGGCCGTCGCCATAAAAATGAACTTATTATCGGAAAATTCCCGGATCGGCAATATAGCATTAATACTTTCGCCCTGCTCCAGCGGCAACATATTCACAAACGGCTTGCCGCGCGAGGCGCGGCTGGCCATCGGCAATTGATAGACTTTAAGCCAGTAAACCTTGCCCAGCGACGAGAAGCATAAAATCGTATCGTGCGTATTGGCAACGATCAGCTTGTCGATAAAATCGGTTTCCTTGGTCGCCGTTGCCGACTTGCCCCGGCCGCCCCGCCGCTGCGCCTTGTAATCGCTCAACGGCTGAGCCTTGACGTAACCCTCATGCGACATGGTGACTACCATGTCCTCCTCGGTAATCAGATCCTCATCGGACAGATCCAGATGCGTTTGAATGATTTCAGTGCGCCGTTCGTCCGCGTATTGCTCCTTGATGGCGACCAGTTCCTCCCTGATGACTTCCATCAACCGCACATCGCTGCCGAGGATAGCCAGGTATTCATCGATCTGCTCCAGCAGTTGCTTGTATTCATTGACTATCTTGTCCTGCTCAAGTCCCGTCAAGCGATGCAGACGCAAGTCGAGAATAGCCTGGGCCTGTGCTTCGGAAAGGCGATAAAGGCCATTGGCCAGGCCGAATTCGGGCGCGAGATCCTCGGGCCGTGAACGGTCGGCATCGGCTCGCTCCAGCAGCGATGAAACCAGACCCGCATGCCAGGTTCTGGCCAGCAGCCCTACCTTGGCTTCAGACGGATTGCTGGCCGCTTTAATCAGGTCGATCATCTCGTCGATATTGGCCAGAGCGACGGCCAGGCCTTCCAAAATATGCGCCCGCTCGCGTGCTTTACGCAAATTGTAAAGCGTTCTGCGCGTGACGATTTCGCGCCGGTGATCGATAAAAGCGTTGAGGACCTCTTTCAGATTCAGACAATGCGGGCGACCGTTCAGCAACGCGACCATATTGATGCCGAAAACGGTCTGGAACTGTGTCTGCTTATAGAGATTGTTCAGGACCACTTCCGGCACTTCGCCGCGGCGCAGTTCGATAACCATGCGCATGCCGTCCTTGTCGGACTCATCGCGCAGGCCGGAGATGCCTTCGAGTTTGCCGTCTTTCACCAGCTCGGCGATTTTTTCCAGCAAACGCGCCTTGTTGACCTGATAGGGCAATTCGGTCACGATGATCGCCTGACGACTGCTGTCGCCAATATCCTCGAAATGACAACGCGCGCGCAGATAGATCTTGCCGCGCCCGGTCGTATAGGCATTATAAATACCGGAAGCGCCGTTTATGATGCCGGCGGTGGGGAAATCAGGCCCCGGAACATATTTCATCAATTCCTGAATCGTGGTTTCAGGCTGATCGATCAAGGCCAGACAGGCACTGATGACCTCGGACAGATTATGCGGCGGAATGTTTGTCGCCATACCGACGGCGATACCGGACGAACCGTTGACCAGCAAGGCCGGAATGCGCGTCGGCAGGACGGTGGGTTCGGATTCCGACTCGTCGTAGTTGGGCGCGAAATCGACCGTTTCCTTGTCCAGATCGGCCAGCAGTTCATGGGCGATTCTCGCCATGCGTACCTCGGTGTAACGCATCGCGGCGGGCGAATCGCCATCGACGGAACCGAAATTGCCCTGGCCGTCGATCAGCATATAACGCAAGGAAAAAGGCTGCGCCATGCGAACGATGGTGTCATAAACCGCCGTATCGCCATGCGGGTGATATTTACCGATAACATCACCGACTACACGCGCTGATTTTTTATAAGGTTTGTTCCAATCATTGCCCAATTCACTCATCGCATACAAAACGCGACGATGAACCGGTTTAAGGCCGTCTCTGACATCTGGAAGGGCTCGACCTATAATCACGCTCATGGCGTAATCGAGGTAAGACTGTTTCATCTCGTCTTCGAGATTGACCGGGATAATTTCTTTAGCGAAGTCTGACATTGATCCGTTTATACACGTTAATGCCGCACATAGCGTGCCGGCATGATTTTCCTTCATAAAGCAACCGCAAAGCGTTCAAAAATTCCTTTTAGCCCATGCGGTTGCACGGGATTAAATAACCGGTGGATTATAACAAATTGTCATTGTAGAGTCGAAGTGTTACAGCTTTTAGTTAAAGGAACAACTCCGCCAGAAAATTTTGCATCGCCTGCCAGGAACGGCGATCCGCATCGGCCTGATAAACCGTGCCAAATGCCGGGTCGTTGGCGACCGGATTGGTAAACGCATGCATCGTGTGACCATAGGCATGCACCTGCCAGTCCGCGCCGGCCTCGGTCATTTCCTGTTCAAACGCCAGCACTTGCTCGGGCGACACCATGGGGTCGTCATGACCGTGCAGCGCCAGCACTTTCGCCTTGATGGCAGTGCCTCGGGTATTGTCCGGCGCGCCCAGCAAGCCGTGAAAACTGACCACCCCCTTGATATCGGCACCGGTTCTGGCCAGATCCAGCACGCACAAGCCACCGAAGCAAAAGCCGATCGCGGCAATCTTGCTGTCATCGACCCAGGGCAACTGCTTGACGGCATACAGCGCCGCCTGTATGCGTTTTTGCAACAGAGCTCGATCGGCCATGAAAGGCTGCATCAGCCTGGCGTTTTCCTCGGGGCCCGAACCCAGAACCCCCTTGCCGTACATATCCAGGGCGAAGCCGACATAACCCAGTTCGGCAAGTTTGCGCGCCTTTTCGGCGACAAACTCATCCCGGCCGCCCCAGGCGTGATTGATTAAAACCGCCGGGCGACGGCCTGACAAGGCGTCGTCAAACGCAAAAAATGCCTCCAGTTGAACATCGCCATCCATGTAACCTATGGTATTCGATATGATTGCCATTATGCTGTCATCCTAATCAATGTTTATGAAAATCGGTGCCTGAAACTACAGGTGGCCAGCGCTCCGCAGGCTCTTCAGAAAGCCTTCCGACGCTTCCTCCACCATGTCCAGCACCCGTTCAAAACCGTAATCGCCGCCGTAGTAGGGATCCGGTACTTCACGGGTCCCCAGATGAGGCGCATAGTCGAGAAAATATTTGATTTTGTCTTTATAAGGCTCGGGGCAGGCATTGAGCAATATCGAATAATTATCGTTATCCATAGCCAGCAGGAAATCGAAATCCTCGAAATCGCCCATAATGACTTTCCTGCCCCGAATATGGGCTAACTCCACTCCGCGATCGCGAGCCGCTTTTTGCGCGCGCAGGTCGGGCGCTTCGTCGATATGATAAGCATGCGTGCCGGCCGAATCGACCAGAAAACGCTGATCCAGATTGCGCTCTTTCAACAGTTTCACGAAAACGCCTTCCGCCGTCGGCGACCGACAAATATTGCCCATGCAGACAAAGAGAACTTTAATTTTATTCATAATAAACAATAACTTATATCAATTAACACCCCCAAAAATACACGCGTAAACAGCCAATTGCGATCTAATTAAAACAATAAGTTATGCAATTATTTTGGGGAAGGATTTATATTTCACATGGCATTATAAGGTATGTTAAATCCAGACCCAAAAACCTTCGCTGAGTGCCCAATTACAGATGATTTCGTGAGCCTCAATGCATTGCATAAAAATGAATACTTCAACTCACATCTTCAACTAAGGAGTCAATGAACTATTCAACCCCCGTGCACTACATCACTACCAGGAAGTAGTTTTTTAAAAATATCCCATCAACTCAGCAATTTCTGCCGACTATCTAGATCCGTCTGCCGCCATCGGCGCGCGGATTTCGGCCTAAGCCCTCCAGCAATGGCAGCCTGAACAGGTATAAATTCGTCAACCCCAATCAGCGCTTACCTCAGAATATTGCTTTTTTGATCAGTAATTCGGATAGTGCGCGATTGCCAAACTAATAAAAACGCTGATCAGAACAGCAATAGTCGGAATAATGGGTAACGGTATTGGGAGAGGACAAATCAACCATAAAACCAGCATGCAACTTAATGCTAAAAGCATGTGTGCCGATGTGTTGTAAATAGGGGGCACAGGAGATGTAAAAGTCTCCGATTTCAGCCGTCTTTCAAAAACTCCAGCAAAGAAACCCATAACTATAGGGATCACTAACCAGCTTCCCCACTTTGATAAAATGACCATTCTCAAGGCAAAGCTGTAGGCTTGCAGTTTAACTGAAGCAGCCCAATCCCCAGGAATATCGGCGATCGCCTCTCCGATATGATCGCCACTATTTCGGTATTTATCCGAATCGTCATGTCGATCCCTGAAGTTATTGGCGAAAGTTGAAACCGAGGTAAGATTTTTTTTGTATAAATCAATTATTTCTTTATTGATTTCTTCTCTTTCTCCCAAAATGCTGATTGCTGAATTGTAATCGGCTTTTATATAGTTTGAAATTGTCTTAGGATTCAATAGCGCTGGGAGCAACAGCGGTGTAAAAAACATAATCATCAGCCATATGAGGAAATGTTTTCCCATCTCACGTTATTCCAGTAATCCAGCTAACTTTAACTCATTCATGGTAAACACCCTTGAAGCGCATAGTAATTCGCTTTGGGCGCTGGAAAAGGCGCGGTGTGGCTGCTTGACCCATGTCAATTCTTCGCTGGTTGTCGATTTCACGATTTCATCCAAGTAACCCTCAATGCTTGGATCGTAAATTGTCCACAGGCCGCTACGTTTGATCATGAGCGTCAAACCAAGGCACTGAACCAATTCGGCCGAAACTCGCGTGATAAATGCTTTTTGTTCAGTCAGATCGTTGTTATCTCTTGAGATAGATTTTTCAGCCTCCGCAAAGCCAGCGTCGAGACAATTAACCAATAAACTTTCACCGTCTTTCCTATGGTCTGGCCAATACAGTGTCAACAATGAGGTTAATCGCTGCGAAGCTTCCCGAAGATTAGGCCATCTCGTAAATAACTCCTGAGAGCTGGGATAGCGTTTCGTTGCCCTACAGGCCCTTTTCATTTCAATCGAAGCGGATTCAAGCGGATGTGGCAAAGGTTTTTTCAAAAAAATTATTTCGGCTGACTGATCATGCATGTTTTTAATCCTAATGGGTAATGATGGGCAGTCGTCCCTTAATGACCCTGCCGCCGGCGATTGATGCAATATAATGAAAATTGGGCAGATGCCCGAGAAGATGTTGCGGGAATAGGTCATGCTCACCAAAGCTCAATGATTGCCCACTATTTCCAGAATAATTGATGATGTTTTCGGCCGAATTAACCGCGCTTGAGATATTTTGTTGCACGGTTTTGATATAGGTTTGTCCAAATGTTTCCACAACAAATTGTTGGGTGTCACCATCCTTGATCCGGAGCGTGATGAGGTTATTGCAGTTGCCAACGACCTGTCTTGCTCTTGCCTCGTCTCCCAGCCTGGCCACAATGTCAGGTAGCGTTTGTGTCGCCATGACAACCTGAAACCCGGCGCCGCGGCCTTTATTAAGTATTTGGATGAAAGGCAAATTGACGACTTCGGCCGCCTCATCGACAAACATGGAGATTCGTCCTGGCTTTTTCCCGCTGTTGTAGATCATCCCGGCCACGGATGCGAAGTCAGCTAGAACTATCGAACCAATTGCTGAAGACACAATGGAATCCGATAAGGAATCTAGTCCTACGTATAAAACATGCTTGCCGGAAATGATCGTTGATGTATCAAATATCTGTCGGGAATCGCGGGTGTCATCTTCGTTTGGTGATAAAAGTTCGCCCAGGTCTCCAGATGTCAACATGTTTAGCACGGGGATAAGAGAGGCAATCATCTTCGAAAAATGAAGCCGATTGTGTTCGACAAGCGACAACAATCCATCGATCCCTTCAGAACCATTGGGCCCGTTACTCATCGTTGCGCGGTACCATTCAATCGTGGCCAGCCAATCTGAATTTGTAATTGTCTCCATTTTTTTCGCTTTGCCGGCCCTGGCCTTGGTAAAGAATGGTTCCGCGCTTTCTTCTTTCCAGTTAGGCTCAACGCGATTCGCATGTGCCTCGATCGCTTGTACCAATAGCGATTCTGCCCCACCTTCGATGTAATATCGCAGCCGTTTGATTGATGGGCGTTTGCCAGTTTCAAGAAGACCTTGTGCAACCAGATTTAGCGCCCTGAAAGCAAACGCAGTAAATGCATCCGACCCCCCCGTCTGAGATGGAAGTAATGAGGCTATCCTGGACGCAATTTCGGTTGTGCGAGTGAAGTTCCGCATTGGATCTAAACGGATTGAAGATTTAGGGAATGCCGGATGAAAGAACAAAAATGAATCATCTCGTCCTGCTCTTGCGCATTCGAGTTCCATGCGATCACGCAATTCTTTGTCGCCCTTTGGATCGATCATAATCACTGTATCGCCCCGGTGAATGGCTTGGGTAACCATTACTTCATAGGCTCTCGTTTTTCCTGCACCCGTCGTGCCAAACATGATGGTGTGACCTTCAAGCGATTTAAGCGAAATCAAAACGTCTTTTTCTTTTCCTAAGTTCAAACCATGAATCCAAGGACTCCCAGGACTCTCTTGGTCATGGTTTATTTTGGCGCCCGACAACATGTAATCAACTGCCCGTTGAGTATGAATAGGCATCCAGTCGAATCCCCAGCCAAACCACATTTTTTCTGGCTTGACCAATTCCAGAAGTTTTCCAACATCCATAAACGTCAGCATTTCGCCAACTTTTCCACGTCCAACTAAATCAAGCCCCTTAATAGCTGACTGAAGAGCCATGAAACCAAAACAGAGCCAAGGAATCATCATTGAGTTTCCACCAGGCAATACAATGTATCCGGCAAATGACGTTGCGGTAGCCACAAACCAAGCAGCGGCGATATACAATTCGTAGGGTTTGCGTATATAGGGATCGTAGTTATTTGCCATTCAGCAAGTCCGCCCTTACCAGGAAATAACGCGATTGAGGTTTTCCTGAGCTATCAAGGCCTGTTTCATAACCATCGATCATTTCAAGTAAACCAGATGCTTTCAGTACAGATATGCAGTCTTTCAGGTCCATTTTTGTATCTTTCAATCCTATTGATTTAATTTTTGTTAACCCGCCTGGCTGTGACTCAAGATATTCAATGGGTAGTTTTTTCAGTCTGTTTAAAATTAAACCGGCTCTCCCTGATCCATCATCGCTTTTTGCGTTCTCTTTTTCTTTTGTCTTTTTACCCAACAAGCTATCTAACTCGGGCACATTTGATTTTCCAGCTTCCTGTTCTTTCAGATTTGACTTGATTTTTTTAGGCTCATTTTTTGATGATCCAATTAAAAAACCTAAGGGATCTTCAGTACCATTGTTGTCCGTATGGATTTCTTTATTGGCATCCTGAATCGTTACTTGATTCTTTTCCGGTAGTTTCGCCTTCTCGTCACGCTCAAAAGCAAGTTCACCATATTCGTTTTCTTTTGCGGGTAGATAGTCGGCCGCATAATCATCGTCATAATTGTTTATTGCCAAGGTATCGGTATGGCTTTTATTATCAGAACTAAATTCATTATTTCTTTTATTATTTGAATTCCTCTTGGTTTTGTTTTTTGTTTGAGTTATTTCAGATTTTTGAAACAAAATGCTCGTATCGATTAACTCGTCATGAGTTGGCAAGACAGTCTGCACACCACCATCTGCATTGATATCGGTATTTTGGAGCTCGTCATTTTCATCGATCCCTTCTTGGTTGGGATCTGTTTTTCTCTCATGCGTATGCTCGATTTTTTCCGAATGAGTTTTGTCGAATTGATTCTTCGATGTATGTTCATGAGCTTCACTATCAATATTTGATTGGTCTTGTAATTCGATTCGGTCTGCCGAATTTTCGTTGTCATCAACTTTGATCCGAAGGTTTCCATCGATCGGTTTATGTTGAGTTTTTACAAACAGAATTTCATACCGGGCTAATTTAAGCGCTTCTAGATGCTTCTTCTCTTTGCTCTCAGCTGCAGGAACTTCAATATCAAACAGGTATCCGCCAAGTCTACTTTCCTCAATGATTCCGGCATCCAGGAGGATATCGGCCAATATCTCTTGCGTACTCGGAATAAATGGGCATTCCGCGGACTTTAATTGAACTTGCATATCGTTTGCTGCCAATGGCCACACCAGAAACACCCCGTCCTGACCGTGCCAAATACGGCCATTCTCATCATTGGGCACCCAACGTTTTTTCTGAACCAAATGCCGCATGGCATCGATCAACCAGGGTTCCAGATGCATGCCCGCCAATGGTTTGCCATAACGATCCGCATAGCTCCATTCATCTCGTTCCATGATTTTGTACTTCACCGTGTCAACGATGTTAGCCAGGGGATTGCTATGGTCTTTTTGGTCTTGCATTGCTGCATAAAGCGTTTTGTAAATCGCCTTTTCACCGGTAGCAAAAATATCCGTTTGTTCCTTCTGAATGGATTTTCCTGCCATGATATAAACCGTTGACCGATCTTCCTTATCGCTCCATCGGATGTGATAGCGTTTCAATTCATTTCTTTGAAGCCATTCATAAAGTGATTCAGCACCTGGTCGCCATTCAATACCCTTATCCTCGGCATACACCGATATTTTGGATATGGCTGTTATTGCCTCGCTAAATAAGCCTGTCAGGAATGCAGCGTGAGTCCAAAGAGATTCTTCGTCTTTTCTTATTTCAGGCGTTGCTCGTGTCAATATTCTTCGTTCTGCGTACCTGATTGAAAACAGAGAGACTTCCAGGCAGAAAGAAAATAATCCTCCCAACAACTTGAAATGATTTTTCTCGGAAGCAGGCAGCAAGTGCGTCATTTCAGCAAGATGCCTTACTGGGGACATGATCTTTTTTTCTACTTCATCCTTGTTATGTGCTCCAGCCAATCCTCTTGCCAAAATGATTTGCTTGATCATGTCCTTATTTTTTTCGACCAGCAAATCAGTTGGAATTACCGGTATACCAGTTGGAAATCCCGGTAATCTCTGAGAATATTCCTCAAAGATATCCAGGCTAATTGACTTGGTATTTACAACATCCGATTTCTCAAGATTTAACTTGCTACGTGGAAGCTTTTTTTTCGTAAAAATCGCAGCAATTTTTTTGATCATTATTTATCCATGAAACTTGATGTGATTATCGATGAGAATCTGAATATTTCGACGCATCCTTATAGGGTCGATGGTGTTTTTGAACTCTATGTCTACTGTTCCGTTCGTGCCGGCAGAATCCAAATGAACTGTGCCAATTCCCATCAATCTGTCTAATATGCCTTGTTGAACACCGATTGTTTTTATATCGCTAAATCGTATTTGTACTTGGGACTGAGCAAGAATCCCTTTTTTGAGGATGATGCCATCCTCATCAATGTAAAGTTTTTCGGCAAAATAACTGTAAATAAACCTCAGTCCATAAAGGATCAACAATACACCGCCCAATCCAAGTAAATCGCCAACGCCTTTTAAATTAAGCCATTCTGGTAGCGTTTCGATGCTCAAGCAATAAAACACCCAACCCATAACTCTGTATGGGTTCATAATTAGCAACAGTCCTAAAAAAATTTCAAAATAATTCGTTATGAATCCCCGCCAAGCTTGACGAAGCTCGCGCGCATTGAACTCACTTTCTATTTCTCCTTTTTTATTTGATTTTTTGATGCTTGATTGAATCCGATTTGCCGTAAAGCCCAAATGGTTATCAGGCATTACGGTGTATTCGTCGCCCGTTTCCCGTGACAACAATTCGCACATGTCCATCGCATCGTCGAAACTTGCAAACGAATTCATCCTTAAATTCATCAGTTTGTTTTTTGGCATTTCTGGTTCTCCTGAAAGTTCTTGGTTCTAACTTAATTACGCAGCATTCAATGGGTTTGGTTTTGAACGCGGGAATTTGGAACTCTGACCATCGTAAAACGCGATCGTGTCTCGCCCTTATTACTCATCTGTGCTCCGATGACTTGAAATGGCTTGATGTATTGCATGTATTTTGATTCCACCTTCATTTTTCTTACTAAGTTGTCCCAATACATTTGATCGACGCCCAAGATGATCTTTGTGGCAACGTTTGAAAAAAAGTCTTCAGAAAAGTGTGTAGGTGATTGACTTGCGCAGATGAGACCAAGGCCAAACTTCCGACCTTCTTTAGCAATGGTGTTCAGGATGTTATTTTCATCGTCTCTAAAGAACAGATGAGCCTCATCAATAATCATGATGTCCCTCAATAGACCTTCTTCCTCTCTTCGAACCGGGCCTCTTTCGAGTGCGGATGAAAAAATTTCTTGGAGTTTGAATTCAACAAACATGCGCTTTTCATCCTCTCGCAACGCTGTAATGTCGTAATGCCAAACTGGATTTGATGAATCAAATGGTGGTTGTTGATTTTTGAATATCCCGCTTGCTTTGAGGTTGTCGAATCGCTCAACAACCGATTTCAAAACTTCCTTTGATTCATATTTGATGAAGTCTTCCAGTTCCTTGCCGGTTACCAGGTTCTCTATGTAATCTTTATATGACTTGATCGCTTTTTGACGCAGATCCATCGCTTTCTCTAGCAAATCGCCATCAGGCTTTGCGCTAGGCGCTGAAAGCTGCTTGTTTATTTTGTAGAGCTTCGTTGTGATTTTGTTTAGTTCTTCCAGGGCTCGTCCAGCTTGTGTGTCACTTCCAATAATGAGCTGTTTGAGTTTTACAAATGCGTAACGGCAGGCGTCATCCATGGTCGGGTACCGTTTTGGGTACTTACGATCAATTCCATCATGCAAAACCCAGGATTTGTAATTGTCGGCAAAGAATCCATTCGCGGCATAGAGATCGGTAATCAAATGCCTCATCACTGCCTCTTGCCGTGAACCGATCGGACGGCATCCGTTGATCGTTGCAATAAAGTCTTGCACACGCTTTCTCACGCCACCGAAATGGCGGTCCTGACTTACTACAAATGGATTTAGCCCGTATTCGGTGGATTCCGAGAACCTGACGGACGATGTTCTGCTCAGATTAATATCACCATGCACGTCCATGATATGAATCCGTGGCGCCGGTGAAAAACGATGCATTTGTCGAATCACATGTCGCAAAAAAGTTGTTTTCCCCATGCCTGTTTTTCCCATAACCAGCATATGGGCATTCACTAGGCAATCGAAATCGCAAAACACCGGGGACGCTTGATTTTTTGACAAGAGATAATCATCTTGTCCGAGCTCTATCTTCATTTGGTCAACATCAAGTAATGATGTTGCTATTCTAAAAACGCGTTTGTGCTTACATCGGGGTGAAAGGCGCGATTTTTCAGTCTCTTTAGCTTGACCCGATAATGCCTAACCCGCAATCAAGCACCTTACCTGCCTCAACGTCTCTAAAATGCTTATAGTCGTAAAATCGTCGATTTACGTCCTCATTAATCAGCAATCGAGTGCAATCATTGAGGTTTGCTTGACCAGTTAATTCGGTCATCCTTTGCTTGAATTCATTTAGACGATCATCTCCGTATGCGTTTGCAACATAGGGATGAAGTGGGTTCAGATAAAACCTCGCATTCACTTTTTCTTGCTTAAGCCATTGAACCAGCCCCTTTAATTCGCTAAAGCGGTTTTCGATCCAGGGCGGTGCATTTAACGGTTTGGCATCGATTGGAAATTGTTTGCGAATGAAAGCTTCGTGATCTTTTTTGATTTCGCGGTCGTAACGGTCGAGGTAATATCGTCCTGTTCCCTCTATGTCATACCTTACCGATGGCTCACCGCGTAAGACAGTGACAAGCCGGCTAAATCCGTCTGACAGACTCGATGCGAATAAATAATCAAACAACACCTTCTGTTTACTGCTTTCATCGGCTAGCGGGTGTAGTTGGTAAGCCGGACCATACGACTTGATGTCCGTAAAGGCAATTGGCTCCAAACCATAGACAATGTTGTTTATTAGTACACCTTCGCGCTTCAAACCTTTCAGCGTAGCCAAGATTTCATCAGGTTTTGCGGCCAGAAACGCGAGATTGTAAAAGTGTGTCACAGGCAAACGTGTTTCCATTAAAGACGGTTCAATCATGCCCATGATTGACGATCCCACAATGAATGCGTTCGGTAATTCCCGTTTTGGTTTTTGGCGATCGTCTAGCGATTCGTTAATTACCGAAACAATATTTTCAGCTGCCAGGGGTGATCTGTCCCTCGCTTCCCTTACAAGATGCGCGACCTTTAAGTAACGTTCGTTTGTTGTCGACGATGTGTATCGAGCCCCAATCGAGTGCTTGTCATTGAATATCTGGTACGGGTTTACCACTACATTCCAGGTGGGTAACGCCCATGCAACAGCTCCGGTACAAAACAAGCTGGCTTTCCAAAATGAATCAAAACTGCCAATAGATAAAGCTTTCATGTGAACCTGACATCCAAATGCTGGTGAAAAATAGAGCTGATAAATAACCCACTGTTTTTAACGAGGGCTGTAGTGATTGAACATCTTTTTGTGCGTTCACATAATTCATGCACACGAATAGCAGAATTCCGATTTGAATGAACTCCATGCCCGAAATTAGACTGGTTTGTGCGCAGCTATTACAAAGGCCAGATAGCATGCTTGGGATTGCAACACCGTTGATGCCAACCATCCCTTTCCAGATTGAAATAGCATGGCCAACCGATTCGGCTCGAAACACAACCCAAGCCGCTGTCACCGACAGAAACGTTAAGCCGATTGCCGCAGTTTCCGGAAGCGCATATCGTGTTCGCTCCCAAATTCTGTGCATGCCAATGAACAAACCATGCAATAGCCCCCACAAAACAAACGTCCATGCGGCGCCATGCCAAAAGCCACCAGTGATCATTGTCAACCCAGCAGCCATAACGCCTTTAACGAAGCCATTTCGATTGCCTCCAAGCGGGATATACACGTAGTCACATAGAAATCTCGATAGGGTTATGTGCCAACGTTTCCAAAAGTCGGCGATGCTTGTTGCTAGGTAAGGGGAAATGAAGTTTTGAGGCAGAGTGATTCCAAACATCAGGCCTATCCCTATGGCCATATCGGAATATCCGGAGAAATCAAAGTAAATTTGCAATCCATATCCCAGAGAAGCCGTCCAGGACTCAAAGAACTGTAATGTCGTGTCGGCGGCAAATAGCGGGTCTACTTTTTCGGCAATTCTGTCGGCAATGACACTTTTTTTGAACAGCCCGATTACAAACAAAAACAAGCCTTGGGAAAACTGACGTGCATCAAATGCAATCCGCTCTTTGAGTTGCGGCATGACATCCGAGTAATGAAGTATTGGCCCCGCGATAAGGTGAGGGTAAAAAGAGATCGAGAAGGAAAACCGTCTCAGGTTGAAGTCTTCTACATAGCCTTTGTAACAGTCGACTAAGTAAGCGATAACCTGAAATGTGAAAAATGAAATGCCTAGCGGCAGGACCAATTTCAAGGCTTCAACGCCTGATCCGGTCAAGTCATTCCAGTTGCCAATGAAGAAATCTGCGTACTTGAAGTATCCCAGCAAACCAATGTTGTAGAGTAATCCGACAGCCAGCAAAAGCTTGGATTTTGTTTTGGAGATCTGCCATCCCAAGAAGAAATTCCCAATAGCATTACCAATTAGCAACGGCACGTATCGCGTATCCCACCATCCATAGAAATACACGGAACAGATGATGGCCAGTAATTGCGCGTCATTTTCACGCTCCAGTTTTTGGAGCATCCACCAGGCTGCTAAGGAAAATGGAAGGAAGAAATAGATGAATTCTGGCGAATTGAATAGCATGATTTTTTGACATTCCTGATTATCGGAACAACCATGCTATCTTTTGCGAAAAATATCTGTCGGCGTAAAAGAGTGCTCAAAAATGACTCTTTTGGTTGCCTGTTTAGATGTCTCATTTTGGGACAGGCTCAAATGATGACGTGTTTTCTGTGATTGACATAGCATCCACATGCATCAAAGAACGGTGAATTCTGGGGGTTTATGGCCAAAACCGCCTTTATAACTTCAAAAAAAACCTTTGCCACGTCTCTGACTAGTAGCCAAGGTCGTCATTCATTCGGGACGGTCCATCCATTTCTGCGTTGCAAGTCTCCACCGACTCCCTGATTATCTCGGCGATATGGTTCACTCCAATACCAACAAAGTCTGGAGTGGCAAAATCATGTATAACGGAACTTCAAGTGTTCCGCCTTCACGCAAAGGTAGAGGCTTGAGCAATCCTGTCTTTAACTCCACACGGATATGCTCTTCTGGAAGCCAAGCAAAACCGAAACCCATGGAGACGGCTTGGATCGAAGTGGCATCTTGGCTTACCGTCCAGCGCTGGTCGACTTCGACGGACACTGCGCGCCGGTCGCGCTTAGTGCCCGAATCCCGTATCACCAGATGCCGATAGGCACACAGGTTCCGATTGCTTAACGCGCGGCCATAACAATGCAAAAGATGATCGGCATGCACGACCGCGACCAATCGAACTCGCATTAAGAGTTCGCCTAGAAAACCTGGCGGCTGTTGAGGGGAAATAACCAAGTCGGCTTCCCCTTTGAGCAGCGCGTCGGCTGTCCCGCCCAACACCGATTCAATCAACTCAACCCGTGTTCGCGGACTTTCATGGCCGAAGCGATCCAGGCAGACCAGCAGTAACCGTGAAGGAAAAAGGATTTCTGCCGCAATGCGAATCTCCGCCTCCCAACCTGTCGATAGCGTATGCGCCGCTTGCTCCAGATCGCTTGCCTCATCGACTAATGCCAATGCGCGTCGGTAAAGCATTTGGCCGGTCGGCGTAAGAATGGCTTTGCGCCCCTGAATCTCGAACGCTTTCACGCCCAACAGCGATTCGATTTTTTGTACCGCATAAGTCAAGGAGTGTTTAAATTCTTAGCGAAAATACATCATATAGCTCGCCTGTAGGGTAATCATCAAGCCATCAAGCAGCGCGATAAAGGCGAAACCCTTTTTCGTAGCACGCGGAGAAATCCATTGCGCGAGAAATGGCCCCAGCCGCCCGCCCCAGAGTACACCGAGCATGGTGAATGCCGCCATATCCCAGGGTACGCCGCCAAAATACAAGGCATGGACGAAGGCCAGCAAAAGCGAGTTTAACGACAACAATACCACGCCCAGACCGATTGCCCGGTTAGCGTTAAGGCCGTAGGCGAGCATACAAAAGGCAGCGATGATTTCACCCTCGCCAATCGCAACCCAGCCGGTAATCATGCCGCCGATAAAAGAAACCAAAACGATTGGGATACGGGCTTTTGCTGGAAGTTCCGTTCGCCCGCCTTTTCGATCAAGCGTGATGAGCGTTAGCAAGCCCGCTATGAACGCAATGGGACCAAACAGCCCTTTAACCAGCATCGGCTGCGGGTGGATCAAGAATGTGGACATCATCGTCCCGATAATAAGCGCGGGCACGGTCCATTGCAAAAGCGATAACGGCACTTCGCCGCGCCGCAGCCAACCGGATGCGCCGCTGCTCATGCCGACGGCTTGCGTGACGAACGTGAGTTTCAAGGCACTGACGGGATCCACTTGGTAAGCGAACATCAGCACGGGGATAAAAACAATGCCGCCTCCAATCGCGGTAGCGTTGCCGATAAATGCGCCGAGCACACCGACAATAATCAGCGGCCAATGGCTGGCGGCAAGTCCGATGGGGTCTGGAAATATAGTCGCGTAACCAGCAAGCCAGATGAGGGTGAATACAAAAAGCCAAGGCGTGAAATACGCAAAGTTTTTCGCCGATGAATTGTTGCCCAGCGTAACCGCAGGGGCAGAATAACAAAGGGTTTGTTGGTTCTTTCTCATAAATGCAAGAGAATTAAACGACCGCCTGCCAAAGCAGCCGTATCCCGACCGCGAACAAAAACAGCGCAAATATCCGTTTCAGTTTCTCGGTCGGCAACTTATGCGCGAGTTGCGCCCCCATTGGAGCGAATATCCGGCTGCTGGTTACGATGCAGAGAAATGCCGGTGTATGGATATAGCCCATGCTCCAACTGGGAAGACCGGCGTTGTCCCAACCCAGGATGATGTAGCCAAGAGAACCGACAATGGCGAGGGGCAAGCCACAAGCGCTGGAAATGGCCACGGCTTGGCGTAAGGGAAACCGGCGCTTGACCAGGAACGGGACGGTGATGACCCCAACGCCGGCACCCAGTAGGGTACACAGCACACCAATAATGCCGCCGGCTCCGGCCAGGTTTCGCTCGCTTGTCGGCTGGTCAGGATCAAGCTCTGGCGAGTAGGACTTTAGCATCTGAAAAGCTACCCATAGCGGAAAAAAGGCGAACAATGTTTTGAACAGATCGGTTGGCAGGCTGTCGGCGACAACCGAACCCATTAGAGAGCCAACCAGAATACCGGGCACCAGTTGCTTCACAACCGGCCAATCGACTGCACCAAGGCGGTGATGGGCCTTAAGAGAGGCGGCCGCAGTGAAGATGATCGTGGACAAAGAAGTCGCCACAGCCATCAGCATGACCGATTCCGACGCAAACCCTTGCGCCGAAAAAAGCCAGACCAGGAAAGGGACGATGATGATGCCGCCACCGATGCCGAATAGCCCGGAAAGGAATCCCGCGGCGGCACCCAAAAGCAGATAGAAAAAGTACGAAAAATCGATTGACGCCAAGGCGAGGGCCGCAATGATCCAGAAGAGATTCTTATAGGCACACAGGCTTCGTACCTCAGTACAAATCGAACATATCTGGCAGACCTGGGTGGAAGCATCGCTCAGCTTGCGATAGGCGAATACAAGACAATTGGCGGCGATGGCGATGAGCAACGGGCGCAGGGTATCCAGCGTCTTCAAGTTGCTGGCGCCCACGCTGCCAAGACCCGCCACCATAAACGCGAACGGAGTTCCGCCGTACAAGGAAGCCCAATCCCGGCAATACTGCCAGCGCTATGAGCGTGGATTTAAATTGCATCATGGTGTTTTTCCTTTCAAAAAACTAAAAGGCATCTTGCCTATATGTCTCTTAAAAAGAGTTAACGAATATTGAGCCAATTCAAGCCCTTTCTTTTTAATAAATTCCCACATTAATTTATTAATACTGGGCTTGTTTTCAGCAGCGCAAACCGCTTCAGTGCTTGAATAGGTTGAAACGCAATAGGGTACTAAATAGGTCAGAGTAATTTTGATAAACTCCTTTATCTGTAATCCATTGCTCAGTATTACATCGCCCTGATTGATCAACATTAGAATTGAACCAACCACCAACGCAACTTTGATCGCACGCGTTAGAATATTTTTTTGCAAGGCAATATTTAGCCATTCATTTATCATCTGTGTCATCCTTTTCATCGGAAATAGATTCCAGTTGTTTTCTTTTTTCTTCTTTTTCTCCTTCATCCAAAAGCCCAAAATCTTCTTCAAAAAGATTAAAACGAAAGCCCATGAACTTAAGTACGACAGCGGCAATAAGAAAACCAATAACCGGGTAGAAGAATAATTGCGTGCCCCACGGTATGTCGTGCGGGTCTTTCAGGTCAATACGTAAAATTTTAGTAAAAACAAAGAACATAAAATCAGTCATTTTATTCACCCTAAAATAGGTTATGAACAACAAACAGTCGCTGATTAAAATTTAACCCTTGTTGAATTAATCAATATGAATGGCTAAATGCATCGCTCAGTCAGAATCTACAGTGAGATATAAACGTATTTGTTGCCGAATAAAAAGGGTCGATTGTTTTTCCTTTTCAGGAGAAACAATCGACTGGCCACTATGAAAAAAGTCAAAGCTCGGTTGAAATCATAAATGCCGTACCCTAGACCAGAGTCAAGCGGAAAATTAATCCAGCCAGGCAACAAGAATTTATCCTTGCCCTATTGACTCTGGAGTAGGGTGCAGGGTTTATGATTTCAAACAATGGAGTTAAGGCTATGAATATCATGACTATCGGACAAATTGCGCGCAATTCCGGAACCAGCATTGAAACCATACGGTTTTATGAGCGGGAAGGGTTGATCGAAAAAC
>SWBW01009875.1_pt1 | contig 26854 bp, 23 predicted proteins | sample 4693041 | NCBI WGS metagenome assembly SWBW01 (sample SAMN10267271, study PRJNA491770) | bioreactor metagenome | isolation source: DHS bioreactor inoculated with marine methane seep sediment | place: Japan: Omine Ridge, Nankai Trough | collected 2006-05-06 | reverse complement strand
AAAAAAAGGCCTCGATGTGGTTTTACATAGCTTAATAACCGCTTATATATTTGAATGCTTGCTTCAGATTCTTTTTTCATACCCTGTTAAAATTCATATATTCATATGCCGCGACAGTACTTAATGACGTCTAAATGAGCGAAATATTACCATCCTTATTAAAAAGACCGTAATGACCTTTTATCTGATGACCTTATCAACCCGGTTTCATCTGGCGCCAACGCTATACACATTCCGTGACAAGACTGTAAAATACAGTGGAATTACCAAAAGGTTCAAATCCACCGCCGAATGAAAAAAAAACCACCGTTAGCACCTCCCGCCAGAATATTGGTCATTGCCCTACGTCATTTGGGTGATGTTTTACTGACCACGCCATTGATCCACTCGCTACGGGAGGCATACCCCCAGGCTCAAATTGATGTATTGGTTTACAGTAATACGGCCGCCATGATGGAGGGCAATCCGGATATCGCTCGAATAATAACCACACCTTTACGTCCGTCACGCGCAGATTACCGAAGCCTGATTTCGATACTATTCAGAAAATATAACCTGGCCGTCATTACGCAAACAGGAGACCGTCCATTTATCTATGGTTTTCTAGCCGCCCCCGTGCGTGTTGCAGTAGTGCCGAAAAAAGATCAAAAAGGTGGATGGAAACGCAATTTTATTCAATATTGGACTGAATTCGATGATGAAAATACCCACACCGTGCTGCAATTATTGAAACTGGCAGATCTCTTAGGCATCCCCAGAGCTCATGCGTTGGTCCCTCCGTGCCCGGCCGATAATCAAATACCGCTCTTGCCAGCCAATCATTCAGCCTATGCCGTCATTCATGCCTATCCAATGTGGCATTATAAACGCTGGACCATCGATGGCTGGGTTGAAATAGCACAATTTCTCCAGGAGACAGGCTTAAAGGTTATTTTGTCGGGCGGCCCGGCGCCGGAAGAAATTGACTATGTAGAGCGCATCTACCAACGATTATCGGTAGAGGTCACAAATCTGGCAGGCAAAACCACGGTTTCTCAACTTTCCTACATTATCAGCAAGGCAAAATTATACATCGGCCCCGACACGGGCATAACCCATTTGGCCGCCGCTACGGCAACGCCTGTGATCGCGCTTTATGGGCCTACGAATCCGGTTAAATGGGCACCCTGGCCCATCAATTACAGCAATGACGCAAATCCTTTTCAGAAACTGGGCAACCAACAGGTGAATAATGTCTATTTAATTCAGGGCGTGGCAGATTGCGTGCCTTGCCATCAGGAAGGTTGTGACCGAAATCGACAAAGCCGTAGCGCTTGTCTGGAAAATATCAGTCCTGAAACTGTTAAGAAAGACATTCTGAAGGTCTTAAATTAGAGCCATTCCAACTTTAACAAGCGACTCATGCCCTTTAAAAAACTGTTTTTTAAATCCCAGCCTTTAATCATTGATATCGGTGGCTATCTTGCCATTTTATTGATATTGACCCTGCCTTTTTCTACCGCTTTAACGGTTGTGCTTTCAATTGCATTAGCCTTTTTATGGGTAAGCTCGGCGCAATTTATGACTCTACCGATGTTCATAAAGCAGAATCCGGTAATCTTATTTGCTGTATTACTATTTCTTTATCTGGCTTTAGGCGTTACCTACAGCACGGCCGCCCCCGTAAATGCCTTTTCCACACTCAGCAAATATCGTGAACTCTTGCTACTGGCCATCTTGCCGCCATTTTTTCAATCTGAATTTATCAGACATTGGGCATGGAATGCCTTCATTATTGCCTCTATTGTGACGCTGCTGGGCTCTTATGCTATTTATTTCGGCATGATCGATTATATGCAGCCGGAAGACCCCTCTATCAAGAACCGAATCACTCACAGCCTTTTAATCGCTTTTTTTGCTTTTTTCTGCATGCATAAGTCTTTGCAAGAGGGCAAATACGGCAAGCTCTATATCGCTTTATTGGTTCTATGCATTCACAATTTGTTCTTCCTCGTGTCCGGCCGCACCGGTCAATTGATCTTTCTGCTATTAATGCTGCTTTTTTATATCCAGCGGTTCAGCGCAAAAAAGGCGGTATTGCTTATTACCGCTACGTTTGCACTACTTTTCCTGTTTATCACCTGTTCCGATAGAGCAAACCGCATCAATGAAGGCTTTTCGCAAACCCAAAACTATTTGCATTCCGAAACCGGTGAAACGAACACATCCATGGGGCAAAGATTGACTTTCTGGAAACACTCACTGGCGCTCATCGCCGAAAAACCCTGGCTGGGCCATGGAACCGGCAGTTATCCGGTCGAATATAGCAGAGTGGCTGCAAAGGCCGACATTGCATCCAACAATCCTCACAATGAATATTTGATGATTACCGTACAAATCGGCATACTCGGCCTGTTATTATTTTTAGCTTTTTTGTTCAGCCAATACCAATGCTCGCTAAAACTGCTCAATGAATACCAGTGGTTCGCTCAGGGCGTATTGGTTGCGCTTGCCATCAACAGTTTTTTTAACTCCACAATTCTCGACTTCACCGAAGGGCACTGGTTTAGCGCCATTATAGCCTTATGCTTTTCAACGCTGCCATTCAAGACAAAACCATGCTCAGCGTAGTTATTATCACTAAAAATGAATCCGCGCATATTGCCCGTTGCCTAGAGTCTGTCGCGTGGGCGGATGAAATTATTGTTCTGGATTCAGGCAGTGAAGACAACACGGTCGCCATCTGCCGCCGCTATACCGATAAGGTTTTTGAAACCGACTGGCCCGGATTCGGCATACAAAAACAGCGCGCCGTCGATAAAGCAACCCAACCTTGGATTTTATCCATAGACGCCGACGAGCAAGTAACGCCTGAACTGAGAAAAGCGCTTGAACAAGCCATGAGCCACACCCACATAGCCGGCTTTGAGATACCCCGCCTTTCGAGCTATTGCGGCAGACAGATCAGGCACGGCGGCTGGTGGCCTGATTATGTCCTACGCCTATTTCAACGCGAGCGCGGACGTTTTACCGAAGACCTGGTCCACGAGCGCATCATTGTCGACGGCACTGTTCAGCGTTTGGCAACGCCTCTGCTTCATGAGGCTTTTGTCGATCCTAATGAAGTTCTGCATAAAATCAACAGTTATTCATCACTGGGTGCTGAAAAGCTGTACTTGACTGGAAAAAGAACCACTCTACTACAAGCCATTGTCAAAGGGTTCTGGACATTTTTTCGCACTTACTGTTTGAAAGCCGCTTTTCTGGATGGAGAGCAAGGGCTCATGCTCGCGATATCCAATGCCGAAGGGACTTATTATAAATATCTGAAACTGCTGGATATGCAGCGGGGCAAGGAGCCGAAGGCATGAGTCTGATTTCCGTCATTATCACAACCTATAACTGGCCAGAAGCACTGGCGGCCAGTTTACAAAGCCTTTTAAGCCAGGAAGACAGAAATTTCGAAATTCTTGTCGCGGACGATGGGTCAACTGATGCGACTGCGAAATTAATAACAAATCGTTACGCCGGCAGTTCAATACCGATACAACACATCCGTCATGACGACCAGGGCTTTAGAGCCGGCACAATCCGGAATAAAGCAGTGGCTCGCAGTCAAGGCGATTACCTGATTTTTATCGACGGGGATTGCATAGTTTTCCCGGACTTTATCAAGACTCATCGCCGTCTGGCCGCTAAAGACCACTTTGTCCCTGGAAACCGCATACTCTTGACTGAAAGCTTTACCCGGGAAGTCCTGAATGAGAATATTTCTCTATATAATCAATCAATAACTTATTTTATTTCGCAGTGGCTCACAAACAAGATAAATAGAATCACTCCACTGATACGCTTGCCCTTGGGACGGCTACGGCTAACTCAGCCAAGCCGCTGGCAAAAAGCGATGACTTGTAACCTGGCCATCTGGAAAAATGACTTTGTCGAGGTTAACGGCTTCGATGAACTTTTTGAAGGTTGGGGCTATGAAGATTCTGATTTGGTGATTCGTCTGATACATAACGGCATTAAGCGTAAGGAAGGCCGCTTTGCCATACCTGTTTTGCACCTATGGCACCGGCAAAACGATCAAAGCCGGCATGATCAAAACTTCCAACGACTGATGGAACGCTTGCATGAACAGAATTTTATTCGGGCAAGGAAAGGGTTGGATCAATATCTTTGATCCAACCCTCTTTTATTGCTGCTTCGCTATCAAATTACCCGAATTACTCATTACCAGCGCCTTGATAGGCATTATCACGCGATTTATCGGATTTGATGCGTAATTTGACATTTTTTAAAACTCTTAACAGCGGTGCCGCGCCTCCCATCGCCACCGCATCCACAAGGCAATACCAGGCGGCAACGCCGCTAGGTGGATTGCCTTGCGGCAGATTCAATACCGGATCGATAGCCGCCCAGGTCCAAGTTCCGACTGCCGTACCTATAAGTTCAAGCCAAGTGGTAATAAAGAAGGCAGAAAGGTAAACCATGGGCGAGCGGCCCTTAAAAAGATAGATCAGAAAAACGCAAAATAGCAAAGCGCCTACATAATCACCTTGCTCCGCATAACCGCTGATTCCCCAGGCAGACCAAGCACCGCACACAAGCACTACAAATAGGGCGATTTTTCGGGCATATCTTAAAAACAGTCCCGAACGTCCCAATGCCACGGCCGTTAAATAAACCATGCCATGACCGGGCGGCACATAAGCCGGCACATTTTCAAAACGATAGGTATAGCCTCCCATAAAAGGGGAAGCAAAATGTTCCCCTATTGTGGCAAAAATGATGGCAATAATTACCTGCGTTCTGACTTCTTTATTTTCGCCGAGCAATAAGCCGGTTAAAAAAACCCAGCCACAGACACCCAGCGCATTTTGTTTCTCCAACGTGGCATCCGCATCAGTCATCAAACAGACCGCCACGCAAAAAAAAGTAAAAGCCGCTATAAAATAATCCCGCTTTCTGTGCGCATAAGGCCCCTCAACGGGGGGGAAATGACGTAACATCGTTTACCTCATCGAATATGAAATCTGACCTCATCATAGATTTTCTGGCATAGCCTTATATAAACATCCAGGCAATTACGGCGTACCTGGCAAATTTACCTGATAAAATGATTAAACAAGCTGGCAATACGGGAAGCTTCAGCCAACCGCCAGCAAAACATAACGCATCGCCCACTAGTGGCAGCCATGAAAAAAACAAGGCCCAGACGCCTTTTCTTTTCACTAACTCAAGCGCTTTTTGCTTCTTCTCCGGCAGCAATGCCGCAATAGGAAATTTATTAGCGGCCAAGACACCTAAACCCCACGTTGTCATGGCTCCCAGCGTATTGCCTATAGTAGCAATAATTAACAATTGCTCAACCTGATAATCGCCGGCCGTTACCATATAAGCCAGAAGAGCTTCAGACCCGCCTGGAGCAATTGTCGATGATATAAAGGCACTGATAAACAATCCCCATATTCCAACCAACGCCTCTTCCACTTATTTTTCTCCCAAAAAAAAACCCCTGTAGCAAAAAGCACAGGGGTTTTTATAATGCCGGAATTTAGCTTCCGGGCAGTGTCTTGTTCTTGCTGGAAACGACCAGCTTAACCACATCAGACAGCAATTTTACAACTAGCTCGATAATCGATCTTAGTAAATCAAAGATATAAGTTACTATTTCCGATGCACTCATACCTTTAAACTTGCGAGCCAGAAACGGCGCCAGAAGCAAGCCGATTGCCAAACCGATCACGGTCATTCCCGAAATCATCGATCCGTCTTCTTGTTCCTGTGCGGCTGCAGGCGCACCACTCGGCAGCGCTGCCGGAGCCTGAACATTCGTATTACCCGCAACAGCGGCGGTTGTTACCGGCGGAATGCCTGAATAATCATCTTGTATGACGTAATCCGTCACACCGGGAATACTAGGTAGATCCCCATCACCCTTACCCACCTTCAACTGCGCTTTCATGCCTTTTTCCATATGCTGGGCAATGTCACAATGCACCAGATAGGTTTTATCGCCGGGCGGAAGAATCAATGTTCCGGAAATTTTAGCGGGCCCCGTTACTTCCAGATGAAACATACCTTTATTATACAAATACTTAGGCAAGCCATGCATCATCCATTGGTGACGAATATTATCATCATTGACAAAATGAACTGTCAATTTCGTGCAGGGTTTAAAATTAAATTCCTGAGTATCAAACGCGAACATTCTTCCCGGGAACTTCTCGGCATATTTATGGCCGGCATGAACAGTAATTTCCCGGGTCTCGGATATCTTATCGCAACCACCAGGCAACGTATCGGCATTTTGCCCCATCACCATGCCGCCGCCCATATCCATTAAATGGCCATCACCGTGACTCATGAGCGAATTATGCTCTTCATATTCTTCCGCAGCCATGACGGGTACGGAAAAAAGAAAGCTTATCATCGCAACTGATAACAACTTCATCATTAGTAAGTTTCCTCTTTTATTTGGAACAATCAACGATTATGTTTCCTATGGAAAAAACCATAAAAAACTGATCAGAAATTTTTTGAATGCAACTCCCTTGCCCAAAAACTTCCAGATACTATTTCTAGGATAGCCTCGATTTAGATTCAACATAAACTGTTGTATCTATATCCAATTAAGACTTAAGCGGCACATCAAAATCTTGCCGAGTTGGCATTTTTGCATTCAAAAAACTGATCCGCACATTAACTTTGTTGATTCCGTCTTTGGCTAAATTCACTATCACTATGCATAAATAACATCAACATTGTAATGAGATTACCAGGACGTCAAGGAAGTTCCAGTACTGTAAGACTTAATGCTATCGATAATTAGCTTTTGATTTTAGCAACTAACCCATCGATTGTACGCTTGAAGCCCGCGTTTGACAGATACAAAACATATAAACCAGCAAATGCAAAAAATGCATATAAAAGTATACTGCTGCTGCTCACTTGTTGGCCTTTGCCAGCCACGAAGCCCATATGCGCATCCAATCTTTCGCCTTGGTCCGGCACCAGCGTAATATGAATCAGATACTTGCCTACTTCCGGCACACCATTAGGTAAAGTTAAAACCACTGTGCCTGATTTATGTTTTTTAGCTTCCTGAAAAAATACCCGAGTACCTTCAGGTTCTTTGGTCACTTCGAATTCAACCGCCATGCTTCTGTATCTGACGTCCTGATAATCGAATACAAGCTGGGTTAATGTATCGGTATTTGGAATGTTGCCGCAGAAATCCTCAGCCGGAAACGCCTTAGGTTGATAAGCGGTATAGTGAAGCCAGTGGCCCGGCTCCAGTTCAAATTTACATTGGTCGGTATCAGTACCGGCCGCGCCGCCGTGCGCCCACAGCGAAGCAGAAAAAAACAACCCCAGGAGCCCTAGGAAAATCTTCTTTAATATTAGTGCTCTATTCATATTACCTTCCAGTTTTGATAAATAAATAATTTATTATTATTAGGAAAAATGTAATCGCCCCTATTTACATAGCTTGAGCCCATAAAACCTGTATTTGCTCTATACTTGGCTCATAGCAACTTGCAACTCTAGCATATCGCCCTAGACAAATAAAGGAATTGATGGAAAGTCAGACTCTATAAAAGTATAATACAAACAATTGATAACACCCTTAAGTGCTATTGTCATCATTAGGGTCCTTTTCTTAAAATTTATACTAATTTTATTCAGCCGGAACTCATCAAAATGTCATCTCTGACCACATCAGACGCCTGGAAAGCCATACAAAATCATTATCATCAGATCCACAAGCATTCAATGCGCGACAGCTTTGAAGGTGACAGCAATCGTTTCAACAAGTTCTCCCTGACATTTAACGATATCCTTTTTGATTATTCCAAAAACAGGATAAACGATCAGACCCTGCCTTTACTTATAGAGCTTGCCAGACATGCAGGGCTCGAATCAAAAATCCAGTCCATGTTTTCAGGGGCTATCATCAATAACACCGAGCATAGAGCCGTTTTGCATACCGCCTTGCGTAACCGAAGCAATCAACCGGTTTATGTGGACGGACAAGACGTAATGCCTCAAATCAACAAGGTTCTCGCTAAAATGCGCACCTTCTGCGACAGCGTTCGCTCAGGCAAATGGCAAGGTTATACCGGCAAGGCTATCACTGATATCGTCAACATTGGCATCGGAGGCTCTGATTTAGGCCCGAAAATGGCTTCAACAGCACTGACACCTTATGCTACAGATGCCTTAAAAGTGCACTTTGTTTCCAACGTGGACCAGGCTGACCTTATTGAAACATTAAAGTCCTTATCCCCTGAAACAACCTTGTTCCTGGTCGCGTCAAAGAAATTCAATACGCATGAAACCATGACCAATGCGAAATCCGCGAGAAACTGGTTGCTGGCCAGCGCTAAAGATCAAAAAGCGATTGCCAAGCACTTTGTCGCCATTTCAACCGATGTCGACAGGATTGCCGAGTTCGGGATAGATGCCAACAATATGTTCGAATTCTGGGATTGGGTCGGCGGACGTTATTCACTCTGGTCAAGCATAGGCCTATCCATTGCATTATATGTAGGCATGGATAATTTCGAGCAATTGCTGCAAGGCGCTTATGAGGTTGACCAACACTTCCGCAATACGCCTTTTGAAAAAAACATCCCGGTCATCATGGGCTTGCTGGGCATTTGGTATAACAACTTCTTTAATGCCGAATCGCATGCTATTTTGCCTTACGATCAGTCCATGCGCTATTTAGCCGATTACTTTCAGCAAGGCGATATGGAAAGTAACGGCAAAAGCATCGATATGAACGGTGAAAAAGTTGATTACAGCACGGGACAGATTATTTGGGGCCAACCTGGTACCAATGGCCAGCATGCTTTTTATCAGCTTATACATCAGGGCACCAAACTCATCCCGTGCGACTTTCTGGCACCTGCCCAAAGTCACTATCACCTGCCTGAACATCATGATATTTTGATTTCAAATTTCCTGGCGCAACCGGAAGCATTGATGAAAGGCAAATCAGCCGAGGAAGTCAAACGAGAACTGACGCCTACCGAACGGATCGATCCGGTACTAGTCGCTTCAAAAGTATTCGATGGCAATAAGCCGTCCAACGCGTTTTTATTCAAGAAACTGACGCCCAAAACATTAGGCTCACTGATTGCCTTGTATGAACACAAAATTTTCGTTCAAGGCGTGATCTGGAACATCAATTCATTTGACCAGATGGGCGTTGAGCTCGGAAAAGTACTGGCTCAAGCCATACTTCCCGAGCTTCAGAATGATGAAACCATCACAAGCCACGATTGCTCCACCAATGCACTGATCAATGCTTACAAACAATTGCGATAACATGACTCTTCCCAGTTCCGGGCGACAACAAGCGTTCGAATAGTTTTTTTTCCAATGCAATTTGTTAGTAATTCCTTTTTTAGTGATAGAGATGCAATTTCGATTATGTGAAATCAAGAAAATGCCTGAGTTTTGATTCAAATAACCCGACTAATTATTGGTTTCATTTTTGCGGTTTTGCTGACCACTTGCGATACCCGTTTTCTGACGCAAACCAAACTGGAACGAATCAAACGTAACGGAACCCTTCATGTTCTGACCCGGATTGATCCAACGACTTATTATCAAAGCCCTGAAGGTTTTACCGGACTGGAATATGACTTGGTGACGCTGTTCGCCAATCATCTTGGCGTTAAAGCTGAATTCAATGTTCCCGCGACCTTCAACGATATTTTGACCCGGATTTCCAAAGGTGAAGCTGACATTGCCGCTGCCGGGCTTACCATTACAAAACAGCGCCAACAAAAAATGCGCTTTGCGCCAGCCTATCATGAAGTCACCGAACAATTGATTTACCGGTCCGGCAATCGTCGGCCACATGACATCAACAGCTTGACCCGCGGCATTCTCGAAGTCGTTAAGGGCACCAGTCACGTTGACACCCTCATCTCACTGCAACAGGAAAACCCAGACCTGACCTGGAATATCAATGACGAATTGAATACCGGCAGCTTACTGTATCTGGTCAATGAAGGCCTCATCGACTACACCCTTGCCGACTCAAATCAAGCGCTTCTGATCCGCCGCTTTTACCCTAAACTCAACATTGCCTTCGATGTTAGCGAACCGCGCCAGCTTGCATGGGCCTTAAACTCATCGAATGACACCAGCCTATACGACGAAGTAGTCCGTTTTTTCAACCGCATCAAAGAAGATAAAACACTGGACCAACTGATTGAAAAGCATTATGGCCACACCAGTCGTTTAAGCTACGTGGGAAACTGCAAATTCCGCGAGCATAAAAAAAGCAGGCTGCCAACCTATCTGCACCATTTTCATGCTGCCGCGGAAACATACAACATAGACTGGCGATTACTGGCCGCCATTGGTTATCAGGAATCGCACTGGCTGAGCCAGGCTGTCTCACCTACCGGCGTCCAGGGCATCATGATGCTAACGCATGATACAGCAGCACAACTAGGGGTTAGCGATCGCACGGATCCAGCCCAAAGCATTGACGGCGGCGCACGTTATTTTCAGCAAAGACTCCGGATAATATCGGACCGGATTCCTGAACCGGATCGCACATGGTTTGCTTTGGCATCGTACAATGTTGGCATTGGCCACCTTGAGGACGCCAGGCTATTAACTAAAAAACAGGGAGGCAATCCTGACAAATGGATGGACGTAAAACAGCGACTACCTTTACTCGCGCAAAAAAAATGGCATAAACAAACCAAATATGGCTATGCCCGAGGCAAAGAACCGGTTCAATATGTGGAAAATATTCGTAGTTACTACGATTTATTGGTCTGGCTGACAGAAGAAAATCAGATAAAGAAAAATGCCATGGCTATAAAGGTGACCACCCCATTCAAAAACGCGGCGTTGGATATTGACGCGCCAGCCCTTTAGGAACGGGAATGAAACAAGACCCGCGTGAGGCAGGATTTCTGTTCCTATTCAACGACTTGTATGATTAAAACCAAGCAACTTAACGCGTTTTCATTAGAATAGGAATTCTAGTGAAAAAAGGCTGAGGTAGACCGACACGACTTAGGTGTATTTAATAACATCGTCATGCAGCAAAGATCGCTTCAGCCTACTTTTTAAAACTCGAACAGTTGTCAGGAACACGTTGTGATTCCGTATTTTACAAGAATGAGTGCTAAAGGTAATTATTATGTCAGACCCTATAGAGGTTCAATCAGCGCCTATCAAAAAATTGCAGATGATTGGTGTTGATGTTGCTAAACAAAAGCTTGATGTCTCTGTTGACGACAACACCGCTCTAACAATTGATAATCATGAAGAAAGCTTTAAAAACCTATTAAAAATCATCCCCGAGAATGGGTCGGCTTGTTTTGTGATGGAAGCGACAGGGGGGTATGAAAGAAAGTTAGTCGCCTTCCTGCAAGCCCGGGAAATCGCCGTTGCCGTCGTTAATCCCAAGCGGGTCAGAGATTATGCCAATGCTATGGGAGCCTATGCCAAAAATGACCGCATCGACGCCAATATGATCCGTCATTATGCACAAACGGCGTATGACAAAAAACGGCTGCAACTGCGCGAATCCCTCACTGAAGCCGCTCGGCGACGTGAAAGCCTGCTCAGGCGCCGCAACCAATTGGTGGGTCAAAGATCCATGGAAAAACAGCACCTGGAGTCGGCCACGGACAAAGACACGGTGCGGTCAATCAAGCGCATCATGAAACAGCTTGATAAGGAAATCGAAAAAATTGAAGCCATGATTCAGACGGATATTAATGCCGATGAGCATTTGAAAAAAAGTATGAAACAACTCCTTCAAGTGCCGGGATTGGGTGATGTGACAGTATTGACTCTGCTGACTCAATTGCCTGAACTGGGCAAGCTGTCCAATAAGGAAATCAGCGCGTTGGTGGGGCTTGCGCCTTATGCCAGGGATAGTGGCAAAAAAACAGGGCGAAGAGCGATATTTGGGGGGCGAACGCAGATACGATCAACGCTTTACATGGCGACCTTAAGCGCAACCCGTTTTAACAAGCCAATAAGACTATTTTATCAACGTCTGTTGGCCCAAGGTAAGCTAAAAAAAGTGGCCCTTGTTGCCTGTATGAGGAAATTGCTCACTATTCTCAATTCCATGGCAAAAACAGGCAGCGAGTGGAACCCTGATTTTGCCAATCAGGCTTGATTTTGAACACAGTTGCTGCATGGACAGGAAATGATCCCGTCATTTTTCTGCATTCACCCCATCCATGAGGCTCATGCATAAGAGGGCCGGAAAGACAACTCAGTTGCGGGGGTTATAAAATTCAGGTCCCTTAGCGTCTAACGCGAAAAAAATCCTTTAGCAGCGACCCGCACTCTTCCGCCAGTACGCCACCCTCCCAATCTACCCTATGATTCAAAAAGTCTGCATCGGCCAGACTCAAGGCATTGCAGACCGCCCCCCGCTTGGGATCGAATGCGCCAAAAACCAGACGCTTGATGCGTGCATGACTGATCGCACCCATACACATCACGCAAGGCTCCAACGTTACGTATAACGTGGCATCACAAAGCCGATAATTTTCCAGCGCGATACCAGCCTTGCGCATGGCCACGATCTCGGCATGCCCCGTTGGATCATGAGTGGCGATCGGCATATTCCAGCCTTCGGCAATACACCGATCACCCTGAACGATGACAGCACCGATCGGCACTTCACCCTGTTGCTCGGCGCGCTGGGCCAGCCTGATGGCATAGCGCATCCACGCCTCATCCGCTGCCGCTATTCCCATTCAATGGTTGCGGGTGGCTTGCCGGATATGTCATAAGCCACACGCGAGATACCCGGCACTTCATTAATGATGCGGCGCGAAATCAGGTCGAGAAATTCATAAGGCAAATGCGCCCAGCGCGCCGTCATGAAATCAATCGTTTCAACGGCGCGCAAAGCAATGACGTAATCATAACGGCGGCCATCCCCCATAACGCCTACCGATTTGACCGGCAGGAATACGGCAAAGGCCTGACTGACTTTGTCATAGAGATCATGGCGGTACAGTTCTTCAATGAAAATTGCATCGGCCTGACGCAGCAAATCGGCATACTGTTTTTTAACTTCGCCTAAAATCCTGACGCCCAAACCGGGCCCCGGGAACGGATGACGGAATACCATTTCCGAAGGCAGCCCCAACTCCAGCCCCAGCTTTCTCACCTCATCCTTGAACAGTTCCCGCAATGGTTCAACCAGCTTCAAGGTCATATTCTCAGGCAATCCGCCGACATTGTGATGGGATTTTATCAAGTGCGCTTTACCGCTTTTCGATCCCGCCGACTCGATCACATCCGGATAAATCGTGCCTTGCGCCAACCATTTTGCATCGGTCAACTTCGCCGCTTCTTCATCGAAGATTTCAATGAACAAATTACCGATGATCTTGCGTTTCTGCTCAGGGTCACTAACACCGTTCAAGGCATCCAGATAGCGTTGCTCCGCATTGACCCGGATGACTTTAACGCCCATGTGCTCGGCAAATGTTGCCATGACCTGATCACCTTCATGCAAACGCAGCAATCCGGTATCGACAAAAACGCAGGTTAACTGATCGCCTATGGCTTTATGCAGCAACGCCGCCACGACAGAAGAATCAACGCCGCCGGACAATCCTAGAATGACCTGGTCGCTACCGACCGTTGCACGCACGGACTGAATACCGTCTCCTATAATATTGCTGGCTGTCCATAGCGCCTCGCAACCGCAAATATCCAAGACAAAACGGGACAGAATGCGCCCCCCTTGCTTCGTGTGAGTGACTTCCGGATGGAACTGCAGACCGTAAAACGCCTTTTCTTCATTGGCAATACCGGCAATGGGTGCGCCGTCCGAACTGGCAATCAGAACGAATCCGTCCGGCAAGGCAACAACACGGTCGCCATGACTCATCCAGACATCCAGCAGCCCGTAGCCTTCTTCGGAAAAGTGATCTTCTATGCCGGCCAGCAACTTGGAATGACCTCGCGCCCTGATTTGCGCATAGCCGAATTCCCTGTGATCCGAAGACTCGACCCTGCCGCCCAACTGCTCAGTCATCGTCTGCAAACCATAACAAATTCCCAGTACCGGAATGCCCAGTTCAAACACGACTTGCGGCGCTCTTGGCGTATCGCCGCTGGTCACGGTTTCAGGGCCGCCTGATAAAATAATGCCATTCGGCCCGAACCGCTTAACATCTTCCGCACTGCATTCACAGGAATAAATTTCACAGTAAACGCCGATTTCGCGAATTCGCCGCGCGATTAACTGGGTATATTGCGACCCGAAATCTAAAATAAGGATTTTGTGCGAATGGATATTCGCGGACTGTTGCTGATTCACGCTAAAACTCGATGGTTATGTTCTTTTTAAAAAACAAGGGGCTCCTGAGAGCCCCACCAGTGTATTATTTATTTTGCCAATATTTAATCAAGGCGGTAATTGGGCGCTTCCTTGGTAATTGTCACGTCATGCACATGACTTTCCCGCATGCCGGCACTGGTCACACGCACAAACTGCGCCCTTTCATGCATGATGGCGATAGTTTGGCTACCCGTGTAGCCCATGCTGGCCCGCACGCCGCCCAATAGTTGGTGAATAACAGCAAGCATGCTGCCTTTATACGGCACCCGGCCTTCAATGCCTTCCGGCACCAGTTTTTCAACCAATTCGGTTTCTTCCTGAAAATAGCGATCACTCGATCCTTGCTGTTGCGACATCGCCCCCAGAGAGCCCATGCCACGATAGGATTTATAAGATCGCCCCTGAAATAACTCAATCTCTCCCGGCGCTTCTTCGGTGCCGGCAAATAAGCCGCCCAGCATCACCGCATGCGCACCTGCCGCCAGCGCTTTAGCGACATCACCGGAGTAACGGATACCGCCATCGGCAATCAAAGGCACACCAGTGCCTTTCAAGGCATCGGCCACATTACTGACGGCTGTAATTTGCGGTACCCCGACACCGGCAATAATGCGGGTAGTACAAATAGAACCCGGCCCAATACCGACCTTGACACCATCGGCGCCGGCTTCAACCAAGGCGCGCGCCGCTTCCGCCGTGGCGATATTACCGCCGATCACCTGAACACCGGGATAATTTTGTTTGACCCAGCGAACCCTGTCCAAAACGCCTTGTGAATGACCATGCGCCGTATCGACAATAATGACATCGACGCCAGCCGCCACCAGCGCAGCCACTCGCTCTTCCGTACCATGCCCGGTACCGACCGCGGCACCGACTCGCAATCTCTCCTGTTCGTCTTTGCAGGCTTGCGGATAATCCTTGGCTTTCTGAATATCTTTTACCGTAATCATGCCGCGCAAATGAAACAAATCATTCACGACCAGCACTTTTTCAATGCGGTATTCATGCAGCAACGCAATGGCCTCTTTACGGTCGGCGTTTTCATTGACCGTGATCAAGCGTTCTTTAGGCGTCATGACTTTAGCGACAGGCTCATCAAAACGCGTTTCAAAGCGCAAATCACGGCTCGTTACAATACCGACCAATTCATCGCCATTGACTACCGGCACACCGGAAATATTTTTAGCCCGTGTTAACTTAATTACATCCCGAATACTGGTGTCAGGCGAAACGGTAATCGGATTTTTGATGACCCCGCTCTCGTACTTTTTAACGCTACTCACTTCCTGCGCTTGCTGCTCAGCCGTCATATTCTTATGAATGATGCCTATGCCGCCTTCCTGTGCGATGGCAATCGCAAGCCGCGCCTCTGTCACGGTATCCATAGCCGCTGCAACCAGAGGAATATTCAGCGCAATGCCGCGTGTCAATTGCGTTTTCATTTCTACATCTCGTGGCAGCACAGTCGAGTGCGCGGGCACTAATAAAACGTCATCAAACGTGAGCGCTTCCTGAATAATTTGCATAAACCACACCTAAAAGCCTTAAATTAACACGCCACTATAGCACTAACTGACACTAATCGCCATATTTTAATTTAATTTCTTGACATATACCGGTAAAAGTGTAGGTTCGATCCGGGTTTATTTTTATTCACCGCGGTCAAGAAGCTCAGGGGGGCATCAACCCGCCTCGGCTTTCTGATTTATGTCGCGCAATCCCATGGTCTCTACTTCCCGCCGACATAGAATTCTTCTGCTTCAGCAATGATTTATTGCACACCAACTCTATATGCATCCGGTTCGCGGCATAAGCGTAAACAAAGACGGGAAACACCATGGAGAGGAATAGAGCGGGCGGGCTCTCCATTCTGATACTATAAACATTCAATACCAAATTAACTTGGCCGCCATTAAAAAAATCAAAATCGAAAAGTAGCGCCTTAATTTCTGGGCTGGCAACTGATGAGCCAGTTTGGCGCCAAGCGGGGCCGTAAAAAAGCTGCCCAGACTGATGCCCAAAAAAGCCGGCAAATAAACATAGCCCAAGCTCCATTCCGGCAACTGCGATTGATCCCAACCCAATACCGCATAACTGACTGTACCCGCCACCGCTATCGGCAAACCACAGGCACTTGAAATTGCAACCGCATTACGCATCGCGTACCGACAACGCACCAAATATGGCACGGTAAGCGTCCCTCCACCGATTCCCACTATGGCTGACATCAATCCAATCAGGCTTGCCACACTTAAATCCAGCGCTTTAGATTCCTTGACCGCTCCAGGCGCGGGCTTGATCTGAAAAGCCATTTGTACGCCGACATACAGTAAGAACAGAATAAAGATAAAGCGCAACATATCGGCATCCATATGATCGGCGACTATAGCGCCGAAGGCCGCCCCTATCATAATTCCGGGCACCAGCCTGAACACTTTTCCCCACACCACGGACCCTAGACGATGATGCGCCAGTACCGAAGCTGTTGAAGTCACGATGATCGCCGCCAATGAAGTTGCCACCGACATAATCATAATCAGCTCAGCAGGGATACCCTGTGCCGTAAATAACAAAACCAGGACCGGCACAATAACCAGCCCGCCGCCGATACCGAAAAGCCCGGCCAATACCCCCGAGACCATGCCCAAAATCACGCTCAACAAAAAAAACATCATGTTCCTCTGTAAATAACCGCCGACCGCACTGTGACTATTGATTATGCTATTCTAAGTCCAACATTAATAGAGCGCTTGTGTAACTTAATGAAAACGTTTCTGGTAGGCGGTGCTGTACGCGATAAATTACTCAATTATCCTGTCAAGGAAAAGGATTGGGTCGTCATCGGCGAAACGCCTGATTCAATGATAAAGAAAGGGTTTCGTCCGGTAGGCAAGGATTTTCCGGTATTTCTGCATCCGCAAAGCGGTGAAGAATACGCACTGGCCAGAACCGAAAGAAAAACCGCGCCCGGTTATAAAGGCTTTGCCGTGCATGCTTCTCCCGACGTCAGTCTGGAACAGGACTTGATGCGTCGCGACCTGACTATCAATGCGATCGCCATGACACCACAAGGCGAAATCATCGACCCCTATGGCGGCAAAAATGATATTGAGAACAGGATATTCCGCCACGTCTCTCCAGCCTTCGCCGAAGACCCTGTCCGCATACTGCGCGTCGCCCGCTTTGCGGCTCGATACAGTCATCTCGGATTCACGCTGGCTATGGAAACCCGAACGCTGATGCAGCACATGGTAGCCGCTGGCGAAGTCGACCATCTCGTGCCTGAACGCGTATGGGCAGAATTATTCAAGGCTCTTAACGAAAAGTCGCCGTCCGCATTTTTTTATACGCTGAAAGACTGCTCCGCACTGGAAAAGATTTTTCCCGAAATCAACGACCTGTTCGGTGTTCCGCAGCCTGAGAAGTATCACCCTGAAATCGACACCGGCGTGCATGTGATGCTCTGCCTGGAACAGGCCGCGGCATTATCGTCGAGCCCTGAAGTCAGATTTGCGGCCTTAATGCATGACCTCGGCAAAGCCCTGTCGCCCAAGGAACATTGGCCACACCATTATGGTCATGAAAAAAACGGCTTACCGATTCTGGAACGGCTATGCTCCCGATTGCGCGTACCCAACGCTTTCAAATCATTGGCCATGCTGGTGATGCGCCATCACACGCACTGCCATCGGGCTTTTGAGTTACGCGCCTCGACCCTGACGGACATGCTGACGGCATTAGGCGCTTTTAAACCGTCCAATAATACGCTGGATCATTTTTTGCTTGCCTGCGCAGCCGATGCCAAGGGCAGAATCAATCATGAGAATAACCCTTACCCTCAGGCGGACTATATAAAAGGAGCCGCCAAGGCAGCGGCATCAGTGGACACTTCGGCAATTTTGAAGAGCGATCTCCAAGGCGCACAAATCGGCGAGGCCATCCGGCGCCTGAGGATTAAAGCGGTCGCCGAATTTATGGCGGTTGAATAATGAACTCAATCGAATTATAGTAAAAACTTTTTCGACTTAAGATAACCATGCCTTCCTTTGACATCGTTTCCGAATTTGATAAACACGAAGTTAGAAATGCCGTTGATCAGGCCAACAAAGAAATCGCTACCCGCTTTGACTTCAAAGGCACTGATTCAAGCTTCGAATTGAATGATGACAAACTGACCATGCTTTCTGAATCCACGTTTCAGTTACAGCAAATGTTCAGTATCGTCTGTTCCAGGCTGACCAGACGCGGCATCGACATTGCCTGCATGGACGTTGCCGATCCCAAACCCAGCGGCAAGGGCATGCGCCAGGAGATCACCCTAAAACAGGGGCTGGACACGGTATTAGCGAAGAAGATCGTTAAGCTGATCAAGGACAAAAAACTGAAGGTGCAGGCGGCCATCCAGGGCGATCAGGTTCGGGTAACCGGCAAGAAAAGGGATGACCTGCAGGACGTGATCAAGATGATCAAGGATGAGAAAATCGATATGCCGCTACAGTTCATCAACTTCAGGGATTAGGAACGTGAATTTTATAATTCCCGTTCCTTAATGAATACGGGTTTGTTAATTCGCCGATAAAGAATAAATCCAATGATCGCCAAACTGAGCCAACCGGTCACTAAAGGCCCGATCACGCCGTCATAACTGCTGACCAGATAAAGATAGTCCGAGCTGAAATTGGTATTGAACACGCTCTTGCTCATCTTTATCTGCCAGACCCAGCAGGTATGACAACCAATACACAGACCCAGGCTGGCTTTGATCCGTGTTCTAAGGATACCCAAAAAAATACCCACCATGATCAGAGCCCAGAACGCTGGCAGAATCTCCGGATTCAACAGATTGGCGAACGCCTCGCCAAGCAGTTCAAAACCGCTCAATATGGTCAGTTCCTGGTACGGAATATTGGTGCTGGCATCTAGAAAATGTAGCACTGCATAATATGTCGCACTGACGATAATGGCAGCGGCGACAGACAGTTTGCGCTGCAGTCCCGTCAACAGTATGCCGCGAAACAAAGGCTCTTCAATCCAGGAAATAATCAGCGCCAGCAACAATGTCAGCGTCATTTTTTTTGCCAGCAGCGCGGCTGTCCATACTCGACTCTGATCGACCACATTGACATCGAGCACATAAAGCACAATGAAAACCGGCAATAAAGTAATAAAACCAAGACCGAAGCCCTGCAGCAATTGCTTAAAAAAAACAGCTTTTCCTGCAAAACCGATATCTTCTTTTTTTAATTTGAGGTAGGTCATGAGCGGAAAAATGCTCAGCACCAGAAAGAACTGTGTCGATTTGCTGATTATTTTTCTTAACGGAAACTGATCGCCAATACCCAGCATGATGAAATAACCAGCGAGGCAGGCTATAAAAATAGCTCCCAGCAAGACCAGCAGAGGCACGAGAGCGTAATAAACAGATTTGATCATTTGAAACTACCGAAATCGCCCCACAGCATCTGCACGGCTGACAATGCGGCCAAGGAAGCCGTTTCCGTTCGTAATATCCTGCCGCCTAACCGAACCGGGGTAAAGCCCGCCGCTTTTGCCTGCTCCCGTTCCTGGTCAGAAAATCCGCCTTCGGGACCGGACAGTAACGTGACTTTCATACCTTCCGGCTTTAGATCGGCTAAAGACGCTTCGGCATACGGGTCCAGAAAAACTTTCAAGCCATCCTGCCTGTCAAGCCAATCCGATAACGGCTCGATCTCGGCCAGTACAGGCAATAGCGTCCTGCCGCTTTGCTCGGCCGCATGCTGGACTATTTTTCGCCAGTGTTGCAGGCGTTGCTGTTTTTTGTCGCCTTTAAATTGCACGACACAGCGCTCGGTCACCAGCGGCGTCATGGCATTAACGCCGAGCTCAACGGCCTTCTGTACCGACAGATCCATTCTGTCGCCGCGCGAAATGCCTAAACCGAGCGTTACCGTCAACAGCGACTCGGCATTGCGGTCCAGCCATTGCCGCACGTCGACCCGCACCTGTTTGCGGCTGACCTCGGCCAGCGAACACAGATAGTCGCCACCGCTGCCGTCAAACAAAATGATTTGCAAATCTTTCTTAAGCCGCAATACCGTTCTGACATAATGCGCACTGTCCTCATCGAGCAGGATTTGCCGGCCTTCAGCCAGACTGACTGGCACATATAACCGTGAAATACGCATGCTTAATCCTGCACAGCCTGTTGCATGCCGGCCCAGGCCACATCAGCAATCAACGACAGTTCGGCCTCGGTAACCACATACGGCGGCATAAAATAAATGACATTGCCCAGCGGCCTTAACAGGACGCCTTTAGACAGCGCATACTGATAAATCCGCAAACCCCGACGCTCCTGCCAGGGATACGGCTCCCGCGTCTGCTTGTTTTTGACCAGCTCAATAGCCAATATCATGCCGGTCTGCCTGACTTCCGCCACATGCGGATGCTCGCTAAAGCGCGCCGCCACCCTGGCCATCGCCTCGGCCAGTTTTTTATTCTTCTCTATGATGTTTTGCCGCTGGAAAATTTCTATGGTTGCCAGGCCGGCCCTGCAGGCCAAGGCATTGCCCGTATAACTGTGCGAATGCAGAAAGGCGGTCAATTTTTGATAATCATCATAAAAAGCCTGATAGACCTGATTGGTAGTCAACACGGCCGATAAAGGCAGATAGCCACCGGTCAAGCCCTTGGACAAACAGATAAAATCAGGCGTGATTGCGGCCTGTTCACAGGCGAACAGCGAACCCGTCCGGCCAAAGCCGACCGCTATTTCATCGGCAATCAAATGTACATTATATTTATCGCAGGCCTCGCGCAGCAGTTTCAGATAGACGGCATCGTACATACGCATATTGCCGGCGCACTGCACCAAAGGCTCGACAATGACGGCACAGGCGGTATCGGCATGCTGTTCCAGCGCCGCTTCCATAACGGCAAACCGGCGTGTGCAATAATCAGCCCAAGACTCCCCCATTTCCCGATAATAGCAATCAGGCCCCGGCACTGTAACGACGTCCATCAGCAACGGCCCGTACGTGTCCTTATAGAGGGCCACATTGCCGACCGCCAAAGCGCCCAGGGTTTCGCCGTGATAGCTGTTTTCCAGCGTGATGAATTTCGTTTTTTGAGTCTGACCGATGTTGCGCCAATAGTGGAAGCTCATTTTAAGCGCGACCTCTATGGCTGAGGAGCCGTTGTCGGCATAGAAACAGCGGCTGAGCCCCTGTGGCGTGATTTCGACCAGTTTCTCCGCCAGGCTGACGGCTGCTTCATGCGTGAAGCCAGCAAGGATCACATGTTCCAGCGTATCAAGCTGCTCTTTTATCGCGGCATTGATGACAGGGTTGGCATGCCCGAATAAATTGACCCACCAGGAACTGATCGCATCCAGATACCGGTTGCCGTCAAAATCCTCCAGCCAGACGCCGCTGCCTTTCTTTATCGGGACAACCGGAAACGCTTCATGATCCTTCATTTGTGTGCACGGATGCCACAAAACCGATAAATCACGATCGGAAAATGCCCGGTTAGTCATAGAGCTGCACAAGTAAAGGCTTTATTTGGCCTGAGGTCCGATATGCAAATTGTCGCAAATGGCCAATGTCGGCGTCGACTGGTTCATGGTATAAAAATGCAATCCCGGCGCGCCGCTATCAAGCAAGCGCTGGCAAAGCCCTGTCACCACGTCAATGCCGAAAGCCTGTATGGCCTTGCGATCATCGCCAAAACATTCCAGCCGCTTTCTCATCCAGCGAGGAATGTCGGCGCCGCACATTTCTGAAAACCTGAACAGTTGCGAATAATTGGTAATCGGCATGATGCCGGGTACGATAGGAATATCGATACCGTTTTTCTCGCACCGGTCAATGAAATAAAAATACGCTTCGGCATTATAAAAATACTGCGTAATAGCCGCGTTCGCGCCGGCCTCGACCTTACGCTTGAAATTGTTGAAATCCTGATCGCTGTTCACAGCCTGCGGATGCACTTCCGGATAGGCGGCGACATGAATCTGAAAGTGATCGCCGGTTTCCTGGCGGATAAATTCCACTAATTCATTGGCATACCGGAATTCACCGACCGACATCATGCCGGAAGGCAGATCGCCTCTTAAAGCTACGATTTTCGATACGCCATGAGCCTGATATTTTCTCAGAATCTCGCGGATATTGTCTTTAGTCGATGCCACACAGGATAAGTGCGGCGCCGCGGCAATCCCTTTGGCCTGAATTTCTATGACTGATTCGAAGGTTTTTTCGCGCGTCGAGCCACCGGCGCCGAAGGTGACCGAAAAGAAGTCTGGATTGAGTTTGGCCAGTTTGCTATGCACCACTTGTAGATTGGCGGCGCCTTCTTCCGATTTTGGCGGGTAGAACTCGAAACTGAACAGTTGCGGATATTTTTTCTGTGATTGCATTTTTATTGGCATGAGGGAAATGTAAAAACCTGCTTCGGATGTTTCGGCACTCGCGATAGCCGAACGGGTTTATCAAGGCTGACAAACCCGTTCATTCAATCAGTAACGGTAATGATCGGCTTTATAAGGGCCATCAACCGGAACGCTGATATATCGAGCCTGCTCATCGGTCAAACGGGTCAGTTTAACACCCAGTTGTTTCAGGTGCGCTGCCGCCACTTTCTCATCGAGCTTCTTGGGCAAAATATAGACCTTATTCTCATACTGGTCTGAATTTTTCCACAGTTCGATTTGTGCCAGCACCTGATTACAGAAAGAATTGGACATAACAAAGCTCGGATGGCCCGTTCCACAGCCCAGGTTCACCAGTCGCCCTTCCGCCAGCACAATCAGGCGTTTTCCGTCAGGGAAAATGACATGATCAACCTGTGGTTTAATGTTTTCCCACGTATACTGGCGTAACGATGCAATGTCAATCTCGGAGTCGAAATGGCCGATATTGCATACGATAGCCTGATTCTTCATCGCAGCCATGTGACTATGGGTAATCACATTGACGTTACCGGTTGCGGTCACAAAAATGCTGGCAACAGGCGCCGCCTCTTCCATAGTGACGACGCGGTAGCCTTCCATTGCGGCCTGCAAGGCACAAATCGGATCAATTTCAGTCACCCAGACCGTCGCGCCCAAGCCGCGCAGCGATTGCGCGCAACCTTTGCCGACATCACCGTAACCGCAAACTACGGCAATCTTGCCAGCCACCATGACATCGGTAGCGCGCTTAATGCCATCGACCAATGATTCACGGCAACCGTACAGGTTGTCGAATTTTGATTTAGTCACTGAGTCATTGACATTGAACGCCGGCACTCTTAACGTACCCTTGGCCACCATTTCATAAAGCCGCAATACACCGGTTGTCGTCTCTTCCGAAATGCCTTTAACACCCGACATTAATTCCGGATATTTCTCATGCATCATGAGGGTCAAATCGCCGCCATCATCCAAAATCATATTCGGACGCCAGCCGTCAGGGCCTTCGATAGTCTGGGCAATACACCATTCAGCCTCGGCTTCCGTTTCCCCTTTCCAGGCGAAAACAGGGATGCCCGACACAGCCATTGCCGCTGCCGCGTGATCCTGGGTGGAAAAAATATTGCATGAAGACCAGCGCACCTCCGCGCCTAATGTCGTCAAGGTTTCGATCAATACCGCCGTTTGAATGGTCATATGCAGACAACCGGCAATACGCGCGCCTTTTAGCGGTTGCTCCAGACCATATTCCTCCCGTAATGCCATCAATCCCGGCATTTCCGTTTCAGCGATGCTAATCTCTTTACGCCCCCATTCTGCCAAAGCGATATCGGCAACCTTATAATCCGGTGAACTCATTGTTTTCTACCTATATTTAAAGAGTTAAAGGCCGGACGCTGCTTTCAATGCGTCCACTTTATCGGTTTTTTCCCAGGTAAAATTATCTTCCTTGCGCCCGAAATGCCCATAAGTTGCGGTCTGTTGATAAATAGGCCGCATCAAATCAAGTTGTGCAATCAAACCTTTAGGTCTCAGATCGAAATTATCGCGGATAATCTGCACCAGCCTGTCTTCGCTGATTTTACCGGTACCGAATGTTTCAACACTGATAGAGGTCGGCTCGGCAACGCCAATCGCATAAGACACCTGAATTTCACAACGCTCGGCCAATTCAGCCGCGACGATGTTTTTTGCCACATACCGGCACATATAAGCCGCGGAACGGTCAACTTTCGAAGGATCCTTGCCCGAGAACGCACCTCCGCCGTGTCTTGCCATGCCGCCATAGGTATCGACGATAATTTTGCGTCCTGTCAGTCCGCAATCACCGACGGGGCCGCCGATGATGAACTGCCCGGTTGGATTGATAAAATATTTTGTGCCTTTATGCAGCCATTCGTTGGGCAAGGTAGGCAGGATGATTTCATCCATCACGGCCTCATGCAGCTGCTTGGCGCCGATTTCCGGCGAATGCTGAGTCGACAGTACAACCGCCTCTATCGCAACCGGCTTATTATTTTCATAACGAAATGTAACCTGGCTTTTTGCATCAGGACGCAGCCAAGGCAAGGTTTTATTTTTACGGATTTCGGCCTGACGCTTGACCAGCAGATGCGCATAGGTGATCGGCGCCGGCATCAGCACATCGGTTTCATTGCTGGCATAACCGAACATCAAGCCCTGATCGCCCGCACCCTGCTCATGATCTTCGGCCTCATCAACGCCCATCGCGATATCGGGTGATTGTTTGCCGATCGCATTCAGTACCGCGCAACTTTGACCGTCAAAGCCGATATCGCCGTGATCATAGCCGATTTCACAAACCACTTTACGCACCAACTCTTCAGTATCGACCCAGGCATTCGTGGTAATTTCACCGGCCAGAATGACCATGCCGGTTTTTACCAATGTTTCACAAGCGACCCGCGATTTAGGATCCTGTGCTAATAATGCATCCAATACCGCATCCGAAATTTGATCCGCAACCTTATCCGGATGACCTTCTGAAACTGATTCTGATGTAAAAATGAAGTTATTGCTCACGATTGCTGCCTTCTAAAAATATAATACCCAGATATACAAAAGGCTGCCGAAGCAGCCTTTTTTATTTGTGGTGGGCCCTGTAGGACTTGAACCTACGACCTGCCGATTATGAGTCGGACGCTCTAACCAACTGAGCTAAGGGCCCTCTAACTGTTACCTATTCGCCATCCAGAAAACATCTTAATTGCTCTGATCTTGACGGATGCCTGAGCTTTCTCAATGCTTTGGCTTCAATTTGACGAATTCTTTCACGCGTCACATCAAACTGCTTACCGACTTCTTCCAGCGTATGATCGGTATTCATATTAATACCAAACCGCATGCGCAGAACCTTGGCTTCTCTTGCGGTCAATCCCGCCAGCACATTTTGTGTCGATTCACGCAAGCCCGCAATCGTAGCTGACTCAACCGGGGACAATACTTTAGCATCTTCTATGAAATCCCCCAAATGAGAATCTTCATCATCCCCTATCGGCGTTTCCATGGAAATAGGCTCTTTCGCTATTTTCAATACCTTACGAACTTTGTCTTCGGGCATTTCCATGCGTTCGGCCAACTCTTCCGGCGTCGCTTCGCGCCCCATTTCCTGCAGAATCTGTCTGGAAATACGATTTAATTTGTTGATCGTTTCGATCATGTGCACCGGAATACGGATCGTTCTGGCCTGGTCCGCAATGGAACGGGTAATTGCCTGCCTGATCCACCAGGTTGCATACGTTGAAAACTTGTAACCGCGACGGTATTCAAATTTATCAACCGCTTTCATTAAGCCGATATTCCCTTCCTGAATCAGATCCAGGAACTGCAAACCGCGATTAGTATATTTTTTAGCAATCGAAATAACCAGCCTTAAATTCGCTTCGATCATTTCTTTTTTCGCGCGTCTGGCTTTGGCCTCGCCGATAGACATGCGTCGGTTAATATCCTTCAGTCCATTAATGGTCAGCCCGTATTCGGACTCAATATCCGATAATACCTTTTGTGCCTTCCTTAAATCCTTTTCATGTTCTTTCAGAGCCGCCGCATACTTGTTATCGTCGCTCAATAACCGGTCAAACCACTCCGGATTCACTTCACTCTCGGTAAATAAGGAGATGAATTCCTTGCGCGGCATCTTTGCATGCCTGACACAAATCTCCATAATCACCTTTTCCTGTTCGCGGACAGTTGCAACGCCGCCAGGAATAATCGCCGTCAATTTTTTCAAATATTGCGGCGTCCACTTGAATTCCATGAATAAATCAGCCAAAGCCTCAAAGGCCTTTTCTGTTTTATCGCTTGAATAGCCATATTTTTTGATTGCCGCCGAAGCTGTTTTCAGTTGTTTCCGAAGCTCTTCTACTTTTTCCCTGACTTCTTCATAATCAAGCCCTTTCGCTTCGTCTTCAACCGCCGTTTCATCATCATCATTTGCGGATGCCGTACTGACTAAAGGTTCAGGTTCGCTTAAGTCAACAAAACCCGAGATCAAATCAGCCAACCTGACCCCGCCTTCTTCACCGGAAATGGCATCGAATGACTGCAAAAAA
>SWBW01002174.1_pt1 | contig 26925 bp, 26 predicted proteins | sample 4693041 | NCBI WGS metagenome assembly SWBW01 (sample SAMN10267271, study PRJNA491770) | bioreactor metagenome | isolation source: DHS bioreactor inoculated with marine methane seep sediment | place: Japan: Omine Ridge, Nankai Trough | collected 2006-05-06 | reverse complement strand
ATGTGAATTTCGTAATTTTATTGAAAAGTTCTTAAAGCCAACTAATTATGAAAAAGACACTTGTTCAATTCCTATTTTTATTATCCATTGCTTTGGTAGTTTTCAGTTGTAAAAAGTCAGATGACGATACCAGTGCCGGCTGGACGGATGAAGATAAAGCATCCTATCAACAAGTGATCAGTGTGCAGGATCAAATAGGTGATCAACTAGATAATTGGTTGCAGAGTATGGATTCTCTGGACGCACTCAACCAGGCATACGAGGCATTCATAAGCAATGAAAATGTAAGTTCAGCAACCATAAACAGCCAGGGTATTGCTGTTCAATATGCCAATGGCGTTCGGGGAGGAATTTTTCTTCGATACAAGGATGACAGTGGCGAAGTGGGAGAAAAGTCATTGTTGGAAAACATAGCGGTCGGACCCGTTGAAGGTCTTAAGTCATTGGTAAACCAGCGGAAGATGATTTTGATTAATCCCCATTATTTTGAGCGAAGCTATTATACCGATCAGGTAAAGAGTATCGATGAAAGTAACTTGGCCAAAGTCGGGATGGAATTATCCACGTTTTATAAAAATGAAGAAGCTACGGTGGATCGATTTACAGAATTGTCCGGTTATGGTATTATCCATATTTATTCTCACGGCTGGGCGTGGCCAAAGCAGGAAAATATTACCGATGTCTATCTACTAACTGGTGAAACAGCAAACGAAACAACATCAGCTAAATACTGGGAGGAGCTTAAAATGGGAAATATTCCCGTAATGAAGGTAGCAGGGCCCAATAAATACCTGGTATCTCCACAGTTTATTGCTGATCACAACGATTTTAGTAAGGATACAGTTTTATTCTACGGAGGATTTTGTTATAGTTTTCTGGGCAATTGGCCGGATATTATTGATGAATCCGCAGATGGCGCCTACACCGGATACGACTGGTCGGTTTATACCCATAAAAATGCCAACTGGTGTGTCAATTCATTGTTTAATTTATCGGACACTACAGCCGATCAACCCATTACTTTAAATGACTGGTTTAATGATACGGAAGTACCCAAATCGTACTGGAATGAAAGAGACAGCCGCACGGTACACATTCATTATGCTGGTGATGGAAATTTGAAATTATGGGATGATGTTTCCGTCAGGTTAATACCTCTGTCTTCTGACGGTGCTCCTGTTAGCGTGCAGGGTGAGGTCGGAACTGCGTATCCTTTCAGGTGTGAAGTAAGTTCAAACAATAGCGATATAGAGTATATTTGGGATATTGGCGACGGGAGTTCTCCGGTTTCTGCAAGCAACGAAGTAAATATTACCTGGAGTGAAGAAGGAAATTATGAACTTTCGGTGACTGCAAAGAATAATATTTCAGGTGTGGTAATAGGAACAGCAAAGCTGAATGTGACAATCGGCGAATCCAGTGAAGATGTCACTGAGTTTGTCACCTCTTGTCTAAAAGCAGGTTGTACTTTTAAAGCTGGAATCCAGTATTCACCTTCTGGTGGAATTTGGGATGGACTTAGTGTTAATTCCGTTCCTTTAGATTGGAGCGGATTGAGTTTCACGGGAACTTATGAAGAAACAGATATGGGCATTGAAAAAAAATATACTGTTTCAGGTTCACTGAGCAGTGATGGCCAAAAGGTTAGCTTCTACGCCCGTGAAGAGATTGAAGAACCCTATTTGAATGCTAAACATGACTTTTCTATAACTGTAGCGGATTATCCTCTTTCACTCATTTCTGATGGAGGAATCTACGATCCTTATGCGGCATATGGTTCCCCTTACACAGGTAATATCGATGTTCAACAATATGTAAGCAATTTTGAAGGTTATTGTATTTCCAATGGTATAACTTATACAGTAACAGGGGTTGAATGGGATAATGTTACCATGTTATGTATGATGTTTGTCCAGGAAAACTCATCAAAAGTTTCAGAGTTACCTGCTGTTCAAGATTTGGAATTTAGAGGAAAATAAAATTGGGCACTCGTTGTAAAGGAGCGCTAGTAAGGGTTCATATTTTTGGTAAAATGAATATAGCCATTCATATCAGAAATGCCGGAAATAATTTCCAACTCATTTCTTTTATTTTTTAAAAGACGCGAGACTTAGCGTCATATTCTGATCGTAAATGGATACTTCTTTGCAATGCATTAAAAGTGGTTTTAGCTTTTTTGCTGCATTGAATTTAACGCATATTGTACAATTTACCATTTGAAGATTTCAAAATCAATGTATGCGACTGAAATACAAATATATAAACCATTTTTTAGACTGCATATAAATAAAATACCTAAGTAATAAAACTGATGTGAATTTCGTAATTTTATTGAAAAGATCTTAAAACCAACTAATTATGAAAAAGACACTCGTACAATTCCTATTTTTATTATCCATTGCTTTGGTAATTTTCAGTTGCAAAAAGTCAGATGACGACCCTAGTCCAGGCTGGACTGATGAAGACAAATCCTCCTATCAACAGGTAATTAATGTACAGGATGAGATTGGAAATAATCTTGATGACTGGTTTCAGAGTATGGATTCCCTGGATGCTATCAACCAGGCATACCAGGCTTTTATAAGCAGTGAAAATGTAAGTTCTGCAACCATAAATAGCCAGGGCATTGCCGTGCAATATGCAAATGGTATGCGTGGTGGATTGCTGTTAAATGCTGAAGATGACGACACTGGACTTAGAGAAAACAAATCATTGGAAAACTTGTCTTATGAGTCAGGTAATGGTCTCAAATCGCTGGTGAACCAGCGAAAGATGATTTTGATCAATCCTCATTACTGGGAGCGTAGTTACTACACGGATCAGATAAAAAGTATAGATGAAGGTAACCTTTCTAAAGTTGATATGACATTATCCACATTTTATAAAGATGAAGAAGCAACGATAGATCGTTTTACGGAATTGTCAGGTTACGGCATCATCCATATTTATACACACGGCTGGGCATGGCCTAAACGGCAAAACATAACCGATGTGTATCTACTAACCGGTGAAGTTGTGAATGAAGCCACATCTAAAAAATATTGGGATGAATTGAAAACTGGAAACATCCCCATTGTGAAGACGGCTTATCTTGCTCACCACAGAAAAAACGTGTATCTTATATCGAAAGAGTTTGTTGCTAATTATAACGATTTCAGTAAGGATACAATCTTGTTTTATGGTGGTTTTTGCTATAGTTTTCTGGGTAACTGGCCTGATATTATTGATGAATTCGCAGATGGCGCTTACACAGGATATGATTGGAAGGTTTATACCCACAAAAATGCCAACTGGTGTGTCAATTCATTGTTTAATTTATCAGACACCACGGCAGACCAACCCATTACTTTAAATGATTGGTTTAACAGTACTGAAGTGCCCAAATCATACTGGAATTCCCAGGATCAACGCTATGTTACAATTCATTATGCTGGTGATGGAAATTTGAAATTATGGGATGATGATAATCTTTCAGCTTCCATTCAGGCACTTTCAAGTGATGGTGCTCCTGTAGCTGTTGAGGGTGAGAAAGACATCAGTTATCCTTTTAAATGTGTTTTAAGTGGGCAGACAACCGGAAATTATAATTATACATGGGACTCAGGCGAAGGTTATGCGCCTGTAACCATCGATGGAAACAATCAGGCAAACATTACCTGGTTGAGTGAAGGGGATTTTAATTTAAGTGTTCAGGTGAAAAATGCAACGACCAATACGATAGTGACTTCAGCAGAAATAGGTGTATCTATTGCGGGAGGGGAGAGTATTCTTGAGTATCTTCATACATTGGATCGTGTGGGAGTTGGATTGTATCCCGGAAGTGCAATACATTTATCTAATGGTACTTCATCTATTGGAACTCTTGAGTTTGTCCCGGATGAATGGAATATGAATGCATCTATTCAATGGTCTGGTAATACATTTAGTTTAACTGGAATCACAGGAGGTGATCCAGTTACCATTCAAATCAATGGAATACTTAGCGAAGATGGAAGAACGATTGAAACCGTAACGGCCACCAAAACATATCCCTATTATCAACTTGAATCAGAAGTGGTTTTTACAAACCTAAGCACTTCTTATACATCAGGTAATGAAACTGTTTATTTTGGAGCTCCAAACGGTCAAACGCAGCAATATGTAAATAGTTACGAGTATACATCATATTATGGAAATGAATGGATAACTATTGAAAGCATTGACTGGGAAGATGTATATATAAGAGTTATATTTTATAAAGCAGAAGACTAAATTTAATTCTTTAACTCTCCCAAATCATCCGTAGTCTGAAGCGGGACAAAGCATAGTGGCGACTACGGATTTATCCGATGCTCAATATGTATATTATAACCAAATCATCCCCTTCACTAACGAGCATTTGCAATGCGTGCCATTTTATTTTAAAAGAGTGGGTACTCGTTACAAACAAGCGCAAATAGGATTCTTAACAGATGTAAAGTGATTTAGTCGTTGCTATTTCTTCAATTCAAACATATAAGCAAAAGTCAGGCTGATATTCATAGTTTTGGTTGCTTTATACCCATTGTCTTTCGCGTTTTGTTTTTGCTCTCTGTTTTCAAATTTATTATGATCAAGCAATCCTAAACCAAAGCGTAAATCAGCCTCAAGTACACCGGGTCCGATTTCCTTCCCTGCTCCGCCGCCAATGTACATGCCAAAATCAGATCTTCGTGAATACTCCGAATTAAAAAGCCAGTCATTATCTTTGAGCTTGTCCTCGTTAAATCTGAGCCTCCCTTCGGTTACATGACCATTTACATCTGCTTTATGATGTCCCCCCACTTTATAACCATAATAAGGTCCGATATGCGCAAAATACATCATGTTTGACCCAAAGATTAATCTTATCAATACGGGGATTTGTATATAATGATAGCGCTCAGTTATGGTCGTGTTGTATTCTACGAGTGAGCTTTTCTCTCCGATTTCCGAATATTTGGTCTTATCACCTACGGTAACAAGGAGCAATTCGGCATTTAATGAAATCATGTCAGTAAATTCATAATTTCCAACGGCTCCCAAATTCATGGATGTAATCCAGCCATTTTTTTCATCATCCGAATAACCAGTATCTCCGGTAAGAGTAGCAAAATTAAGGCCTAAGCGCGGTCCGACTGACCATTGCGCTAAAACGGGTACGATAAACAAGGTCATCATTGTAAATAGTAAGAATTTTTTCATGGTTATTAATTTAGTTAAGTAATAAGGTGCTGATAATTAGCCTATAAAGTTAAGAAATGAAAAAGCGCTTGTCAATATGTAAGCCAAAAAACATATGCTGCGGTTTGCAATTCACAAATCCAACTATGGGTTAATAGGATACATTAGAATTATTATTTACAAACCATGATCCGGTGTGTTGTTACCACGCTTCCCAAACGGAGCTTTAAAATATACAAACCTGGGGCAAGGCTTATAGGGGTAAGATCCCAGTGAATGATATTTTCACCCTGAACCAGTTTTTGACCGGATAATTCCCCAACTTGTTGTCCCGATGTATTGATCAGCAGTATGTCGGTTTCTGTAGGAGAAATGGAGCAAATATGTATATCCACAGGCCCTGTTGCGGGATTCGGACGTATGCTGATATCTGCATCATATTCCGGATCATCAACTGAGGCAGGCCCGATGTCCAGTTGGTACAGCATCGCATTCTCCCGGCTGATCGTCCATAAATAGGCTCCGTCCCAGCTAAGTCCCCTGGGGTTAGAACAGGGGGCATACATTTCCCATATGATTTCAGCGGTGGCGGGGTTCAGTCTTTGAATTTTATTTGGGGTTTTGGTGGTCACCCACAGGGAGCTGCCAATATATTCAATGCCTACCGAAACATCGGCTGTTGCAGGGATGGAACTGATAAGTTCTCCTGTTTCAGGATCTATCTTATCGAGGCTGTTTATCTCCTGAAGAAGAAAATTATTGACCCATACATATTGACCATCGTGAGCAATGCCATGCGGCCATTGAGGATCGGCAGGGTAATCGAATGACTCCAGCAATTCACCATTGGCTGGGTTAAACTTCAGGATTTTGCTGTTTCCACCTGATGGGTCTTCCCAACTGGTAGCCCATAGATATCCCCCGACAAAATCCAGCCCTTCAATACAATCTACCCCGGGCGGATAAGGAAATGACTGCAGTATGGTCCCGTCTTCATATGAAATACGGTATAGGTAATCATTGATAATTTCCGACACCCACATGGCTTCACCGTCCCAGGCTATTGCATTGCAATATTGTCCTGGAGCAGGGATCGTATGGATCACATCACCGGTATCGCGAATTGTTAAATAATCATCTGTTTCGGTGGCTGTTTTAAAGTCTAAGAATCCATCATGATTGCAGTCATTGTATTGTCCGAAAGCATAAGATGAAAGAAGCAGGCAACAAATAATAGATAAATAAGGGATTTTTTTCATGACATTTTGGCCTAAAATTAAAAATATTAATTCTGAATGTCAAGCTTTTAACCTATTATTTTTTACTTAATCACACTTGCGCAAGCAGCGTAATAATGGAGTAGACTAGCATCATTTCATTTACTCATGAATTCACCGACATTTTATTTCCATTCCCAATTTGTTTTATCTTCATTCGATATATTTAACCTACGCATTTCTGTTTTAAAACTTTCAATGTCCTCAATCGCTATTTTTGGAATTATGAGAGCCTGTTTGTCAAGTAAATCAAAGAGAAAATGATTCTTTAGCTCAATCATTTTTCTTATTTCTGAAGTTTTAATTTTACTTTTTCCAATTTTGTTAATTGAAGTAATATATTCCTTGTCAAATTCTATCGTTGTACTAATGTTTATTCTATTTGCATAGTTTTCATCAATGTGCTTTTTATAATGTTTTACATATTTATACTTTTGGTACTTAGGGTAAAAAATGAACCATAAAACGCTTAAAACAAAAAATATAACAAGTCCAATTGGTGAATTATCTCTAAATGACAAATAGATTCCAACAATAATGAAAAAAACAGGTGGTATTAATCTGGCATTCCGCCTATTTTTTTTAATGTTTTTGGATTTTGTTGCGGCATATAGTTGGTATGTAAGAAAATCACTCTTGTCTAATGAATATTCTATTTTCATTTGGTCCAATTAATTGTTTCAAATATTTTATTCCTATCTCAGTTGAAATTGCAGCTAATTTGGTTATAACAGGAATAAAGGTACACATAATCCCTAAATTTTCCCTGATAACGGGAATGTTTAGACCTCTTTTTTGAGCTTTATCAGGAAAACTAATTCCGAATTGGCATTTAAGCCTTTGCATGTAAAATCTATCTTAATCATCTTAGCGATAAATTCAGACAAATACCGATTTATCCAACAGAATTCAATAACTTTGTTAGTCTTAAAAACGAGACAATAATGTACACTATTTACCACAACCCACGTTGCAAAAAATCACGAGCTGGGCTGCAATATTTGCAGGAACGAATCGATGATGTTGAAGTGATTGAATATTTAAAAAATCCGCTCACGGAAAAGGAATTCGAAACCCTGTTGATGAAGCTCCATAAAAAACCGCACGAGATGGTGAGGACACAGGAAGCCATCTATAAATCGGACTACAAAGGCAAAAATTTCAATGACCATGAGTGGATCAGGATCATGGTGGATGACCCGAAGTTGATTAAAAGGCCTATCGTGGTAAAAGGCAATAAAGCTGTTTGGGGCGATCCGGCAGAAGCACTGGAAGTACTTTTTTAAAAATTAAAATAAATAACAAACCTAAATTCATATTTAAACCTGAAATATAATGGAATATCGTATTGAACACGACACTATGGGTGATGTAAAAGTACCTGCCGACAAATATTGGGGGGCGCAAACCCAGCGATCAAAAATGAACTTTGAAATTGGCCCTGAAGGCTCCATGCCACAGGAGATCATTTATGCTTTTGCTTACCTGAAAAAAGCCGCAGCACTCACCAATGCCGATTTGGGTGTTTTGGCCCGCGAAAAAGCGGATTTGATTGGCCGGGTAGCCGATGAAATAATCGAAGGAAAACTGGATGGCAACTTTCCGCTGGTAATCTGGCAAACCGGCTCAGGTACGCAGTCGAACATGAACATGAACGAGGTGATCGCCAACCGGGGCCATGTGCTCAACGGGGGCAGTTTAACCGACAAGTCCAAAGCATTGCATCCCAACGATGATGTAAATAAATCGCAGTCGTCAAACGATACATTTCCCACAGCCATGCACATTGCTGCCTATAAAATGGTAGTCGAAATCACCATTCCCGGCGTGAAGATGCTCAGGGATGCACTGGATAAAAAAGCCAAAGAGTTTAAAGATATAGTGAAAGCAGGCCGCACCCACCTGATGGATGCCACACCGCTGACACTAGGGCAGGAATTTTCAGGTTATGTTTCCCAACTTGACCATGGTTTAAAAGCATTGAAAGCGACCTTACCGCACCTGACTGAATTGGCTTTGGGTGGAACAGCAGTAGGTACGGGAATTAATACCCCCCCGGGTTATGCCGAAAAAGTATCTAAAAAGATTGCCGAACTAACGGGTTTTCCGTTTATTACCGCCGAAAACAAATTTGAAGCTCTTTCAGCACACGATGCCATGGTTGAGACATCAGGTGCGTTGAAATTGCTGGCCGTGAGTTTAATGCATATAGGAAACAATATTCGCATGCTGGCTTCCGGTCCACGCTGCAGTATTGGAGAAATTCAATTACCGGCCAACGAGCCGGGTTCATCCATTATGCCGGGCAAAGTCAATCCCACGCAAAATGAAGCGCTTACAATGGTTTGCGCCCAGGTGATCGGCAATGATGCCGCTATAACTGTCGGAGGCATGAATGGTCATTTCCAGTTGAATGTGTATAAACCCGTAATGGTTTATAACCTCTTGCAGGCAGCACGCCTGATCGGGGATGCATGTGTATCCTTCACCAAAAACGCTGTGGTCGGCATCGAAGCCAGTAAAAAGGATATTCAAAAGAACCTTGAAAATTCGCTGATGCTGGTAACAGCACTCAATACGCATATCGGTTATGAGAAAGCGGCAGAGATCGCAAAAAAAGCGCATAAAGAAGGAACGACCTTGCGTGAATCGGCGATGGAATTAGGTTATGTAACCGATGAAGAATTCACCAAATGGGTAGATCCGGGAAAAATGATTTAATTTGTAAACATATATGAACTCCGAAATACTGCATTATATTTTAATAGTGGTGATTGTGCTGGCTGCAGCAGCACTGGTGAACCTGGTGGTGCGATTTATCATGAACCGTATCATTAAGAAATTTACCAAACGAATCAATGTTGATCCGACCAATTTTTCTTTTATAAAGAATTCCATTGGTTTCATCATTTATTTTTCGGCCATAATTATCATCTTCCTGATGATCCCATTTTTAAAAACTATGGGTGCAGGTTTGTTGGCAAGTGCGGGAATTTTAGCAGCCATCATTGGGTTTGCATCACAAAAAGCTTTCGCCAACATCATTGGTGGTATTTTTATATTGATGTTCAAACCTTTCAGGGTGGGTGATACCATCGAAGTGGGCAGTCTTAATAAAGGTGTGGTAGAGGAGATTACGCTTCGTCATACGGTGATCAGGAATTATGAAAACCGGCGGATGATCATCCCGAATGCCAATATCAATGATGAAACTATTATCAACAGTACCATCAGCGATACCAGGATCAGGAAATTTATTGATTTCGGGATCAGTTACGATTCCGATATTGATAAGGCAATGAAAATCATTCGGGAAGAAGTTGAGAAGCACAAAAACTTTCTGGATATCAGAACGAAGCAGGAAATTAAAGACAAGGCACCAGCCGTAACTATTTTTGTTTCCGGTCTGTCCGATTTTTCCGTAAACCTGAGAGCTTATGCCTGGACGCCTGGCAATGATGAAGCCTTCGGTTTGCAATGTGATGTGCTGAAATCAGTAAAAGAACGATTTGACAGGGAAGGTGTGGAAATACCATTCCCTTACAGAACTATTGTTTACAAAAAAGATTTGGATGAGCAAAAGGCCAAAAAAGCGTAAAGATAAACACCTTGATCCGTTGCAAGTGCAATTCATCGGGCATCGCTACCTTGAGAGGCCCAGTATGCAGTTGTTCAAATACAATGCGGATACCTATTCCGAAAATAAGGATATTGATTATGACAACATTCCTGAAATTGACCTGAATGATGTTAACTTTTACTGGCTTAATATGCATGGTATACATGATGCAGCATTAGTGAGTAAGGTATGTGCCATGGTGGGTGCCCATCGCTTGGTGGTGCAGGATATTTTGGATACCACCGAAAGAACCAAATTGCAGGAATTTGACAACCACCTGTTTTTTACGATTCGTTCCGTGTCATACAATACAGAAAAACAGGAACTTGAAAACGAAAAGATTAGCTTTTTACTCGGAAAGAATTATGTAATCTCTTTCCAGGAAAAAAAAGGTGACTATTTTGAATACATCCGGCAGCGCATTCGTGAGAGTAAAGGATTGTCGCGTCAGCGAAGCAGCGATTACCTGTTGTTTGTATTGCTGGATGCCGTGCTCCATAATTATTTCAATGTGATTGAAAACATTGATCAGGTAGTTTCTGAAGTACCCGTTTCAGAACTGATAAAAAAAACCGATCCTGAAATGATCATTGGTTTTGAAAATCAAAAAGTGCAATTACGCGAAGTAAAGTCATACATTATGCCTTTTTATGATTCCGTACAGTTGCTTGAAAATGGTGATTCGGAATACGTTAAAACTACCCATACGAAATATTTTTTCGACCTAAAAGAGCAGTGTTTGCAGGTTAAAGATCATATTGAATCGCTGATTCAGAAGCTAGAAAGTATGTCGGCACTGTATTTCTCTTTGCAGGGGCATCGAGCCAATGAGATCATGAAGATACTGACGATCGTAGCTGGCATTTTTATTCCACTTTCGTTTATCGCCGGCTTGTACGGGATGAATTTTGAATATATGCCAGAACTTCAGTATAAATACTCCTATTTTATCCTGCTCGGTATTATGGCAAGCGTAGTGATCGGCATGGTATGGTATTTCAAACGGAAGAAATGGTTTTGATCTTTTTACTTATAGAGTAATTCTTATTTAGCAGGAAGTTCATCCGTAGGAATTTGCTGCAAGTTCTTTAATCGATAGAGAAAAGCCTTTTTTGCTACAACGCCATTTCTGATAATGGCTATGGTATCTGCAGGGAGTATCTCTTCAAAATAGACATCCAGATTACCATAGGGCGAACGGTAATCACGGGAAGTGGTCAAATAATACGCATCCATACCTTTCTTAAAACCACCATTTTCCCGGTTAATCCATGCATATTTATGAATTTGATCGAGTCGGCCCATGCCATAAGTTTTCATTCCGATAGGGAAGGCTGCGTAATAGTCGAAATTAGCCAACGGGAACCAGAAATTGCCTACAAGAATGCTTTTCTCCGACATTAGACCGGATGCCTGATCTTGGAGAACTATTTGCTCAAACGATTCACCTACCTGATCAAATCCAAACATGTCCAATGAAGGATCATCCGTTTTGACACCGTATTTTTCATGTATATGATCAAAATCAACAATTCCGTATTTGATCTGGGAATACCCAAGGCCAATAATCAAAAGAAGTACCGAGAGGGAAGTGATAATAACGCCCGGAATGCGCAGTGTCTTTTTGTTCTTTAACTGATCGACCCATGCGGCCGCAAGCACAAGCAAAGTGGTATATGCCGGCGCCGACCAATGTGGTAAAGTTTTCCTGAAAAGTGAAAAAACCAGGAAGGTGAAGATCAATGGTAATGTAACCAGTAAGAGGGTTCTCGTATAAGCTTTTGTAAGCTGTAATTTCTTGCTCGTGATCACAACAAGGGTAACAAGGATCAGAATATAGTTCACAGGATTGTTGTAGAGAAATTCCCCCAGCAGTTCCATTAAAAAATAATCTGTATTTACAGTGTAGCCACTCATATCAACGCGCTCTCCATGATAGGTAAAGCTGATAAAATCATATTGAAGGTTCCAAATCAGAACAGGCAGGCTGATAAAAGCAGTTAAAGCAATGGAATAATATAACCACTTGTTTTTAAGCCAGTCGCGGTTATAAATTACGATATATAAAAAGGCGCCAAACCATAGAAATACGCTTGTATATTTGGATAATATGGCCAGACCGATCACCAATCCCATCCGCAGCATTCTCAAGCCTGACATGGGCAGGTTGGGACACATCGGAACTGCTCCGATCATAACGAGGATGCTGAGTAGCCAAAAGAAATTTTGGGGTGTGTCAGGTAAAATGAATACGCCAGTAATGATGAATGCATATATGGAAGCCGTGTACAGCAGCGCAGCATAAAAACCTGTGCGTTCGTTTTTTATGGCGCGGCCAATTTGGTAAATAATCCATGTATTGATAGCACCAAAAATGATTGAACCTAAGCGGATAAAAAACTCGCTTTCAAATAATAAATCGAGGCTGAAAAGTTGGATAATGAACCCTACCATTGGCGGGTGGTCGAAATGCGACCAGTCTGGAAACAGGGCATACAATCGGTAATACACCTCATCATTGCCAAGCTCAATGGTGGCCGCAATAAAAGCCCTTACCAATGTCGAAATGGCGATCAGCAGGATAAGGTATTGCCTGATTTTCTTTTGCTCGTGCATCAGTTGCTGTTAGCCGATTTTCTTTTCTTTCTATTTGCGTAAAAGTAAGCTATTGTAAGGAAGATTAAAAAATAACCGATCCGCAGATACAGGGTGGCTTTGGTATTTACTTGAGCCGTTTTTAAGGAAGCTACCTGCTCTCCCGAATAACGAACAATAGGGTTTAAGCAAAGTGACGTATTATCATCGTAATTAAACACTGTTCTCACGTAGGTATCATCCTCTTTAATTTTGTAAAATGCAGATTTGGTATGGGTATAGGTTTCAAGCACTTTTCCTTCCTGACCAATAAAAGTGATTGTTCTGGCTTCCTGACTGGCTGCTACTGTAAGGGTGTCACTAATAAGCCGAACTTTTGTGATGTAGGGAATATTTTTGGAACGTTCAACTCTTTCCTCCAGAGGCACATCCATTTTTGGGAAAAAATCTACACCATAGGCATTACCCGATTTAAGACTTTTAATGATTGTTTCCTTTTGCATATCGGGAGCGTTTATCATGGTGAATTTTCTGCCCACATGGTTGCTGTTCAGCACATCATGCGCATCATCGTTGCCCATCATCCAGGCTAAATTTCCGGTCGATAAGGCGGCATCCCAATGATCATATGAGAGACGTGCATTGTTCAGCACTTCCATCATATCGTAATTGGTTAAATAGCGCATATCTTCAACTGAATATCCATGCCGCAATAAAGGATGTGCAAGTGAAACGATGCTGCAGTCCTCTTTTAACTGGTCTATAATCCATTGTTTCATACTCAGTGTTTGAAATAAGATCAAATCTGTCCATAATACCGTCTTGGCATCAATACAAACCTGGTGTGTTTTAAAAACATTGTAACCGTGCTCGTATGTTGGTATAAATGATACTTTATCCTTTCCGTGGTAATTTATTTTCTGGTAGTCGGAAGTGGCCACGTGATCAAAACCGAGGGCATTATACACACTATCAATAAGCTTATTGCTGTTTTTCCGGCCATCGGTAATACCCAGCCAGGCTTTCGATTGAACCTGGAAATTGTATTTCTTCCATTGTGTCGAATCCATATTTGCATAAGGATTATATAGCTTTTCGCCACTGAATTTAACGGGCCCCGAAAATTCATAAATTGGCGCCATCAGGTAATAAGCGATTAGCATACCGATCAAAACAATAAATATGTATAGGATGGTGCGGTAAATAAAACGGAAAAGTTTTCTCATATCAGTAAAAATTCAAGGCAAAAATAGTATAAAAAATACTCGTGGGAATTAAAGATTAATTAGGTGTTAAATACCTGTAAATTCAGCAAAAATGATTATTTTTGCAGCCCTATTTAAAACTATTCTAAATAGAAAAATAATGAGCGACAATAAGAACGACAATATATTAGAAAAAGTAACCACCGAAGATTATAAATACGGTTTTTACACTGATATAGAAATGGACACTGCTCCCAAAGGTTTAAATGAAGACATTGTCCGTTTTATATCTGCAAAAAAAAATGAACCCGAATGGCTGCTTGAATTCAGGCTGAAAGCTTTCAGGTACTGGCAAAAAATGGAAGAACCGGACTGGGCTCTGATCGATTATCCGCCTATCAATTACCAGGATATCATCTATTATGCAGCGCCAAAAAGAAAAAAAAGAGCTTGAAGCCTGGATGACGTAGACCCGGAATTGCTGGACACTTTCAATAAACTCGGCATTTCACTTGATGAACAAAAAATGCTGGCCGGTGTGGCTGTAGATGCGGTGATTGACAGCGTTTCTGTAAAGACAACTTTCCAGGATACGCTGGCAAAGCATGATATCATCTTCTGTTCGTTCAGCGAAGCGGTACAAAACCACCCGGAACTGGTGAAGAAATACCTGGCTTCTGTTGTGCCCATTACAGATAATTATTTTGCCGCCTTAAATTCTGCAGTTTTCAGTGATGGATCATTCTGTTATATACCAAAAGGTGTAAGATGTCCGATTGAACTTTCTACTTATTTCCGTATAAACGCGGCTAATACAGGTCAGTTTGAACGTACATTGCTGGTTGGAGATGCAGGTAGCTATGTAAGTTACCTTGAAGGTTGTACAGCACCTTCGCGCGATGAAAACCAGTTGCATGCTGCTGTTGTGGAAATCATTGCCCTGGAAGATGCTGAAGTGAAATACTCAACGGTGCAAAACTGGTATCCGGGTAATAAGGAAGGCAAAGGCGGCGTGTATAATTTTGTAACGAAAAGAGGCTTGTGTAAAGGCAATAATTCAAAAATAAGCTGGACGCAGGTGGAAACCGGCTCAGCCATAACCTGGAAATACCCGAGTTGTGTGTTGCAGGGTGATAACTCCAAAGGAGAATTTTATTCTGTGGCTGTGACCAATAATTTTCAACAGGCAGATACGGGCAGCAAAATGATCCACCAGGGGAAGAACACCAAGAGCACAATCATCTCGAAAGGGATATCAGCAGGTAAGAGCAACAATAGCTACAGGGGACTAGTACGTGTAGCGAGAGGTGCTGAAAATGCCAGAAATTTCTCGCAATGCGATTCCTTGTTGTTGGGTGATAAATGTGGCGCACATACGTTTCCTTATATTAAATCGGCAAACGAAACCGCCATTATTGAACACGAAGCCACCACCTCAAAAATATCGGAAGACCAGTTGTTTTATTGCCAGCAGCGGGGCATTGATACCGAAAAAGCTATTGGGTTAATAGTGAACGGGTACGCCAAGGAAGTTCTGAATAAACTGCCAATGGAATTTGCCGTGGAAGCGCAAAAATTGCTGGCTATTACTTTAGAAGGTAGTGTAGGATAAGAAACAGAATTGAAATCAAAATAATTAAGACAAATGCTATTAAATATAAAAAATCTTCATGTCGCCATTGACGGTAAGGAAATTTTAAAAGGATTGAACCTGAGTGTAAACAAGGGAGAAGTACACGCCATCATGGGACCTAATGGAACTGGTAAAAGCACTCTGGCGGCAGCTATTACAGGCCGTGAAGGATATGAAATTACCCAGGGCGAAATATTGTACGATGAGCAAGTGATCAACGAAATGGCACCCGATGAAAGAGCCAACAAAGGCATTTTCCTGAGTTTTCAATATCCGGTTGAAATACCAGGCGTGAGCATGACCAATTTTATGCGCACTGCCATCAATGCTCAGCGGGAATTTAACGGAGAGCAACCCATTCCCGCAGGCGAATTTCTGAAAAAGATGGAAGAGAAGAAAAAGTTGGTGGATATCCATTCCAAGCTTACGAACCGTTCCGTGAATGAAGGATTCTCCGGCGGCGAAAAAAAGAAAAATGAAATTTTCCAGATGGCCATGTTGGAACCCAAACTGGCCATCCTCGATGAAACCGATTCAGGACTTGATATTGATGCGCTGAAAGTGGTTGCAAAAGGTGTGAATGAGCTAAGGTCAGACGACAATGCTTTTATAGTGATCACACACTACCAGCGATTGCTCGAATATATTGTACCTGATTTTGTGCATGTGATTTATGATGGACAAATCGTAAAATCCGGTGGAAAAGGTTTGGCATTGGAGCTGGAAGAAAAAGGATACGATTGGATTACAGATAAGATAGAAGCTTAATTTTGAAAAAGATGCAAAAAACAAATACAGCATATAATCCGTTGGAATCTTCGCTTCTCGAGGTATTTGATCAGCACAAGAATGTGTTGTTCAATGCCTGTCATCCAAAAGTGGACCAGGCCCGGAAAGAAGCATTTGAATTTCTCAGTGAAAACGGTTTGCCCTCACGAAAAGATGAAAAGTGGAAAAACTCACCATTCCCAAAACAATATGAAGAAAATTACCTGATCGACATTCCCGCGGCTTCGTATGATAAAAATGTGAATGAGATATTCCGTTGCGAGATACATGGTTTTGAAGCCGAAACCTATTCACTGCTTAACGGTTGGTACTACAGTCAGGAAGAAAAACAACTTCAAACACTTGAAAATGGTATTGTAGTAGGGAGCATGTTAAAAGCGCAAAAAACCTATCCTGAAATCTTTGACAGGTATTTTGGGCAAGTGGCTAACCATAGGCAGGATGGGTTTGCAGCGGCAAACACATCCCTTTTCAGGGATGGCATTTTTATTTATGTGCCTGATGGTGTTGAGGTAGAAAATACCATGCAACTCATCAAAATGATCAACCGTGAAGAACCGCTGATGGTCAACTCCCGAAACCTTATCATTCTGGGAAAAAACAGCAAGCTGACCTTCATGCATTGTGATGATTCGGTGAATCATTATTCGAGTTTCATCAATACCTTAACGGAAGTGTATTTGGATGAAAATGCCTATTTCGATCTCTATAAACTGCAAAATATCAACGACAACACTTCTCTTCTCAACAATACATACTTTCACCAGGAAGCAAACAGTAAACTGCGGGTAAATGTGCTTTCGTTGAATGGAGGCAAGATACGTAACGAGCTGCACGTCAATCTGATGGGTGAATATGCCGAAGCCGACCTGAATGGAGTGTACCTGATGGACAAAAAGCAGCATATCGATAACCAGGTATTTGTGAACCATGCAAAACCAAATTGTTACAGCAATGAATTGTTTAAAGGCGTATTGGACGAAGAAGCAAGCGGTATTTTTAATGGTTATATTTATGTAGCCCGCGATGCGCAAAAGACCAACGCGTTTCAGCGCAACAATAACATCCTGATGACACCACAAGCTATCATCGACACCATGCCGTTTCTGGAAATTTATGCCGATGATGTAAAATGCAGCCATGGTGCCACCATCGGTCAACTGGATGATGAAGCCTTGTTTTACCTCATGCAAAGGGGTATCAGTAAATCGGATGCAAGACTATTGCTGATGTACGCATTCCTGGCAGAAGTCACGTCCAAAGTATCCATTGACGCATTGCGCAATAGTTATGAAGATATGATCAAGCGCAGGCTACGGGGTGAATTATCCATTTGCGAAAGATGTGTATTGCATTGCAGCATGCCCGACAAACCTGTTGAATTTGAAATCGACATGAGTAAAATATAGCTCGATGTTATTGGATATTGATCAAATAAGAGAAGATTTTCCTATCCTCAAGCGAACCATCAACGGTAAACCTTTGGTGTATCTGGATAATGCGGCCACAACCCAAAAACCTGTCCAGGTAATCAACCGGATGGTGTCATACTACAAAAATGAAAACAGCAATGTACATCGTGGCGTGCATCATTTAAGCCAGTTGGCCACCGAAGCCTACGAATCGGCACGAAAGTATATAGCCAATTATATCAATGCACCCGATCCAAAGGAGATTATTTTCACGAGAGGTACTACAGAATCCATCAATTTAGTGGCAAATGCTTTTGAAACTTTTGTAAATGAAGGCGACGAGATTGTGATTACTTCCATGGAACATCACTCGAATCTAGTTCCATGGCAACAACTGTGTGTAAGAGCAGGAGCTGGGCTTATCGTTATTTCAGCGAATGAAAATGGAGAATTAGATATTCATCAATTTAAAAAAGTTCTGAACGATAGAACCCGTCTCGTTGCCTTGACGCATATATCAAATGTATTGGGGACCATCAACCCTGTGAAGGAGATCACGCGATTAGCGCATGAGATGGGGGTGCCAGTTTTAATTGATGGGGCACAGGCCATCGCACATATTCCGGTGGATGTGCAGGATATCGATTGTGAATTTTATACATTTTCGGGCCACAAAGCTTATGCACCAATGGGAATCGGTGTTTTGTTTGGAAAGTCAGAATGGCTTGAAAAGTTGCCACCATATCAGTTTGGTGGTGAAATGATTGAAAGCGTTCATTTTGATGCTACCACTTTTAATGAATTACCTTATAAATTCGAAGCAGGGACACCTAATGTAGCGGGAGCTCTTGGGCTGGAAGCTGCTATTCGGTATATCGACCAATATGGCGTTGAACACATCAGGAAGTATGAAGACAAATTACTTGCTTATGCTACAAAAGCATTGAAGCAAATTCAGGGTGTACAGATCATCGGTAATGCTGCCGAAAAAACAGCCGTAATTTCGTTTATTGTAAATGGGGTACACACGTATGATTTGGGAACCTTGCTGGATAAAATGGGTATAGCCATTCGAACAGGCAACCATTGCGCGCAGCCACTTATCGAGTCATACGGATTGGCCGGCACCCTAAGGATGTCGCTCGCCATGTACAACACAAAAAAAGAAATTGATATTTTTATTGATGCATTAAAGAAGGTGCTTGGCATGCTTCGTTAAAAAGTATAATATGACTATACAGGAACAGGAAAACGTGATTGTTGAAGAATTCAGCATTTTTGACGATTGGATGGATAAATACGCTTATTTGATTGAGTTGGGAAAAGAATTGCCCGTGATTGATGAGAAATACAAAACCAACCAATACCTGATCAGTGGTTGCCAGTCGAGGGTTTGGTTATTTGCCGAATTAAACGATAAAGGAATGGTGGTGTTTACCGCTGATAGTGATGCGGTTATTACCAAAGGTATTGTGAGCCTGCTGATAAAAGTTTTATCTATGCATACACCAAAAGAAATTCTGGAAGCTGATCTCGGATTCCTGGAAAAGATAGGGCTGAAAGAACACCTTTCGCCAACCCGTGCCAATGGACTCGTTTCTATGGTGAAGCAGATGCAGTTTTATGCAAGGGCCTTTCAACTAAAGTCGAACCTGAAAAAGTAATGCAGATGAATGATGTAGAAATAAAAGCACTGGAAGAAAGAATCACATTTGTTTTGAAAAACATTTATGATCCGGAAATTCCGGTAAACATATATGACTTGGGACTGGTGTATGAAATCAAATCTGATGCTAATGGTAAGGTTCATATTCTGATGACCCTTACGTCACCCAATTGCCCGGTGGCTGAAAGTTTACCGGCACAGGTAAAGGAAGAAGTCAGCTATTTGAAAGAAGTAAAAGAAGTGGATCTCGAATTGACTTTCGAACCGCCCTGGTCGCAGGATTTGATGACTGAAGAAGCAAAATTGGAACTCGGGTTTCTTTAATTGATTGTTTAGTTACTGTGAGATAAATTCTTAGTTTCGGATTATAGGGATATTTTCATACATAAATCGGTAAAAGATTTAATAGATGTAAGTTTTTATATATTTACCGATTCAAATTTAACATTGTTAGCATTTTACATAAAAATTTAGCCCATTAATTTTATAAACAAAACAGTATGGTTAACAGGAGCTTCGTCCGGTATTGGTAAAGCCCTTGCTATAGATTTTGCAAAACAGAAGGCAAATCTGGTATTGTCGTCTCGTAAACTGATTGAGCTAAAAAAGGTGCAAAAGGAATGTTTACTTCACACCAATCAATGCATCGTTATTCCTCTTGACCTTGAAAAAAATAAGGATTTCCAAAGTCTCGTGAATGAGATTGTTCAAAAGTATTCAACAATTGATTATTTGTTGCTTAATGGGGGTGTTAGTCAAAGATCGTTAGCACATGAAACACCCATTGAAATAGATAGAAAATTGATGGAGGTTAACTATTTTGGAAATATTGCACTTGCGAAAGCGGTGCTACCCCAAATGGTCAGACAGCAAAAAGGACATATAATTGTGGTAAGTTCAATAGTTGGAAAATTTGGTTTTCCACTTCGTTCGGCGTATGCAGCATCCAAGCATGCCTTACATGGTTTTTTCGAAACACTACGAGCCGAACATAAAAAGGATAATATTAAAATTACTATTGTTATTCCGGGAAGAGTAAAAACAAATATTTCTGTTAATGCTTTAAATAAAGAAGGAAAGCTACACGGGGAGATGGACCAGGGTCAGGAAAAAGGTATCAGTGCAGAGTCATGTTCAAAACAAATAGTTAAAGCGATTAAAAAAAACAAAAAAGAACAATTTATTGGTGGAAACGAACTGTCAATGGTGAAAATAAGGAAGTATTTACCTTTTCTTTTTTATAAGATTGTTAGTAAAGTTGAAACAAAATAAGCGTATGAAAAAGATAGCGGGAATACAACAAATAGGTATAGGTGTGACGGATGTGTATGAAGCCCTGAAATGGTATAAAGAAGTATTGGGTTACGATGTTGTCATTTTTGATGAAGCAGCTGAAGCTAACTTAATGGTGCGTTATACTGAAAATAAACCACAGAATCGTCATGCCATCCTGGCTTACAATTTTAAAGGTGGTGGTGGATTTGAAATCTGGCAATACACAAGTCGTACCCCAGTTCCACCTGTTTTTGAAATTCAATTGGGAGATTTGGGAATTTACGCGTGTAAAATAAAATCTCCCGATGTTGAAAAAGCACACAAAGAATTTCGAAAAAAAGATGTCAACATCATTTCTGAATTAAAGAATTCACCTGAAGGGAAACCTCATTTCTTTATAAAAGATCCTTACGATAATATTTTTGAAGTTGAAGAAAGAGATGGTGACGATTGGCTGTTAAACCACGAAAAACCAACAGGAGGTAACTCTGGTGTAATCATTGGCGTTTCAGATATCGAAAAATCAATCAAGTTTTATTCTTCAATTTTAGGATACGATACCGTGGTTTACGATGAAGAGGGTGTTTTTGATGATTTAGCAGGACTTCCTGGAAGTAAAGAAAAATACAGACGTGTTCTTCTTAAACATTCAAATAAGAGGGCGGGGGCATTTAGTCCTTTATTAGGTAATAGCCGGATTGAGCTAATACAGACCAGAACTCGCGAGGTGAGAAAGATTTATAAAAATCGCTTGTGGGGAGATTTGGGCTACATTCATCTGTGTTATGATATTATTGGAATGGACGAATTAAAAAAAGAATGTAAGGATTTAGGGCATCCTTTTACCGTAGATAGTTCAAATAGCTTTGATATGGGAGAAGCAGCAGGGCATTTCTCATATATTGAAGATCCTGATGGAGCTTTAATAGAATTTGTGGAAACGCATAAAATTCCCATCATAAAAAAAATAGGCTGGTATTTAAATCTCCAAAAAAGAGGGCAATTAAAGCCGTTGCCAAATTGGTTTTTTAAACTCTTAGCATCATCCCGCAAAGTAAAATAAAAAGGCGCAAAGAAATCTCCTTGCGCCTTCATAACTTGTTGAAAAAAAGAACTAATTCTTCTTCTCAAGCATCAGGATTTCATTAGCAATAATTTCAGTTATATACCTTTTATTGCCGTCTTTGTCATCATACGAGCGATTGGTGAGTTTACCTGAGAGGGCAATTTCTTTGCCTTTGTTCAGGTAATTCTCGGCCACTTTTGCTATCCTGCCCCAGGCAACAATATTGTGCCACTGTGTTTCTTCCACGCGCTCGCCTTCTTTGTTTTTGTAATAATCTGAAGTTGCGAGTGTGAAGCGCACTTTGGTTTGGTCGTTTTCAAAAGTTTTCACTTCAGGGTTCATGCCCAGGCGTCCGATCAGTTGTACTGAATTTCTTAAAGTTGTCATTGTAGTAAAATTTAGTTTATAAAAAATGTTTAATTAAAAGTTTCAAATTTGAGTAAGAACGAAATCTGAAGCAAAAGTATGTCGGCTGCATTGGATGATTCGGTTAATAAGCATTTACTTGCGTTTAACATTCGTTTACAAGCGTTTAAAAATGGATATGTATCAGAAAAACAATTGTATAATTTGAATGCAATTATTTTGTATCATTGCGTTTATTTGGCCGCTAAAAATAGCATGCACGATTTATTCATATACTCATTGACCGTTTTCATGGGCTTTTTCGCCATCATGAATCCAATTGCCAATACCCCCATCTTTCTCGGACTTGTACAAGGAGAAGATAAGGCAACTAAAAAAAAGATAGCCAGAACCGCCACCATTGCAGCATTCATCATTGTAACGGCATTTGTGATTGCCGGGAAATATATATTCGATTTATTTGGAATTACCATTCCCGCCTTCAAAATAACAGGAGGGATATTGATATTTTATGTGGGATTTGAAATGCTCATGTCGAAAAAGTCAAAAATACACAGTACGGGTCACCCTGAAGAAAGTAATGATGTGGCCATTTCGCCATTGGCTATTCCCATACTGGCTGGTCCGGGTACCATTGTAACTGCGATGAACAATGTGACGGATGTAAGTTTTGTACACATCGGGATTGTGATTGCCGTTTTTGCTCTGATGATCTACCTGACCTATCTGGCATTTACGTTTAGCGATGTACTTGTAAGCAAGTTAGGAACGAACGTAATTTTAGTCATTGGAAAACTCATGGGCCTCATTCTTGCCATCATTGGGGCAGGCATGGTCATAGAAGGCATCCAAATGTCTTTCAAATTTTAAATAAGAGTAACCGTCATATCCATTCAGCCAAACAACTATACATTGCAGCTAAAGGTAAAATGCTTTTCTTTGTAGGCAGTCATGCTATTTTAATAACTCTAAAATCTGGTTAACATGAACTTTACTCATAGAATACTCAAATCAGTCATTGCTTTCTGTCTGATCATTCTTATGTCAGGCTTTACCGACAACTCAAATAAAACTTCTGAATCAGAGAAAAGTATTATAAATGAAGTGACGGATAAGAAATGGACAAATGAACAAGAAGAAGTAATTGCCGCGGTAGAAAAGATATTGCTCGCTGCCGGCAATTCTAATATTGAAGTCCTGCACGAAATGACCTCGGAAAACGCCGTCATTAGTTACAGTTATTTGAAAGATGGCGTTTGGTTAAATAATGAGATGACCATTTCAGAATACTTTGAAAGCATCATTGCAAACGACAAACGCAGGCCCTTTTCAGAAATACCAGTGGACTACGATATCATTCTAACTGAAGGTCGCCTGGCATTGGTGAGAGCCGATGCCATACTTTCTCGATTTGGCGTTCCCTTAAACCGGGAAATTAACCATTTGACGCTTATGAAGGCAGATGAGGGTTGGAAGCTTTTAAGTATAGCCTGGACGGTGAAACGCTTACCGGAAGAAAAAAGAACATTCGATTTGGAACTTTTTGCCCATAGCTATGCCCAGGCCTGGGGTAGTAAGAGACCGGGATTTGTCGCCATGTTCTTTGAGGAAGATGGAACCCTGCAAGTAAATGATGGAGATCCGGCGAAAGGACGGGATGCCATGTCCGATGTTGCACAAGGGTTCATGACCGACCTTCCGGATATGATTGTACGATTTGACAGCCTTGTTCCAAAGTCGAATGGTGCCGAATTCCACTGGACGTTAATTGCGACAAACACGGGTCCGGGCGGCACAGGGAACAAAGTAAAGGTGAGCGGATTTGAACTTTGGCAGATAGGAGAAAATGGACTTATAAAGGAATCGCGAGGCCATTTTCCATCGGAAGAATATAACCAGCAACTTATGTATGGAGTAGATGGAGATTAATTGCTACAGGTATGTTATTAAAAGCAACCCATGAAGAAGCTTAAAAAATACATAAAGAGAATTATATTAGGAATTTCTGGTGTCATCATCCTTTTCGTAATTATCGTAATCGTTAATTTTCTGATTTTTCAGAAAATGGCAATTGTCGTTTCAACAGGGGAGCCTATTGCAAAATTTGAAGAACAAAATTCGGCCATGTTGGTTATTGATATTCAGGAAGCTACAACTGGAGAAATTTCAACAGATTCATTTTATAAGGAACATGCTGACAGTTTAATAAGAAATATCAACCGTTTAACTGAAAGTTATCAAGCTCACAACATTCCGATTATATTCATTCGCAGTGAGATTACAAATCCCTTAATAAACCTGATAAATGATTCCTACGCAAAAGGTGGTCTTGGTACCCAGTTTGATAAACGATTGAAGACCGATGCAGGTATTGAAGTGGTTAAAAACAGAAGCGATTCTTTTATAAATACCAATCTCGATAATATTCTGAATAGAAATAGAGTGAGCGAATTATACATTTTAGGTTTGGATGCGGCGCATTGTGTAAACGCAACTACTGAAGCTGCACAGAATAGAAAATATAAGGTTCACATTATTGAAGACGCCGTGTTGGCTAAATCAGATGTGCTGAAGGACAGCATGATGAGGGTTTTCAAAGAACGAGGTGTACATGTTTTGAAAATGGATAGTCTAGTATTAATCGACTAAGAATACCCCCCCCAATCGTCCTCATTTTTAAAGAGGATGCATAAACCCACCGACCAAATAATTTGGTAAACATCAAGCTAAAATAATTTGTAAATTGCATATATTCTCATATTAGTGGAAATCGCATATTTAAATTAACGGAATCTATGAAAGAGATACAATTCACACCAATTGGTATGATCCATTCGCCATTTAAAGAGCCTAAAGGGACACCTATCCAGTCAATAGCTGCAAAAGGTATTGAAGGAACGGTCGAAATATTTCAAGAATTCGCCGGAGGATTAAAAGACATTGATGGATTTTCTCATATCATGTTAATATGTCACTTCCATTTGTCAAAAGAACCTTCATTAAAAGTAAAACCTTTTTTGGATGATCAAAAGCGTGGAATATTTTCTACAAGGGCGCCAAACAGACCCAATCCGATTGGAATTTCAATAGCCCAACTTATTAATGTTGAAGGAAATATACTCCGGGTTAAAGATTTGGACATCGTGGATGGTACGCCTCTTTTAGATATTAAACCATACATACCGGAATTTGATATTCGAGAAACTGCCAGTATAGGATGGCTAGAAAAAAACCTCGGTAAACTCGCAACTTTAAAAGATGATGGAAGGTTTATAAAATGAATTAAACCCTAAATGCTACCTTTGGAAAAATTGGCATCTACTTGCAACCCATCGATCGTACCCAACTTATTCAGCAAGGAGTAATCCAAGCTTTAAATTTGCACTGTTCCGAACTTTTTTAACACCCTGGTATGCGAGGCAATGGCACCAAAAAATGTCTTGTGTTCTATAAAGGGCAGATTATGGTCATTCGCTGTTTGCTTGATAATCTCAGCCATTTTTGGATAATGTACATGACTTATTTTCGGGAAAAGATGGTGAACAATTTGAAAATTGAGTCCCCCGAAAAGATAATTCACCGCCCGGTTTTTCACAGCAAAATTGGCCGTGGTATGCATTTGTAATTCAGCCCAGGGCATATTGATCTTTCCATCGGCTCTGGGCTCCGGATATTCGGTATCTTCGATGATATGGGCCAGCATAAAAATGATCGCCAGGGTAAACCCCTCAACGAAATGGGCCATCACAAAACCAAAAATAATCCAGTACCAGGGCAGGTTGATCACTAAAAGTGGAATGACCAGATATAATGTATAGTAGAGGGCTTTGTAGAAGAACAGGCGGAAAATTTCTTTTTTCGGAAAGGTTTTCCGGTAATGGCCTCCCAACTGATGTTGGAAAAATTTTACATAGTCCTTTTTAAAAACCCACGAAAGGGTTGTCAGGCAGTAAAGAAAGAAAGCATAAATATGCTGGTACCGATGAATCTTCCATAATTCCTGTGTGGGCTCCATTCGCAGTATGGGTACCTGGTGGATATCTTCGTCGTGATGGGGAATATTTGTATAGGTATGATGAACGATGTTATGACTGATACCCCACACATAATCATTGGCACCTACAAGATTAAACAGCAAACCGAATGTTTTGTTGATGGAAGCATTTTTACTGAAAGAACCATGCAGGGCATCGTGCGCAATATTCATCCCGATTAGCGCCGCAAAAAAGCCGTGCATAATGGCGAGTAACAGCATACCCCAGGGACTGATTAAATTAGAAAGGATCAAAAAATAGGTAGCCATCCATCCGCTCAGAATCAATATGGTTTTAATGACCATTTCCGAATTAGCAAATTTGGAAATATTGCTGGTTTTAAAAAATTGGTCCACCCGCTCTTTTACATCCTTCTGAAAGCCATTGTTTGTTACTTTTTTAAAGCTGACTTTCTTTAAGATTCTATCTTTTTCGGGATTCTCGGCAATTACATCAAAGGATCTCATAGGCTTACTATTTTGGCCTAAGAGGGATTAAGCAGGATATGAAGGGTCAAAAAAACTCCCGGGCAGTGATTCTGTTGGCAAAGGTACCATTAAAATTAGCCCTGAATCTTAAAATATCTTAATTGATAGGCAATTTGGGGAACTAAAATAAAAACAGATCAATTTTATGTATTCAAAAAATCAGAACTTTGTAGCCTAAATTACACACCATGAAAATCATTTGGAAAGCATTTTTATTATTGTTGATTGTAGCATGTACAAACGATAAAATTAAAACGGCGTCATCGGCAAAAAGCAATACGACCGAAAAGACGGAAGAAACTCCGGACCTGTCAGGCAT
>SWBW01001764.1_pt1 | contig 27849 bp, 28 predicted proteins | sample 4693041 | NCBI WGS metagenome assembly SWBW01 (sample SAMN10267271, study PRJNA491770) | bioreactor metagenome | isolation source: DHS bioreactor inoculated with marine methane seep sediment | place: Japan: Omine Ridge, Nankai Trough | collected 2006-05-06 | reverse complement strand
CTATTTCTGGTCGCATAAATTTACCTGATATTTCTTTTTTATCTTGTAATAATCCTCGCATCTTCGTACCTGACAATGAAACCTTGCAATTGTCATCGCATTCACATCCACTTATAAATACATTGTCATCACAGTTATCACAAAAAATTGCATTTTCATATTTCAAAATATCTACACCTATATCACCATCCGTAAATCCATCAAAAATATCATGAGCTGCCTGTGGCTCATAATAATCACCTACACCTGCATGATCTCTACCGATTATCATATGAGTACAGCCAAAGTTTTGTCTAACTTGCGCGTGAAAAACGGCTTCCCTCGGACCAGCATAGCGCATATATGTGTGAAATGTATTTAAGAAAACAGAGTTTTTTGGAAAATACTTTTCAATTAAAATTTCATATGTACCGATAATATACTCGTCTTTTATGTCACCTTCTTTTTTCATACCAATTACTGGTTGAATCATTATACCATTTGCATGTTCCAGTGATTGCTTTTGCAAAAATTCATGTGAGCGATGTGGTGGGTTCCGTGTTTGAAAAGCTGATATATATTCCCAATTGTTTTTACGAAAAATTTCCTTTGTATCTTCAGGTTTTGTGTAAGCTTCATCATCCATTATAAATTCTTTTCCCTCTACGGTCTTCACATCCCCACTTACAAAATATCTTCCATATCCCATAAATCTTTTTACACCTGGATGAATAATGTCATCTGTACCAAAAATAGTTTTTACATATTTATTCTTATTGATTTCATATATTGTAATATTTGTAAGCACAAATTCAGATTCACCATTATAAATAATGATTTCAGATGTAGTAACCAGGTTGCTATTTTCAATCTCTCTTTTCATTACATCATCAATATCAAGAATTATAGGCATAGCCCATACCTGCCCATTAACAAGTTTCATTCTGTCACATACACTTTTGAAATCATCTTCACCCACAAAGCCTGTAAGTGGTGCATATACACCATCTACAATATTTTGTGCTTCTTGCATAATCTCATCAGATACAATTATTTTTTTCATCTTTATTATACTTAAAAATATATTTATTACCTCAACCAAACAAATGCGAATAAAGAGACATTGTCATTCCGGAAGTGAAAAATTAGAATTTTAACTTCCGGAATGACAACTTTCGTAAAGCCCTTATTCTGCAACAACTAACTCCTTGCCATTTTCTGTATCCTGTAGCTCAAATATTGTATCTCCTTCAAATTCTAATTCTTTTGTATGTACTTTTCCATCTGATGTTATGACTGTGACTTTAAGTGGGATATTTCCAATTCCTGATTGTTTTTGAATTTTTAATTTATAATTTTCTTCTGTAATTGTATTTGGAAGCGTATATTGAAGCATTGTTGGTATTGTATCTCCAAGTAATACATCAAACTTATATGTATAGACCTGCTTGTCACCAAATACACCTTGTTCTGACCCAGGTGGTTCAAACCATTCTCTTACATACCATTTACTTCCATTTGGCACATACAATCTTGTAAGTGAATGATAATCCATATTGAAATAACTAGGCTGGGTTGCTGTATTTTCATATGTCATACGTGCAGTTGCCAATGGCTTAGTAGTAACAAATGTTCCATTCATAACTTGTTCTTTTATGTCTTCACCAATATATCGTACCATTCTACCTGCCGCTACATCATTTGCCTCTGCGCTCTTCCCTGTGAAATCAACTTTGTATTCCATCGCCCGTTTCATATAATAATCAGACTTCAGAGCTCCTACATTTGCATCAGATATCATAACGTAATCACCATTCCAATTTGTATCCACTTCACCTGCCCAATTTGCACTACTAGCTAATTGTTGTAACCCTTCATTTTTGAACCATAGCTGAATATCTTTTTCGTTTAAACTAGTAGTGACCATCTTTATCATTGGTTCAATATTTTCTAATTTTGCAAGCTTCGGCACAATCGCTTTTGCAATCACATCTATCACATACTTTCTTGCAGCTCTTTGACCATGGTTCATTTTTTTCATCTTCTTACCACCTTCATCATATTGACAATCTTCCCATCTATCGTCATCATCTGAAACATTTAATTTTTTCAATGCTTTTTCACAAGCCTTTCTTTCATCAGCTCGAAAAACTGGTTCCTCTACTATTTTTTGTAATTTCATCAAACCTCCATCACTTGTAAATTCACCATATTTTTCATAATCCTTTTCTGTCAATGATATCGGACCAGTAATCGCTAAGATATCTTCAAAAATAGAAGCATTCATCGCTATGACACCATCAAAATCATTTTCTTGTCCTGAAAGTCCATAGAAATGTTTCGCATTTGAAACATTAGTTGGATAATCTGGAGAGTAATTACTATCTCTAAACTTCCACTTCTTCGTATCACTTAAATATTTCTGTAAAGCTTCTGGCAAAAACTTGTCTGATTTATATGTATTATCCAGATTATTTGAATCTTCAACTTCATACGAAACTATCTCACCATTTTTCACTTCTACAACCGCAAATTGCCCTAAAAAACCTCCTCCAGGACGAAGTTCTAAGTTATTTTGAAGCAATATCAAATATCTCCTAGTTATATCATCTTGAGCTAACATCTGATTTGCAATATCTTGAATTACACCAAATTGTTCTCTAGTATTTTCATCGAGTTGATCAAATTTCAAAACATTATCAACAGACTGAATAGTCTTTTGTAATACAGCTCCTTTTTTATATTTAGCGACATACCAAATAATTCCTCCTCCTATCAGTGATATTATTAATAAGACAGCAATAAACTTTTTCATAATGTATGTATTAATATTTTTTATTTAATCTCATGATCCTCCCTGACCAACTTTTCATTATTTTTTTGAATCCCTTTCAAAACATACTCATCTACCACGTCTTCTCCTGATCTTTCTTGTTCACTTTTCTCAAGTTCTCGAGCATTCTTTATAATTTCTTGCTTTTCTTCATTTGTTATAGGTTCTCTCTTTTTTTTCTCTATTTCATCTGGTGTAAACATTTCCATAATTATTTCATTATCTTTTTACAATAAATTGTGGCAATATACCAACCTCTTTATTTATATCCGAAAATTTATTTCTATCAACTTCATTTGTTAACAACAAAAATTGTTCTAATCTTTGACTTTCTTTCATTGATTGCTCATTTTTACAAATTTTCCCTTCGTTTTCTTGAGCTTGTTTTTTTTGAGCTATAAACGGATTTACTTTTATAGGACTTCTCCGACCAACAACTTTTACAGTATTAGTTGATGCATCAAAAATTAAAGTGTTTTCTTCTCCTGGTCTAGCAACTATAGTTATTGAAGCAACCTTCTTATCTTTGCTACGAATTTTTTCTTTATTATCATATTTATGTTTCATACAATCTTTACATTTGTAAAAATTTATTAAATATGTTCCATTTTTTGCATCGTCAAATGTTGCATGTTTACCAAATTCAACTTCTATATATTTTCCGTCCCGAAACATCATCGCTTTATACTTGTCAGTATTACTAGTTCCTTTCACCGTATAGCTAATTGTTGTACCACCGTTTTTGCGTACCCATTCTGGTGAACGATATCCTTCACCCCACCAAGCATCTGCACTCACAAATTCAAAAGACATTGCAAAAAATAACATCGCTACTAATAAAAATTTTAAATTATAAGTAATTTTATTCATAATTAATCTTTCTTATATTTGCCACTAAGTGATTCATCCCACAATTTCATCATTGGATCCCTAAAGTTTGGCTTTGCACTTTCATCCAATGGCATATCTTTATTTATAAAATGTAATATGCTCTGTCCTCCATATGATGATTTATACCTCTTTTCTAATTTTTCTGGATCCATCTTTCTTGCTTTTTCTGCTGAAATTTGCTTTCCTGTCCCTTTGTGATAATACTTCATTTCTCCACTTTCGCCCATACCATCTGGACGATTTCCAGTGACCATCATATTACTTGATGATACTGCCGTATATGGCTTAAATTTTGTATCTGGTAAACTTTCTAATTCTCTTGAAATAAACGTATTCCACAACGGTGCAGCAACCCTTGAGCCGATACTCCCAGCTCGCATAAGTTTACCATCATTATTTCCAATCCATACCCCGACAGCTATCTCTGGTGTATAACCAATTGTAAGTGCGTCTCTGTAATCTTGTGTTGTACCAGTTTTTGCTGCAACAGTTTTACCTGGTACATAAACTGGAGCACTCGGACCAAATACATATGTTCTAGCTTTATTGTCTGACAATATACTATTCATCTTTCTGGCAACATCTTCATTTATTACTCTTTCTGATCCTGGGGCAGACCCAATTTCTTTACCATTAGAATCTATGACTTTATGTATCCCATGAACTGGAGTCCTTACACCATCATTTGCAAATACAGAAAATGCTCCAACATGCTCAAGTAGCTTTACTTCTCCACCACCTAGCACAAGTGACAAGCCATATCTATCTCTCTGGGTAAGAGTTGAGAAACCAAGTGTTTCTGCAAAATCAATAGCATTATCAATTCCAGTCAAATAAAGCATCTTTACTGCTGGTACATTAAGTGAACCCTGAATTGCTTTTCTTACTGATACAAGTCCATGATTTTGTCCATCAAAATTTTGTGGTATATAATTTTTACCACTTCCATCTGCACCAAAATTTGTAGGCACATCGTATAATAATGTCTCTGGTTGATATCCCTTATCAAATCCTGCTGCATACACAATAGGTTTAAATGATGAACCTGGTTGCCTCAAACTTGTCGTAACATTTACCTCTCCATCATTTTCTTTATCAAAATAATCAACACTTCCAACCATCACTTTTATTTCTCCGCTACTTGGTTCAATCGCTACCATAGCTGCATTTGATGCTCCAAATCCTGGCAATTTTTCTGCATACGCACTAACGTCGTCCTCTGCTCGTCCTTGCATATCATAATCAAGTGTTGTGTATATCCTCAGACCTCCTCTTCTGAGTACATCTTCTCCATACATTTTTTCTAATTGCTCTCTTACATAAAAAACAAAATGTGGTGCATCAATTTCCTCCTGAAAATTAACTAATTTTTCCAATGTGTTTGTATTTAATGCTTCTTGCACTTCCTCATCGCTATACATTTCTAATTCTCCCATCCTCTCTAAAATACTTGTTTGCCTATCTTCTAATTTTTTTATATTACTTCCATATGGAGAATAATATGTTGTAGCTTTTGGAAGTGATGCCAGCAGAGCTGCTTCATCTATGGTCAAATCTTTTGCATCTTTATCAAAAAATACATTAGCTGCTACTTGTGCACCATACGCGTTTGAACCATACGGCACTTCATTTAAATAAAAATCTAAAATTTCATCTTTACCATAGTGTCGTTCCATTTTTATAGCCAAGACCATCTCCGTAAACTTACGCTTAATAGTTTTATCTCTAGTTAAGAATGTATTACGTACTAATTGTTGAGTTATTGTACTACCTCCTTGAGCTGCACTACCAGCTATAAAGTTTTTATGCATTGCTCGCATAATTCCAAATGGATCAATTCCTTTGTGGTTATAAAAATTATCATCTTCAGCTGCAATTGTTGCATTTCTTAATGTATCTGGTATTTCATTATGTGAAACTACTTTTCTATTTTCTTCTCCATGCATTTTATATAATTCATGTTCACCTGTTTTGTCATATATTATAGAAGTCTCTACAATAGCTCTATTTATAAGAGCCTCGGGACTCACAGTTGTATAATAAACATACAAAAATATAACAGCGATAGCTAACGCAGTTATAAAACCAAGGTCAAAAATGCTTTTGAAAATTATTGCAAAAAAAGATTTTATCCCTAGCCAAATTTTCTTACCTACTGACTTTTCTTCTGGAGAAATATCTTTCTCAATTTGCTTTTCAACTTTCGGCTGCTTTTTCTCTACAGCCTTAACAGAAGAAGATTGCTTCTTCTTTTTTTTCTTAGTTTTCTTCTTTTTTGCATTCTTTTTTCCCATACCTACACAGAACTAACTAATTGTTTATAAATATCATCTAATTTTTTACCAATTTGATTCCAATCAAACTTCTCAACATCCAGTCTGGCACCATTTGCACACTTATCTAAAAGCCCTCTATCATTATAAAAATTCTCAATCGCAACACTTAACGAACTAGCATCTACAGCGTCTATAAATTGTGCACTACTATTTGATAAATATTTGTGATTTGTTGGTCTATTTACACAAATTATTCCTACGCCTGCAGCCATGTATTGCAATAATTTTCCACTTGCCTGATTTACCGTGGCATCCTTTGGGTCAATAGCTATATCTGCCACACTATTTACTTGGGCTAATGTGAAATAATTAAGTGGTGATATTACCTTCACGTTTTTTTCCAACTTTCTTGTTTTTATATATTTTTTAACCCAACTAGCTGGATAACCACCCAACACAAATTGCACATCTTCATGTTTTTTTATAACAAATGGAATTGACTCTAAGATATGATTAATTCCTTTATTTTCTATGAAAGCACCCGTATAAACAATTACAAATTTATTTTTTGCAATTTCATATTTTTTCCTCATAGCAAATTTATCTAGATCCTCGTCATAATCAGAAATATTTACACCATCCCATAAATAAGTTGCTTTTTTGTCATCTCTTGCATTTTCTATCGTAGCTACATTCTCTTCCCCACTCACTACAGCCACATCGCCCATACTACTTATCCATTTTTCTAATGAACGAAAAATAGTTCCAATTGGTGGAACTCCCAAATATCCATGAGACCGCATTTCACCAACCAAACTTCCATGAAAATCTGAAACTAATGGTAACTTTCTGCCAAAAAATAAAATTTGCATCAATCGCCCAATCAAAATACCTTCATGCAAATGTGAATGTACAACATCAGGTTTCCAAGAACGTATCATATTAAATGATTTCACTATGAGAAAAATATTCAAAAGTACCTTTTGCCAATCAGGTCCTGCCTCTGTTTTTTTATACCAAAAAAGCCACCTACGGATACGCCGTACGTCAATATTTGTATCTATAAAATCAGTAATATCATCACCATTGTGATAAGTCACAATCATGATTTTGTGCCCTAATCGTTCCAATGCCCGAGCTTCTTCTAAAATTCGAATATGTGTCCCCCGATGCGAAAAAAACGGTGTCGGTGCAATCATTAAAATCTTCACGAAACCGACTGTTTACAAGTAATTTCTATACTAAAAATAACACATTTTTTTAGTTCTGACAAACTATTTGCAAATACTAATCATCCAAGTCATCTACAGTAAAATTCAATGTTTCTCCCCTGTTTATATTTCCTGTTATTAACTTTTTTGCAAGTGCATCTGCTACTGTTTCATCTATATAATGAATTAGTGATCTAGCACCAAAAATTGGATCAAATCCTTTTTCTATTATGTTTTGAAGCACTTCATCGTCAAATGTTACTGTTATGTGTTGTTCCTCATCCATCCTAGCCGCAAATTTATCCAATAACATCTTACCTACACGTACTACATGATCATCTCCCAATGGATGAAATATTACAACATCATCAAAACGATTCAGAAATTCAGGCCGAAACTCTCCACTATTTATTACAACATCAATAACTTTCTTTTTCATTTTATCATCTTTAATTCCATTTTCTATCATTTTTTTAATAGTGATTGCAGCAGCATTGGATGTTGCAATTATTATCATTGTTGTAAAATTCACTTTTCTACCAAAGGCATCATGCAAAAACCCCTCATCCAAAACCTGCAAGAAAATATCTAATACTCTAGGATTAGCTTTTTCAACTTCATCCAATAGAAGTAATGCATATGGATTTTCACGTGCTGCTGTTGTAAGAATACCTTGTTGATTTAATGCTCTTGATCCAATGAGTCTATCTAGTGCACTATCACCTTGGAATTCACTCATATCCAATCTAATAACTTTTTTTCTAGAGCCAAAATATTGATCAGCTAATACCTTTGCCATCTCAGTTTTACCTACACCAGTCGGACCAAGAAATAGAAAACTTCCTGCTGGCTTATTTGGACTTGCCATACCAGATCTCATCCGTCTTACAGCAGAAGCAACATTTCTCACAGCATATTCCTGACCTACTATATATTTATGAAAACTATCTTCTAGAGATAATAATTTATCAGATTCTTCTGCATCAATTTTTCCAACAGGCACTCCGGTTTTCTTTGTTATAAATTCATCTACTGTTTGAGCTACTATAAATCCAGAACCATTTGACTGCCAATTTATAAAAACTTCCATTGCCAAATCGATTGCTCGAGATGGGAGTGGCGATGTATTTGTATATTTACTAGAATCTATTAGTATTTGCCTAAGAGCTTGATATGTAAACGGTGTATGATCTTTTCCATAAAATCTAGAAAATAAAACTCTCATAGCATGTTCATCATCCATTTCTTCAATATCTACAACGTCAAAATGTCTCATCAAAATTTGATTGTTATTTACATCAGTATAGAAATTCTCTTCTGTTGTTATTGCTATCATTCTAAATGTTTCCAATGATGCGTATTGATCTATTATTGTTGTAAATGAAAATCCATGACTTTCATTGGTGTTCATGTAATTTTTAAAGTTATCCACAACCAATATTACATTTCCAGCATGTGCCGCCTCATGAAATAAATTATTTATAACAAGTTCAGCATCACCACCCTCACTCCTAACTTGTGCCATTATTCCAGAAAAATCACATTTGAGTACACGCATGTATTTCATGAAACTGTTTTCAAAATATCCATTTCTAATTCTACGTGATAGTTCTTCTACTATCATATGTCTACCTGTACCTGGTTCACCTGTTAAAATAACACTATTTTCACTAGGTCTGGATAAAACTACATTTATCAAATCCATTTCCCTTTCAAATCCATGAAATGCATCGAAGGCAATATTGCTCGTGTTAAACTTAGTTAAATCTTGTGCGTATTTATCTAAATTCACAGTATACCCAAAATGCCAACTCAATCCTATTGGACGTTTTTTCAAAAACTTTTTTGCAGAAAATATTCTAGCATCTTCTTCCCTCTTTTTTTGTTTATCTATTTCCCATGCTACAATCTTTTCAAATTCTTCTATGGTTATATTCTTTTGAATTAAGAATTTTTTAAATTCTTCAAAGTCCTTCAAGATTGATGCTGGTATATTTTCTTTACTAACTCCAATTCTTTCATAAACACGATAAAACCACTTCTGATTATTCAATTCCATTATATCCATCTTGTGATATGACTTATGTCCACTTATTTTATAAATTCTATATGCAAATAACGTGATCATCACAGATAATACAAAGAAAGCTACTGCTATTTGCCAATAAGTAGTAAAGAAAAATACAAATGTCACAATCCACAGAGCAGGCAATGTGATGTAAATTGATACAATAATTCCACCAACTACAACTGTTATGCTCCATATCATTATTGCGACAGCAATCACACACAACCTAACAACCGCACCTATGATTCTAGAAAATATATTCCATAATATTCTTTCTGAGGATCTCACCAAACTAAACCCTCTCCAATTTTTTGCACTAACATCTTTGTGCCATGGAGATAATAATGTTCGTAATAATAATACAATTGAAAAATATCTTGGTATAAATAACACAAGCCTTTTCCATATTCCAAAAAACTCGCTAACGCCATCTGAAATATACCATTTTATAAAACTTTTTTTATTCATTTATCGCTTATCTGCCACAGTTCCATGAACTAAGGAAGATTTTTTATTTTATTAATTTTTTTAGAACAATCTCTATAATACTATAACTTCAGCATCTCTTTGTGTTTTTATTACTTTTACAATTTTAAATTCTCTAAAAAGCATAAAAATAAATCTAGTAGTTAAAACTGTAATAAATCTAATTATAGCCGCTAATGAAAATATTATTATAAAAAACACTACAGCAAATATTTCTGATTTATATTCTTTCAAAAATACATTTTCATTTACTACACTTTCTATTTGAGCAGATATTATTTCACCCATTACATCTGAAACCATCTCACTCCCATTTATTTCTCTACCAACTATTTCTGATATGTTTTCACGCATTGCATTTAATGTTGTTTCCTGTGCATCTACTTGAAGCGTCTCTATTTCTATGCCTGTACTCCCAGCTAACCTCACAAGCATCTCCCTATCTTCATCCTTAACCCTTGGCCCCTGCGCAACTTCTTCTGACATATTTTCGATCATAAAGTTCAAAAAGTCATCAACCGACATGGTGTTTATTGATACAGCTTCAACTCCACTTTTTTGCAAAATATAATCAACTACCATATTTGAAAGTTCTACATTTTTGCTAGCATCAAATGCCAGTTCAGCATTATCCTTTATGAAGAAATAATACTGACTAGAAATAACTAGTATAAGTGAAAAAGTCAGATAAGCTATCCCACTCTTTACGATAGTGCCCATATTTATTTTCAATCCATTGAACAATGTTTCTCTCATTATCCACATCCCCTTAAGTGCCACAAGAATTGCCAACACCACCACTACCATATGAATTATCACTGGCATAAAAATTACACTTGGTAAAAATGCGATTATAACTATAGGTATTATCATTTTTTTCTTTGCAACAGTTACTGCGAACACAGATAAAAATGTCAGAAATGCAACAGCACACATCATCGCAGAAAACCATGGATTCAAAATCGATTCGCCTGCTAATGATCTCGTTATACACAAAAAAAATAATGCTCCTAAAGTTGTGACAATAAATGCCATTATTAAATCAAATGTCCTTATTTTATGTTTTTTATTTTCTTCCATATTTTATATATTTTTATATTTATTTCATTATATCACATTATATTTACAATCACACGTTATTGTGCTAATTTACACTAAACTTCAATATTTACATAAATAAAGGAGGGGCTATAATGGAGTTTTATTTATTTTATGATCGTCCACAGCGACTGATTAGTGATGCAAAGATGATTCCAAATGGAATATTTTCAATCTATACAGCATTTAATCCAGAAAGTCTGATTTGTTTTGATGGTTTATTTTTAACCATCCACGCAACTGATTCATCACCTGCCGTGATACAATGCACACTTCTGGAAGAAACACCTCGTATATTAGATATTGAGTTGGATGAAACCACCTTACAAACTTTTGATGAATTGATAGCTAATGAAGACTATCTACCAGCAACATTATCAGAGAAAATATCAAATATAGTAAAGAGTAGTGCGATGGATTTTGGTTCTCAACTTGTAACAAACTAGGATATTTATTAAAATTTTATTAATAAATATCAAATCAACCACCTTAACAATAGGACTCTAAGATGGAAAAGAAAGATTTAAAAATCATCAAAGAAAAACTCGAAACTGAATGGCCTGGAGAATCAGTGTATTTCTTTGATAGCAAGGACAATCCAAATAATGACGGTCACCGGACTATTGAATTATGGTCTCGACGACATGCAAGTCTTTCATCTGAACTATTTCGCTGTATTATATGTGAGCTTAATCATTCACATTCAACATGTCCAGAATGTGGAATGACTGCAACGCAGGATGAGTGAGATTCCGTTGATTAACCTGGTTATCGTTTTTCCCACCACAAAACAAAAGGCACCTCACAAATGTGAAGTGCCTTTTTCTTTTTGAATTTATACTAATATACTACGTCTTTGCGAGCATTGCCATAACATATGTAATAAGCGAAGCAATCTCGTTTAATTTTTTAATATTCTAATTGAGATTACTTCGCCTTGTGGTAATAAATATCCCAATTGCTCGCAAAGACATTGAATTTATTATGCTTTTTTATTCATAACAATTCCTTTGTTAAACCCACCCCGCTTTTGACGTTTTTCATCTTGTATCCGCAATACATCTTTCTTGTCGATATTCATCACTGCACACATAGCATCAATCACCTCAAGCACATCAGCCATTTCTTCAACAATGTGTTCTGTATTATTTGCATCCCTAAGCTCACTCGCCTCCTCAACAACTTTTTTCTTCAAATATTCTAAATGTTCATCCTTATCTTTAACTAAAAACACATCAGCATCAATACCATCATTATCCTTAATGATTCGAGGAATCTCATCCCGCACAATCTTAGGATATTCATTTTCTTCTGGAATATTTGTTTGTGTATGTGTATATTTCATAAAATTATAGAAATAAAACCGAGAGATAAATCTCTCGGTTTTATTGTTTTAAGACTTATTTCTTGTCTTCGTCTTTTTTATCATCCTCTTTTTTCTCTTCATCAGCTTTTTCATCTGATTCATCTTCTTTTTTATCTTCTTCTACTTCAGCTTCTTTTGTTCCGTCAGCATCACACGTTCCGCCTTCACAACCGTCTTTAGCTGCGTTAGCTTCTTGAGCTGCTTTGTACAATTTTTCTCCAATTGCTTGAGCTGCTGTTGAAAGCTCTTCTGTTGCAGCTTTTACTTTTTCTGCATCAGCTTTTTCATCTTTCAATACTTCATTCAATGCTTCAACTTTTTCTTCAACAGGTTTCTTTTCTTCATCTGTCAATTTATCTCCAGCATCTTTAATTGCCTTTTCAGTTGTGAAAACAAGTGTTTCAGCTGCATTTCTGATTTCAACTGCTTCTTTCTTTTTCTTGTCTTCCTCAGCATGTGCTTCAGCATCTTTTTTCATATTCTCAACTTCTTCGTCTGACAATCCACTTGATCCTTCAATTTTAATTGATTGTTCTTTGCCAGAAGCTTTATCAACTGCCTTTACACTAAGAATTCCGTTTGCATCAATATCAAATGATACTTCAACTTGTGGAACGCCTCTTGGTGCTGGTGGAATTGAATCTAGGATAAATTTACCTAATGCCTTATTATCAGCTGCCATTTCACGTTCTCCTTGCAATACATTTATTTCAACACTTGGTTGATTGTCCATTGCAGTAGAAAATGTTTGTGATTTTGTAGCTGGAATTGTTGTATTTTTCTCAATAAGTGCCGTTCGTACACCACCCATTGTTTCGATTCCAAGTGTAAGAGGTGTTACATCTAATAGAAGAACATCTTTCACATCGCCTTGGAACACACCACCTTGGATTGCAGCACCCATTGCTACTACCTCATCAGGATTAACTGTCATATTTGGTTTTTTACCAAAGAACTCTTCAACAGTTTTTTGTACAATTGGCATACGAGTCATACCACCAACTAAGATTACCTCGTCAATATCATCTTTAGAAAATCCAGAATCCTTCAAAGCTTGTTCTGTAGGGATTAAAGTTTTCTTTACTAAATCATGTACAAGTTCCTCAAGTTTTGCACGAGTCAAAGTCATAACTAAATGTTTCGGACCTTCATCACTTGTTGTGATAAATGGTTGATTGATTTCACTTTGATCTGCAGTTGAAAGTTCGATCTTTGCTTTTTCAGCTGCTTCTTTTACTCTTTGAAGAGCAAGGTTGTCTTTTGAAATATCAATTCCTTCTGACTTTTTGAATTCATCAAGTATCCACTTAATAAGAACCTGATCAAAATCATCACCACCTAAATGTGTATCACCATGAGTTGCTTTTACTTCGATAGTATCATCACTCACTTCCAAGATTGAAACATCAAATGTTCCACCTCCAAGGTCATAAACTGCAATTTGCTCATCATTTTTCTTATTAAATCCATAAGCAAGAGCTGCAGCTGTTGGCTCATTGATAACACGACGAACTTTCATTCCAGCAATTTCTCCAGCCTCTTTTGTTGCTTTTCTTTGAGCATCATCAAAATATGCAGGAACTGTAATTACAGTTTCTTCGATTGTTTCACCAAGCTTTTCTTCTGCATCAGCCTTAAGCTTTCCCAAAATCATAGCACTCACTTCTTGTGGAGTATAATCTTTATCTCCCATTTTTACTTTAATGCTACCGTTATCACCTTTGACCAATTCATACGGTGATAATTTGATGTCTTCCTGCACTTCAGCATCATCAAACTTTTTACCTATAAAACGCTTGATACTGTACAAAGTATTTTCAGGATTTGTTACAGCCTGACGTTTTGCCAAAAGACCTGTAAGTCTTTCACCGTTTTTGTTTACTGCCACCATTGATGGAGTTGTTCGATTACCTTCTTTGTTTTCTACGATTTCTGGTTGACCACCTTCAACAACAGCCATTGCTGAGTTTGTAGTTCCTAGATCGATTCCCAATATTTTTCCCATATTATTTTATTTAAATTAGTACCATCTTGTCATTCCTGCGTAGGCAGGAATCTTTCTGTAATTTCAAAGATATTTTATAATCTGTTCAAAAGATTCCGGACAATGATATTTTTTGCCAATCACTTTGTTCTTGGAAAAATATACATTTCTGGAATGACAATTTATATATGTTACTAACTTGATTGATTAAACTAGTTATAAATTGAATATTTATCATTCTCATGAACATAGAATCCTCGCGATTAAATTCTATATTCATTTTGAATGACAATATTCTCAATGTTTGATTATTAATTATTTAAGTACAACACGTGCTGGACGTAAAACTTTTTCTCCTATTTTGTATCCAGGTTGCGCAACCTTTTCTACTTTAGGATCTTCACTTAATTCTTCTTCATCATCATGCTTCACTGCCTCCATTGTAAGTGGATCAAATTCATCTCCAACCTTGATTTCAATTCTAGTAACATTATGTTCTTCAAAAACTTTTTCCATTTGTTGTTGTATAAACATTATTCCTGTCACCCATGGATTATCCGATTCACCCTCTGGAATATGTCCTGTAGCTGCATGAAAATTATCTAGTACTGGTAACATGTCATTTATTACTCCTTCTGCTGCATATTTTGTAAATTCTTTTTGATTTTCTGTCTGCCTTTTTTTATAGTTATCAAAATCTGCCATACATCTGTGCCAACTATCAACTGAACTTTGTGATTCTAATTTCTCAACTGCTTTTTGCACAGCATCCTTTATCCATGACTTCACATCCTTCATCTCAAGGATTTCTTCTGCGCTTAGCCATTTATATTCTTCATGCTCCTCAGAAAGAATAACAGCACCTGCATATTTCACTAGATAAATAGTTGTTATTCCTGTATTTGGATTTTTACTATTAGCCATAAATTCTATACCGCACAATTCTCTTCCTAGATTTTCTAAATTTATTTCAGACTCCTCTTTTATTTCTCTATCCATTGATATAGTAAAATCAGTTTCACCAATTTCTACATGTCCACCTGGCAAATCCCATGGCCCATATTTCTTAAACCATTCTTTATGTGCCTCAATATCATCCTTTATTTTTGAAGCTTTCATTATTAAAAATTGATTTTTATCTTCATCAAAAAATAATACTTTTTGAGATAATCTAAATAATTGCTTTTGATTTGTTATTTTTTCTTGTGTCATTTATTTTTTATTAAATTATTATGAGTACAATCACTACAATTCCTCCCAATGTTTTTTTCACAAGATCTATAAGTGATTTATTTTTTTCATATTCCATATTTTTTGGACCGATGAGTGCTACTATTCCCTTTTCTCCATTTTGTTCATATTGACTCACAATCATTGAATAATTTTCTGTCTTACTGATAGGATTTTCATCTCCTATAAATATCTTTGTCTCTCCGTCTGATAATTCGGCCATGAGATCATCACATCTTTCATCTATATAATCCAAACCTTCAGCTAATGCACAAATTTCATCCATATTGTCTGCATCAACATTTGAAAGTAATGACTTGAGTCCACACTCTGAGAAATCATTATTACAAGGAACTCCGCTTATTGCCACATATCCACTTAATGTTGAAAGTAATTTTGCAGTAGTACGAGTCAATCTAGAATTTTGGGCTCTCAGCTGTAATAGTTCTCTTTGCATTGACTGTTGTTCTTTCTTTGAAAGTTCTCTCTCTGGCATGATATCTTCTACAAAATATCTATATCCTCTATCTGTAGGTATTCTTCCTGCACTTGTATGAGGTTGATGCAACAAATCTTCTTCTTCCAGTTTAACCATGTCATTCCTAAGAGTTGCAGCAGAAACATTAAATCTATATTTATCAACTAAAACAGATGAGCCAACTGGCAATCCTGTTTTTGTGTATTCTTCAATCACCGCTATCAAAATCTTTACTTGTCTATCGTTCATATTTGCATTCATAATTAATAGTATAAACACAATTAGCACTCGTGTCAAGAGAGTGCTAATTTGAATAAAAAGAAAACCAGACACAATATTTATTATGTCTGGTTTTTGATTCTATTTCAAATAAATATTATGCGGCCAACCTAGCCATCGCTTTGTATTTATTTACTTGAGAAGCAATCAATCTTCCATCTTTCCCAACATCTATTTTAATATCAAACAACTTGCCCAATTTCCTCAATCTGATAATAAAAGATATTTTTTTATATATGTTCAAAAATTCTTTCTTGCTATGCAATCCCGAAGCATCATCCAAAACTACAATAAGTTTTTCTTCGGTAAGATCAGCACATGACTCAGCACCAATATTATTTCCCCTGATATCTGCCAGCACTTCTCTTGGCATGTTCACGATTATAAATGTTCTTGACTTCCCTTTAAATTGCCATGAACCTTGTTGAATACAACCACTAAGAACTTTTCTAAAGTCAACCAAAACTCTGTTTTGAAGTCTTGCCATTTGAGAATCTCCAGTAGCTTTTGATTAAATATAATGACTTGTAATCATTTTTTTCACACGATCAAATACTTCAGTTTTTCGTGCATCAGGCACACAAGACTCTACAACTTGTGCAACCTCATGAATAATACCAGTCTCATCAATCTCATTTGCCAATTTCTTAAAATCCACGATTGGTACAAATGTTTTATCACTCGCTACCTTAAAATACCATTTCAAAGACCACGGTGCAGGACGAGGGAACCCTAAACCTCTAATCATATCAAATGCCTTTGTCCTGCTTACACCTTCACTGATACTGCCTGATCCAATTTCAATCATACTGTCTCCTTTTTCATAATTCACTTCCACTTGCCTCCCTATGAGATAAGCTCCTTTTTATTATCAGGTTAATAAAAATAAAAAGGAACTCACCTCATCGTTTAGGTATTGGATCATATCCCCCTTCATGCCATGGATGGCATCTACAAATTCTTTTAGTACCAAGCCACATACCACTTACAATGCCATGCTCATTTATAGCATCATAAGTATATTCTGAACATGATGGATAATATCTACATAATCGTTTTCCATACATTTTTGAAAATACACCATGATCTAATGAGATTGTTTTTTGATAAATAACAATTATTGTTAAAAAAACTTTTTTCATAAATATTTTATATGCAAATTATACTACTAAACTATGTATATATCAATACTATGACTAACTTTTACCTCTTTGTCAAAATAGTAATTTACTGTTAAAATAGATATAGAAATAAATATAAAATTTCTACTTAGTATATAGCTATAGTAGCCAACAAAAAATGAAAATAGTATCACATGAAAATATAACTTGGATTGATATCGAAAATCCGTCTATGATCGATGTTGATTATATTCGAGAAAATTTTAGTGTTCATCCACTAGCTGTAGAAGAATTTATAACACCCACATATCGTGCTCGTGCCACAAAGTACAGCAACTGTCTTTTTTTAACTATTCATATACCTCTTTTCGATAATGAAAAACGCACCACATATGCTGGCGAAATTGATATATTACTTACCAAAACACATCTCATAACTGGTCATACTAAAGATATTTATCAGTTAGAGCAATTTTTTAACAAATTACATGATAGTGAAGGTGCTCGCAGACTTTTCATGGCACATTCAACAGCTCATTTACTATATGAACTTTTTAAGATTCTTACTGAATCTTGCTTCCCTAGACTTGATCACGTAACTCGTCACCTTGATGAAATTCAAGAAGGTGTTTTCAATGGCAGTGAACGACAGATGGTACGTGAGATAAGTGTAATCAAAAGAGATATACTAAACTTCCGAAGAACCCTCATGCCACAACGATCTATAATAGAATCAATAATAGCTCAATCAAATGGTACGGTGCCAAAAGATATTAAAATGTATTACCGAGATTTGATAGGTACTAATATACGATTATGGAATGACTTAGAAAGTGCTAAAGAAACGATTGAATCACTAGAAAAAACAAACAACTCGTTGCTTTCTGAAAAAATAAATCAGCGTATGCGTATTATTACTGTTTTTTCTGTACTATGGATTCCAATAACAATATATTTAAGCTTCTTCAGTTTAAATGTCGATGGAATGCCTCTGCAAGATAATCCTTATGCAATATTCATACACTTATTTGTGATGCTTGGCATTTCTGCTTCTACATTTCTCGTATTTAAACTTGCACGGTGGATATAAACCTAGTATCTTAGTAAGTAGTAATTAATGAATAGTTTGCAATGCTGAAACTTTATAATACACTTTCAAATAAAAAAGAAGAGTTTGTACCAATTAACCCTGGCAAAGTTGGGATGTATTCTTGTGGTCCCACTGTATATAGTTATATCCACATAGGAAATTTACGTACCTATACAGCCTCTGATGTTCTGCGGAGGTATTTGGAATATATTGGATATGAAGTATTTACCATAAAAAACATAACCGATGTTGGACACCTCACTGATGATGATCTCGACCAAGGTGACAGTGGTGATGACAAGATGGAAAAAGCTGCTGCAAAAGAAAAGAAAACACCCGAAGAGATTGCTAGGTTTTATGAAAATTATGCAAAAGAAACTGAATTGGAATTAAACATACTTCCAGCACAATTTTTCCCAAGAGCAACTGAACACATACCTCAAATGATAAAAATGATAGAATCTTTAATTAAAAAAGAAATTGCCTATGAAAGCAATGGTCATGTATTTTTTGATATTACAAAATTTAAAGATTATGGAAAACTTTCTGGAAATACTCTTGCTAAACTAGATATCGGATCTCGTTTATCCGAACCACATCCTGACAAAAAAAATCAGTGGGATTTTGCTCTTTGGCTAAAAGCTCCAAAAGAGCACATAATGAAATGGGAGTCACCATGGTCAGTTGGTTATCCTGGATGGCATATCGAATGCAGCGCTATGAGCATGGAGTATCTTGGAGAAACTTTTGATATACATACTGGTGGTGAAGACAATATCTTTCCTCACCATGAAGCTGAAAGAGCACAATCAGAATGTGCTAATGATAAAAAATTTGTGAATTACTGGATTCATGCTAGACATCTTTTGTTTGATGGTGAAAAAATGAGTAAATCAAAAGGAACACTGCTTACTCTTGAAGATATAAAAGAAAAAGGATTTGATGCTCAAGATCTAAGAATTGCATTTTTATTATCTCAGTACAATTCTCAAATGAATTTCACATGGAAAGTACTTGAACAATCCAGAAAAAACAAAGACACAATTCAAAACTTTTTCTCAAGACTTGAAGCTACTGAAGCAGTCGATACTCCTGATAGTACAAAAATTGATATAGCTAGTTACAGAGACCAATTCGAAACTGCAATGAATGATGATCTAAATACTCCTCTGGCATTAAGCGTACTATTCTCACTTATCACAGAATCTAATACACTCATTGATAATGAAAACTTATATAATATAGATGAAATAAAAAGTTTTGTATCAAAAGCATGTACAGCCCTTGGAATAAAAACAGATTCTCCAAAAATAAATATTCCATCAGAAATATTATCTATCGCAAATGATCGTGAAGATGCTCGTGAAAAAGCGGACTACGAACTTTCTGATAAATTACGTGATGACTTACTAATAAAAGGTTATGAAGTAAAAGATGTACAAGATGGTTTTGAACTCAAAAAAATATAGAAAGAAAAACTCCATGATGCTTATCATGGAGTTTTTTAAATCATATTTGCAATTATTGCATTTTCTTTTCAATGTAATCTAGAGCTTTGCGTAATGTTGTAATTTTTTCAGCATCTTCGTCGGGAATTTCAATATTAAAGTCTTCCTCAAATGCCATGACCATTTCGACAGCATCCAATGAGTCAGCACCAAGGTCATCAATGAAATTTGCATCCAATGTAATTTTCGGAATATCTACACTTAAATGCTCTGAAATTATACCAACTACCTTATTCTGAAGCTTATCTTTGTTCATTTTTTCTCCTTTGATTGAAATTTTCGCTTAACTCCAACTTGTAACTTCATAAAATAATATCAATAAAATTACTTTTTGTCCATAAAAAAACACATCGAGAAGATGTGTTTTTTATTCTTATACTTTAATTTTTCCTAGTCATTATGTCCACTGACCTTAATAATTTGTACTGGACAAGAATCTGCTGCCTCTTTATTTGCTTCTAAAGCATCTTCATCAATTTCCCCTACCATAAACTCTTCACCTTTCCACTCGGCACCTTTTAAATCTGCCTTACCATCATCTTCATTCATTGACCATTCTTCTGGTGCAGCCATAGTACATGCCCCACAACCTATACAATCATTTCTCTTGTGACTTACAGTTACTTTATTTGTTCCCATATTTATATAAATTAATTATTTACCTATTAAATATAATATCACTATTTTTTCTAATCTATACTATTATTGTATCACAAAAAAATATTACTGACATTGATACTTTTCTTTTTTCTTTACTAAATAAAGTTTATCATTAATCCTGACTCTACTATCTACTTCAAATGTAATAACGTCACCCTTCTTTGAACTCTCAGAAATCTTTCCATCTACTCTAAGTTCTTTTATAACTCCTTCTAATGCTCCAGTTGTCTTACCTATGAATAAAAATTCATCACCCTTTTTCATACTTCCTGTATCAATCTTAATTTCAGCAATATTTACTTTTGGATAATAATGTGTGACTCGTCCGATAAACTCTTTTTCATGTGTAGCTTTTGAACCATGTACATCACTATATTCTACAATTTCTTTTCCTAGATAATAATTTCCATGTGATAACTTCCTATTAAAAACTTTTTGCAAATCTATCAAATATTCGTTAATTTTCTCCCTATCATATTCACCATTTTCAATATCTTTAAGTGCTTTTTTATAAGTCTTCACAACTGTTGATACATATTCTGGTGATCGTCCTCTTCCTTCGATTTTCAATACCTGAATACCTGAATCCAAAACTTCATCCAAGAAATCAATAGTGCAAATATCAGCTGCACTCATAATATACTGATTATCAACAATTAATTCATTACCAGTATCCACATCAGTTACCTTATATTTTGCTCTACAGTTTTGCCGACATGCTCCACGATTTGCACTTGAATTATCAGTATATACACTCATCCAACACCTACCAGACTGAGCAACACAAAGTGCACCGTGAGCAAATGCCTCTATTTCCATAAGTCGCCCCTCATTACCCATTAATTGATTTGTTTCAATTTGTTGATAAATATTTTTTATTTGTTCTAAATTTAATTCTCGTGCAAGTACAACCCTATTCGTATGCTTAGCAAAAAATTCAACTGTTTCATAATTTGAAATAGAAAATTGCACAGACATATGCACTGGCATACCAACTTCATTGCAATAATTCACACATGCAAAATCAAATGCAATTATCGCATCTATGTTATTCTCCTTAGCAGCATCAACAATCTTCCTCATAACAATAATGTCATGATCGTATAGCAATGTATTTACAACCAAATAAGTTTTTACATCATTTTCATGAGCTATTTTAGCAATCTCAGCAAGATCATTAATTGTCATATTATGCGCAGCCTTTGCTCGCATATTAAGTTGTGTTACACCAAAATAAACACTATCAGCTCCAGCGTTAATAGCTGCTGATAATGACTCAAAACTACCAACTGGTGCCATTACTTCTGCATTCTTTGAATTTATCATAAATACAATATCTTATTTACTTGAATAATTAGTATACTAGTATTACAACCTAAAAGCAATATTTACAATACATAATGCCAATAAAAAAAAGACAGGTTATAACCTGTCTTTTTTTATTGCTCTTTTATGGTCTTGTCTCAATAATTCTACCACTAGAACAATCTGCATTTGAATTACATGTAGATGTGCAAGCTGCACCATTACCTGTTGTTGATGGTACTGGCGTTGCTTGGCAACTTCCTTGAGCATTACATTCTCTTGCTGTACAATATCCTGTTGCATTTGAAGTATCATGGCTTACAGGATCTCCTAAAACTCCATCTCCATCAGGAGTTCCATCTCCATCTGTATCTGGTCCATTTATATCTCTATTATCTATTCTTGTACACTCAACTGGTATAGACACACCACTAGAACCTTGACTTATATCAAATGTTGCACTTCCACCTATTACTGGAAATGTTTGACCATTTGCTTCACACTCATACGCTGCTTCACACATTCCAGTAGGAATTACACTTACTTGTACAGTTGCATCATCTATTCCATTTGTTGGCCATGGGAATGGATTCGGATTTATATTTGCTGTAAAGTCAAAACAATTTGCATTACAATGTTTTGTTGTATGTACTGCATTACTTCCTATTGGGTCACAGTCCCAGGTCCATGGTCCATTTGATGTTACTGCATTAAAGTTACTGACTGTTCCACCTGAACATAATTCGCTTTGTGCTGGTACAGAATCCCATGTTGCATCGTTGTGTACACTGCTACATTCTCCATCTTCTTCATTTGGAGCTGAACAATTTACTAAACCTGTTGAAGCTGTACATGTCCAATTCCAATTTGTTCCATTTAGTGATGGTGTTGATGCTGAATTTGATGGAACACATAAATTACTTGATGGCGCTGTGCCTGTTGGTACAGTATTTGCTGAACCACATGCAGGACATGTTCTTGTTGTTGCTTCATTTAAGTTTTGACAACTTGTTCCTGATGTTGAATGCTGCCTTACACTTGTTGCTGATTGGATTCCCGAGCTACTACATGAACCCCATGAGCTAACAGTTGTGTAATAACATGTCCTACTAGTGCTAGAAACTGTACGATATCCAGTACGTGTTACAGGAACCGTTGTTCTCACAGTACCCCAATAATCTCTAGGAGGATGATTTAGGCAAGCGCTACCACCACAATTGTTATAACATATTCTTGAATACAATGCGCAACCACGCCTCCCACTCGTAGAAGTTGCAAAATACTGTCTACCACTACTATTTACGCATATATACAACGGCCGTGAACAATTCCAACGACAATAAACTCTTGAGGTTCTTGTCTCATAAGCTGTATATGTATAACTTTCCCTCCTACTACTCGTCCTTGTTACATAACATGCTGGATCTTCTATCTGCAAACTAGGGGTTTGATTACTATCACATTGTGGTGCTGCCTCAGTATCTACAGGGGCTACAATAAAAATTGTAAATATTGCTATGCTTATTAATATTCTTTTCATATATTTACTCGATTACCTCTAATGAATTAGTATCCTCAAATGCCTCATTACCCCGATTTTCATATTCTTGTTGTTTCTGCGTATTTTCCAACGCTCTATAATTATTTGAAATTGCATAATTTAAATTTCTTTCCATAACTGCTTTTCCTGCAGTTAATAACGATACATCATCAGCTACTAGTATTATACCTTCTTCTGCAACCTCAATTGCATCATTGTATTTATCTTGCATATATAATGCATTTGATAATGCTAGATATCCAGCGGCCTTTGTTGGTGATAATGTGATTACTTTTCTTGAATTCATTTCTGACTCTTTAAAATTCTGTTCAAACAAATTTAAATCTGCAAATGAAACATAAAGATTTGGATCATTTGGAGTTAAAGTCTTTGCTTCTAATAAATAATTCCTTGACTGTTCTTTGTCATTTTCATCAAGGAAAATTAATGCCATGATTTGAACTGCGTTTGATTGAGATACTGGATCTGATTGTGGCAATGACATTACTATTTTACAATTTTTTATAGCATCCTCATTATGCTCTCGTGAATATTCAAGACTGCATAAATTTGCATATATAAATACATCTCCTTTATCTTTGTCTAATTCTGCTGCCTTATTAAACTCTGCAACTGATTCTTCTAAAGCACCAATTATACGTAATACATGTCCTTTTCCAGCATGTGCTAAAACATTATTTGAATCCAACTCCAAAGCCTTATCATATAATTGAGTTGCCATTACATAATCTGGCTTAATTTCATTTACATAAGCCTCTACTCTATATACTTCTGAATTTTTATCATCTATTTCCTTCGCATTTTCAACTGCCTTAAATGCTTTCTCAACATATACAGATTGATTACCTCCCAATTCCTGCTCTTTCAATCCCTTTTCTGCGTATGAAAGAGCTAGGCTAATATAGTTATCAACACTATTATTACCACTAGCTATTATACTTTCATATTGTTCGATTGCTTTTTCATTGTGTGTTACTGCATACATGTCTGCTAAGTATTGCGGATCTTCCTTTTCAAATTGATCCACTGAACTTTGCACTACCTGATAACATGCATCCTTTTGAATTTCATCACTAATTTTTTCACACAATGTCTCATCTAATTGTGCTAAAGCTCTATCATAAAAAGATACATTCATAGCAGTTTCTTTGCATATTCCCTTCAATTTCTCATCATTCACACAATCACATGAATTTATATTTTTTTCTATAACAGCATCTTTAAATGAGTCTTCATCATTTTCATATTTGCAAACAAGTACTGGCAACTCTCCATCTATGCCTAATTCTTGATTTTTCTCATTTGTTGTTAATTCTGTAATATTATCTTTAGCTGGTTCATATAAAAATATGAATGCAGTTGCTGCAAATAAAACTATTGCGACACTCACAATAATAATTGCATATTTTTTGTTTTGCATATTTTTTGTTTTATTAATTATTTATTTGATATATTTATATAATACCATAAAAAAAATAGAATACCTATTTTAAAATATTACTGTTTATTTCATAATCCATTTTTATATTTATTTGATATGTGTTCATCAAATGTTCTACTAAATACAGTTTCTCCAGTTTTTACATTATTCAAAAAATACATGTAATCAGTTTCTGTTGGAGACATTACAGCCTCAATAGATTCCACTGAAGGATTGTTTATAGGTCCTGCTGGAAGACCTGGGTATTTATAAGTATTATAAGGCGAATCTATTTCAATATCAGCCAAAGAATGTTTCATTTCTGGGATACCTTTTATATAATCTATAGTTGCATCACTTTGTAATGCCATATTTATATCAAGTCTGTTTTGAAATATACCCGCAACTAGACGCCTGTCTCCACCAATTGGAACTTCTCCTTCTACTATACTAGCCAAGATTATTACATCATGTAAATTATTACCACTATCATTAATAAGTTTACGGTGATTTTCATCAACTTTAACACTGAAATTATCTAACATTTTCCCAACAATAATATCTGCTGATGCACTTGCTGTAAAAAAATATGTGTCTGGATATAGATACCCTTCCAATGATTCTCCTTTTTTTAAAAAATCATATTTATCATAAATATCATTTGACGGTGTAGCCGCAATTGTAGCAAAGTTATCCCCAGGAAGTTTGTTTTCATTAAGTCTATCAACCATTTTTTTTACAGTCCACCCTTCTGGAAAAGTTATTTTTATATCCTGTTTTTTTTGAATAACAGCATCGCCACTCGTAATTTTATACATTATATCTTCAATTTTACTTGCTGGCTTAATATTGTATTCACCTGCAGCAATAGAACCTCTTAATTTATTTTTCCACATATAATAATATAAATAAAATCTATTTGCTATTAAATCTTGCGTAACCAATTCTCTACCTATAACTATCACATCATCACCTTTTTTCACAACAAATATAACATCTTCTTTATTTTGTGACGATGTATTATAAGTTCTAGAATTAACAAAAATTGCAGCAACTATAATTATTCCAACAATTAATACTATGTAACTATATTTTTTCATAATTATTTTTTATACTGGTAGAAATTTTATACTATCAAATCTCTCCTCTAAAATATCTTCATCTTCTGACTGATTGTGAAAATAATACACTATATTATCAATTGGAGCAACCATAACGCCATCAATATTTAATAAATCCCTAAATGTACAAAGTGACCACAATCCTGGATTTATAACAATTATACGATCAAATTTTTCATCACCAACATCTTCACATGTTTTTACAATTTTTAGTTTAGTTATTCCATTCCTCACTACAAAATTATATTTACTGATATTTTTTTCGGCTTCTTTTTTTAATTCATGAATCGTATCAATTGAAATAACACTACCATCTGCACCCACAACATAACTCATCATAGTGGTTACCCATCCGCCACCAAAACCAACTATTAAAATACTTTGTGATCTTGCTGGTCTTAGCAATTCCAACATGAACGAAATAACGGAAGGTTCTGGCAAAACCTGTCCATGTCCTATAGATAACGGTATATCAGAATCAGCTGCAACCATAAATCTTTGTGAAACAAATTCTGACCTATTTATTTCAGCAAATGCCTCTATCAATATATCCGTTTTTAGATATCCTTTGTGTATTAAATTGCTTGAAAGTTTACTCATATTATTTTAGATCAACCGTTCACATGAATAATTGCATCACGATTTCGTGACCCATCAAACTCAACTGCAAAAATACTTTGTAATTCTGAAAGCATCATCTTTCCATTCTCAATAGGCACTGTTACGCTAGCTCCCAACAACATAGCCTTACAATGTGAATGACCATTACTTCTTCCATCTGTTTTATTATTTTTCTTCATTTCAAATAAATCATGTGAATATCTCTCATCAACTGGTGCAAAATGATACAATACTCTCATGAAATCCTGTAAAAGCATTGGTTCATTATGATTTATGATGACACCCATCGTTGTGTGTTGCACAAAAATACAAACACCTCCCTCACGAATTCCACTATTTTCAATAACTTGAGCAACTTCATTTGTTATATCTATAAACTCTATCTGCGCAGTACTTTTAAATGTTATTTTCTCTTTATATATTTTCATATTTTTATTTTAGAATATTTTCCACTTGAAGTAATTATAACACTTTTTATAAAATTATGCACCAAGTCTCCTTGTGCGTCTCAAGTATTCATCAATAGCATACTCAAACTCCATATTATCAAAATCTGGAAAATTTTTCTGTGAAAAAAATAACTGAGCATTTGCAATATCCCACATCATGAACCCGGCACTTAAGTGTGGCTCACCACCAGTTCTAATTAAATAATCTACTGGCGGTAATTCTCGTGTTAATAAATAATTTTTTATGGTCTCTTTTGAAATATTTTCAGAATTATTGTCAAAATCTACTACTATTTTTCTTATAGCATTTAACATTTCTTCATCACCCGAATATGCTAAGAAAAAATTCAAAACATATTTACTATGATTTTTTGTTTTTTCTATACCATCCTCCAATACAGTTACCAACTTTTTAGGCAATTGATTTCTCCAGTCACCAAATACATTAATTTTAATCTCATCATTAAATATATCATCACTTGATAATAATTTTGTAAAATACCTATCATAAATATCAAGTAACGCTTTTCTCTCCCTCAAGGGTCTTTTTGTCATGTTTTCAACAGAAGAACCCCAAAATGATAAATATTTTATTCCAAGCTCTCTAGATTTTCTTGCTATTTCTTCAATTGCTTTTGCACCCTCCTCATGTCCTATCCAAGGATCAACTCCATTATCCTTAGCCCACCTACGATTTCCATCAGGTATAACGGCAACATGCAAAGGCATTCTATTATTTTCCATAATTATTTTTCACGATTATTAAGATAATCTGCAATTTCCAATAAAAAACTTTTCACATAATCATCTATCT
>SWBW01009765.1_pt1 | contig 28143 bp, 3 predicted proteins | sample 4693041 | NCBI WGS metagenome assembly SWBW01 (sample SAMN10267271, study PRJNA491770) | bioreactor metagenome | isolation source: DHS bioreactor inoculated with marine methane seep sediment | place: Japan: Omine Ridge, Nankai Trough | collected 2006-05-06 | reverse complement strand
TGGGCTGGCCGGTGGAGCCGGAGGTGTAGATGACATAGGCCAGATGCCGTGGGGTCAGGCCCAGGCGGGTCGAGTCGATATTGGCGTCAGGCTGGTGAGCCCATTGCCGCGCATCGGCAAAAAGATCGATCAGCCTGACGCCGCCTGAGCGCTCGGCCAGCCGGGCCTTGAGATCGCTATCGGTCAACAGCGCCAGCGGGGCGCTATCCTCAAGCATGAACGCCAGCCGCTCCTCGGGATACGCCGGGTCCAGCGGCACATAGGCCGCCCCGGCCTTGAGCACGGCCAGCAGCCCCACGACCAGCTCCGGCGAGCGTTCCAGGCACAGCGCCACCCGCGCTTCCGGTCCGACTCCCAGACTGAGCAGGTAATGAGCCAGCCGGTTGGCGCGCGTGTTCAGTTCGGCGTAAGTTAAAGTCCGGCCGTCGTGAACAAGCGCCGGTGCGTCCGGCTGCGCTGCAACCTGATTCTCGAACAGTTCGTGAAGGCAGCGGTCCCTGGGATAGTCGGCCCGGGTGGCGTTCCAGTCGTACAGCACCTGGCGGCGCTCGGCCTCCGGCAGCACGCCGATCCGGCGCATGGCGGTATCCGGCGCGCTTTCCAGGGCGTCGAGCAGGTTTTCCAGCGCCGTGCGCATCAGGGCGCACAGCCGTTCCGGCGCGACCGGCAACAGGGTTTGCGCCGACAGTAAAAAGCCTTCGCCCAGGTCGTCCACGGACAACACGATCGGGTAGTTGCTGCGTTCTTCGCCCGACAGGACTTCGATGCCCTGCCAGGCGGCGGCGCTATCCGCCGGGGCATCAGCCTGGCTGTACCGGTAGTTGAGCAGCGCGCTGAACAACGGCGCCGGCGCCTGTACGCCGCTGCAGCGTTGCGCCAGGCTCAGCGGCGCATGTTCGTGGCGCAGCAGGCCGGCCAGCCGGCTCTGCACGTCACGGACCTGTTCCAGAACAGTGCCCTGAGCCAGCCGCACACGCAGCGGCAGGGTATTGATGAACAATCCCAGCACCCGGTCGGCATCATCGCCGCCCTGCATGCGCCCGAACAGGACTGTTCCGAACACCACGTCGTCGCGCCCGGAAGTCCGTGACACCACCGCGGCCCAGGCCAGATGGAACAGGCTGGCGGCGCTGAGGCCCAAGGTTTTGGCCTGTTTCCGCAGGCGGTGCGCCAGGTCCGCGTCGACAGTCTGGTTGGCTTCCTGAATCCGGCTGCCGTCGCCCAGGACGTCGAGCAGCCCGAACGGCGCCGTCGGCTCGTCGACATCCGCCAGCATGCCGCGGAAAAAGGCTTCGTGCTCTTCCCGGCTGATTCCGAGACGCGCCTGCGCGACGAAGTTGCGGAACGGCAGCGGCGCCGGCAGTTGGTCTTCCTGGCCCAATTGATACATCTGGATCTCCTCCAGCAGGAGGTCCAGCGCGGTGTGATCGAGCACCAAATGATGACTCAACAACAGCAACAGCCAACGGTCGCCGGCCTTATCATAGGCAGTATAAACCTGCATCATCGGCGCGGCTCGCACGTCGAGGCGATACTGTCTCGGATCGTAGCGTTCCGCCAACTGTTCGGCCGCATCATTGGCTTCAGGGTCGATGACGACGTCCTCAATCGCCAGTTTCGCTTCGCGCCAGACCACCTGCACCGGTTCCGGCAGGCCTTCCCAGGCCACGGCCGTGCGCAGGATGTCATGGCGGTCGATCACCGCCTGCAAAGAGTCCAGAAAACCGCCCCGACGTTCGCGCGTATCGAAAGCCATCAGGTACGGCTCCAGGTAGGCATCCCCTTCGGATTCCATCAGGTGGTGGAACAGAATGCCTTCCTGCAACGGCGCCAGCGGATAGATGTCCTGCACGTTGGCCGCTCCGCCCGGCACGGCCGCCGTGATGCGGTCGATATCGGCCTGAGACAGACTGACCAGCGGCAGCAGGTCCGGGGTAATGGCCGTGCAGCCGGCCGGAATGCGGTTAGCCGGGATGACCAGTTGCTCGGTTGGATTACCGCTATCGGCCAGTGCCGCCAGCCCGGCCAGCGTCGGCGTGGCGAACAGTTCCCGCACGTCGGTGTTCAGCCCGGCCTGGCGCATGCGCGCGATCAGGGTCACCGCCAGCAGCGAATGCCCGCCCAGTTCGAAGAAATTGTCATGGCGGCCGACCTGGTCGACCTTGAGCAGCTCGGCCCAGATCGCCGCCAGGATTTGCTCGGCCTCGCCTTGCGGCGCTTCGTACCGCCGCGTTTGCAGGGCGTCGGCATCCGGTTCCGGCAGCGCCTTGCGGTCCAGCTTGCCGTTGACGGTCAGCGGCAGCGCTTCCAGCGGCACGAAAGCGGCCGGCACCATGTATTCGGGCAATGCCTCGGCCAGGTGCGCGCGCAGACTGTCCACGCTCACGTCGGCGTCACTGGTGTAGTAGGCTACCAGGCGTTTGCCGCCGGCGCCGTCCTCGCGGGCCAGCACGGCCGTTTCCCGCACCGCCGGATGTGCGGCCAGCCGGGCCTCGATCTCGCCCAGTTCGATGCGAAAGCCGCGCACCTTGACCTGGAAGTCGTTGCGGCCGAGGAATTCGATACTGCCGTCGGCCAACCAGCGGCCCAGGTCGCCGGTCTTGTACAGCCGGGCTTCGGGATCGTTACTGAACGGATCTTGGATAAAGCGCTCGGCGTTCAGATCCGGGCGATTGAGGTAGCCGCGGGCGACGCCGTCGCCGGCCACGTGGATTTCGCCGGCGACACCGATCGGGACCGGTTCGCCCTGGGCATCGAGGAAGTAGAGGCGGGTGTTGGCCATGGGCCTGCCGATGGTGACGCTGGCCATCTCGGGGTTGTGTCTGACGTAGGCGGCCGTGCAGGAGACGGTGGCTTCGGTGGGGCCGTAGGTGTTGACCAGTTTGGTTGGCTTATCGGGCCAGAGCGCTTCCCAGGCTTGCAGCTTTTGCGGCGACAGCGCGTCGCCGGTCACGTTGAGCAACCGCACGCCGGCCAGTTGTTCGCGCGCCTTGTCCGGCGAGCGTTCCCATTCCGCCACCAGGGTGTGCCAGTGCGCGGCGGTCAGGTGCACGAAGGTCGGGCGTAGGTCGCTGTCCATGCCGAACAGCCGCTCGCTCGGCGCCAGCGTCGCCCCGGACAGCAGCGCCGGGAAGATCTCTTCGACGGACAGGTCGAAATTCAGGGAGTTCTGCTGCAGGACGGTATCGGCGCCGGTCAGCTCGAACACCTCGGCCGCCCCCAGGGAATAATTGACCAGGGACTGGTGTTCGATCATCACGCCTTTGGGCTGGCCGGTCGAGCCGGAGGTGTAGATGACGTAGGCCAGGTGCCGTGGCGTCAGGCCCAGCGCTTGCGGGTCCAGGTTGGCGCCAGGCTGTGCCGCCCAGGGCGCCGGGTCGGCGTCGAGCAGCAGGCGCGGTACCGCCGGCGCGCAGTCGGCGAAGCGCGCGGCCAGCCCGCTTTGTATCAGCAGCACCGCCGGGGCGCTGTCGGTCAGCATGTAGGCCAGCCGTTCCTCGGGATAGGCCGGGTCCAGCGGCACGTAGGCGCCGCCGGCCTTGAGAATGGCCAGCAGGCCGATGATCATGTCCGGCCCGCGCTCGGCGCAGATCGCGACCCGGTCGTCGGGGCCGACCCCCAAACCGCGCAAGTGGTGCGCCAGCTGGTTGGTTTTGACGTTGAGCTCGGCGTAGCTCAGCCGGCCGCCGTCCCATATCAGGGCATCGGCCTCGGGCGTTTGCAGCGCCTGCGCCTCGAACAGTTCGTGGGCGCAGCGGTCCTTGGGATAGTCGGCTTGGGTGGCGTTCCAGCCGTACAGCACCTGGCGGCGCTCGGCATCCGGCAGCACGCCGAGCCGGCCCATATCTGTGTCCGGTGCGTTTTCCAGGGCGCTGATCAGGTTTTCCAGCGCCGTGTGCATCAAAGCGCACAGCCGTTCCGGCGCCACCGGCGGCAGGGTTTGCGCGATCAGCGAGAAACCCTCGCCCAAATCGTCCACATCCAGTCCGATCGGGTAATTGGTGCGCTCTTCGCCCGCCAACAGGACTTCGATGCCCTGCCAGGCGATTGCGTTGTCCGCCGAGTCGTCGGCCTGGCTGTGCCGGTAGTTGAGTAGCGCGCTGAACAGCGGCGCCGGCGCCTGCACGCCGCTGCAGCGTTGCGCCAGACTCAGCGGCGCATGTTCATGGTGCAGCAGGCCGGCCAGCCGACTCTGCACTTCACGGACCTGTTCCAGGACGCTGCCCTGGGCCAGCCGCACTCTCAGCGGCAGGGTGTTGATGAACATCCCCAGCACCCGGTCGCCGCCCTCGCCGCCCTGCATGCGCCCGAACAGCAGCGTGCCGAACACCACGTCATCGCGCCCGGAGGTCCGCGACAACACCATGGCCCAGGCCAGGTGAAACAGGCTGGCGGCGCTGATGCCCAATGTCCTCGCCTGTTCCCGCAGCCGTTGGGCCAAATCCGTGGCGACGTCCAGCCTGGCTTCCTGAATCCGGCTGCCGTCGCCCAGGACGTCGATCAGGCCGAACGGCGCCGTCGGCTCGTCGACATCGGCCAGCATGCCGCGGAAGAAGGCCTCGTGCTCTTCCGGCTTCATTCCCAGCCGCGCCTGCGCGACAAAGTTGCGGAACGGCAACGGCGCCGGCAGTTGGTCTGCCTGCCCCAGCTGGTGCATCTGGATCTCTTCCAGCAGGATGGCCAGCGCGGTGTGGTCGGACACCAAATGGTGCATCATCAGCAACAACAGCCAGCGGTCGTTGGCTTTATCATAGGCGGTATAAACCCGCATCAACGGCGCCTGGCGCACATCGAAGCGGTAATGTCTCGGATGGTAACGTTCCGTCAATTGTCCGGCCGCATCGCCCGCTTCAGGGTCCAGGATGACCTCCTCTACGCTCAGCGAAGCCTGGCGCCACACGATCTGCACGGGCTCCGGCAATCCCTCCCAGGCCACGGCGGTGCGCAGGATATCGTGCCGGTCAATCACCGCCTGCAGTGCAACCACGATCTCTTGCAGCCGCTCGGCATTATCGAAAGCCAACAAAGAGGGCAAGAGGTAGGCGTCCCCTTCGGATTCCATCAAATGGTGGAACAGAATGCCTTCCTGCAGCGGCGCCAATGGATAGAGGTCCTGCACGTTGGCCGCCCCGCCCGGCACGGCGGCCGTGATGCGGTCGATATCGGCCTGCGACAGGGCCACCAGCGGCAGCATGTCCGGGGTAATGGCCGTCGCATCGGCCGGAATAGCGTTAGGCGGCACCAGGACCTGCAGGGAATCGCCGCCGACTGCGGCAGCCAGCCCGGCCAGCGTCGGTGCGGCGAACAAGGCCTGCACGTCGGTGTTCAGCCCGGCCTGGCGCATGCGCGCAATGAGCGACACTGCCAGCAGGGAATGTCCGCCCAGTTCGAAAAAATTGTCGTGGCGGCCGACCTGCTCGACCTTGAGCAGCTCGGACCAGATGGCGGCTAAAGCCTGTTCGGTCTCGCCTTGCGGCGCCTCGTACTCACGTGCGCCATAAGCATCGCCCTCCGGCGCCGGCAGGGCTTTCCGGTCCAGCTTGCCGTTGGCGGTCAGCGGCAGCGCCTCCAAGTGCACGAAGGCGACAGGCACCATGTATTCGGGCAGGGTTTCGGCCAGATGTGCGCGCAGGCTGTCCGCCGCCACGTCGGCGTCGCCGGTGTAATAAGCCACCAGCCGTTTGCCGCCGGTGCCGTCCTCGCGGGCCAGCACCGCCGTTTCCCGCACCTGCGGATGCTCGGCCAGCCGGGCCTCGATCTCGCCCAGCTCGATGCGGAAGCCGCGGATCTTGACTTGGAAATCGTTGCGGCCGAGGAACTCGATACTACCATCCTCCAGCCAGCGGCCCAGGTCGCCGGTCTTGTACAACCGGGCTTCGGGATCGTCGCTGAACGGATCCTTGATAAAGCGTTCGGCGTTCAGCTCGGGCCGATTCAGGTAACCCCGCGCCAGTCCGGCGCCGCCTACATACAGCTCGCCCATGACGCCGACCGGAACGGGTTCGAGATGAGAGTCCAGCAGGTAGACACGGGTGTTGGCGATGGGCTTGCCGATCGGCGGCAGGCCTTCTTTTCCCGCCGGCACCGGGCAGGAGGTCGAAACCACGCTGTTCTCGGTGGGGCCGTAGTTGTTGACCAGTTCGAACGGCAATCCGACCGGCGGATAGCCGTGCAGCCGGTCGCCGCCGGCCAGCAGGCAGCGCAGGGCCAAGTTTTCGGGTTGGGGTGTCGTCAGCATCAATTCCGCCAATGGCGTCGGCATGAACGCCACCGTGATGCGGTCGTCGGCCAGCCGTTGCCACAGCGCCTCCGGCTGGCCCAGCAGTTCGGGCCGGACCAGGTGCAGGCTGGCGCCGGCCAGCAGGTACGGCCAGGTTTCCCAGGCGCTGGCATCGAAAGCGAGGCCCGCCAGTTGCGTGGCCCGGTCGACGGCGCTCACCTTGAACTGCCGGTTGTGCCAGCTGACCAGGTTCATCACGCCGGCATGCGGCACCATGACGCCCTTGGGCTGGCCGGTGGAGCCGGAGGTGTAGATAACATAGGCCAGATGCGCCGGAGTCAGGCCAAGCGAGTGCGGCGGCAAGTTCGTGTCCGCCTGTTCGGCGATCTTGCGCCAGTCCCGGTCCAGCGCAATCACTTGAGCTTTCGTGGCCGGCAGGTGCTTCTTAAGGTGCTCTTGCGTCAGCAGCACCCTGGGCGCTGCATCGTTCAGCATGTAGGCCAGCCTGTCTTCCGGGTAGGCCGTATCCAGCGGCACATAGGCGCCGCCCGCTTTCAGGACGCCCAGCAGACCCACTACCATCTCCAGGCTGCGCTCCATGCAGATCGCGACCAGAACATCAGGTCCTACCCCTACACTGCGCAAATGGTGCGCCAGCTGATTGGCTTTGATGTTGAGTTCGGCGTAAGTCAACGCCTGATCTCCGAACACCACCGCCATGGCATCAGGCTGCCGGGCGGCCTGGGCTTCAAACGGTTCGTGCAGCAATTGCTCTTGCGGATAATCGGCCCGGGTGGCGTTCCAGTCGTACAGCACCTGGCGGCGCTCGGCATCCGGCAATACGCCGATCCGGTCCATGGCAGTGTCCGGGGCGCTTTCCAAGGCGCTGATCAGGTTGTCCAGCGCCGTGTGCATCATCGAACACAGCCGTTCCGGCGCCGCCGGCGGCAAGGTTTGCGCGGTCAGCGTAAACTCTTCGCCCAGATCATCCACGGATAACACGATCGGGTAGTTGGTGCGTTCTTCGCCCGCCGACAGAGCTTCGATGCCCTGCCAGGCGGCGGCGCTGTCCGCCGGCGCGGCGGACTGGCTGTGCCGGTAGTTGAGCAGTGCGCTGAACAGCGGCGCCGGCGCCTGTACGCCGCTGCAGCGTTGCGCCAGACTCAGCGGCGCATGTTCATGGCGCAGCAGGCCGGCCAGCCGGCCCTGCACGTCACGGACCTGTTCCAGAACGCTGCCCTGGTCCAGCTGCACGCGCAGCGGCAGGGTATTGATGAACATCCCCAGCGTCCGGCCGGCGCCCTCGCCGCCCTGCATGCGCCCGAACAGCACCGTGCCGAACACCACGTCGTCGCGCCCGGAGGTCCGCGCCAATACCGCGGCCCAGGCCAGATGAAACAGGCTGGCGGCGCTGATGCCCAGGGTTCGGGACTGTTCCCGCAGGCGTTGCGCCAAACTCGTGGCGACGGTCAGTCTGGCTTCCTGAATCCGGCTGCCGTCGCCCAGGACGTCGAGCAGGCCGAACGGCGCCGTCGGCTCGTCGACATCGGCCAGCATGTCGCGGAAAAAGGCTTCGTGTTCTTCCGGCTTCATCCCCAGCCGGGCCTGCGCGACAAAGTTGCGGAACGGCAGCGGCGCCGGCAGTTGCTCCGCCCGGCCCAACTGGTGCATCAGGATCTCCTCCAGCAGGATGTCGATCGTGGTGTGATCGATCGCCAGATGGTGTGTCAACAGCAACAGCAACCAGCGCTTTTCCCTGGGGTCATAGGCGGTGTAGCCGTTGATCAGCGGCGCCTGGCGCACGTCGACGCGATAATGTCTCGGATGGTAACGTTCCTGCAGCTGTTCGGCCGCCTCGCCGGCTTCAGGGTCGATGACGACCTCCTCGATCGCCAGTTTCGCGGAGCGCCAGACCACCTGTACCGGTTCCGGCAGGCCTTCCCAGGCCATGGCAGTGCGCAGGATATCGTGACGGTCGACTACCGCCTGCAGGGCGCTCAGGAAACTGTCGAGGCGTTCGCGCGTGTCGAACGCCATCAGGTACGGCAGCAGGTAGGCATCGCCTTTGGACTCCATCAGATGGTGGAACAGAATGCCTTCCTGCAGCGGCGCCAACGGATAGATGTCCTGCACGTTGGCCGCCCCGCCCGGCACCGCGGCCGTGATTTGGTCTACATACTCAGGCGCCAGATTCAATAATTGAGAACTGTCCAGAGAATCAGCAACAGGCTTGTTGGCGGTGATGGGGCCGTTTAACTTTAGAAACTCAATCAAAGCGGGCTTGGTATCACGCAACTCGGCAAGTAATGAGGGGGCTAATGCCTGTTTTTTTCCAAGAATGACCAACTCGTCATTTTCGATAGCGAGTGAGAGGTTTCTCTCGCTGAGTTGCTGTAATAGCGCGTCAATTTTCATATTCTGATCTCCATAATTTGTTCTTCTTCCACGGCTTCGGCCAGTTTGGCCAGCGTTGGAGCGGTAAATACCACTCTCACGTCCGCGGTTAATCCCTTCTGTCCCATCTTTTCAATCAGTGATATCGCTAACAAGGAATGTCCCCCCAGTTCAAAGAAATTGTCGTGACGGCCGACCCGGTCGACCTTGAGCAGTTCGGCCCAGATATCCGCCAGAGCCTGTTCGGTCTCGCCTTGCGGCGCTTCATACTGCCGCGTTTGCAGGGCGCCGGCATCCGGTGCCGGCAGCGCCTTGCGGTCCAGCTTGCCGTTCGGGCTCAGCGGCAGCGCGGCCAGATGCACGAAGGCCGCGGGCACCATGTACTCGGGCAGCGTCTCGGCCAGATGCGCGCGCAGACTGTCCACGGTCACGTCGGCGTCGCCGGTGTAGTAGGCCACCAGCTGTTTGCCGCCGGGGCCGTCCTCGCGGGCCAGCACCGCCGTTTCCCGGACCGCCGGGTGTTCGGCCAGCCGGGCCTCGATCTCGCCCAGTTCGATGCGGAAGCCGCGGATCTTGACCTGGAAGTCGTTGCGGCCCAGATACTCGATGCTGCCGTCTTCCCGCCAGCGGACCAGGTCGCCGGTCTTGTACAGCCGGGCTTCGGGATCTGAGCTGAACGGGTCGGCGATGAAGCGTTCGGCGCTCAGTTCGGGCCGGTTCAGGTAGCCGCGCCCGACCTGGACGCCGCCGATGAACAGTTCGCCGGGCACGCCGACCGGGACCGGTTGGCCCTGTGCATCCAGGATGTAGATCCGGGTGTTGTCGATCGGCCGGCCGATCGGGATGCTGTTCGTCGAGGTCCCGGCTTCGCAGGCCCAGGCCGTGACGTCTATGGCGGCTTCGGTCGGGCCGTAGAGGTTGTGCAATTCCGAATGAGTCAGCAGTTCATGAAAACGGTTGCTCAACGCGACCGGCAAGGCCTCGCCGCTGCAGATCACCCGCCGCAAGCTGGCGCAGTCCGCGGCTTTGCCGTGCTCCAGAAAGATTTGCAGCATCGGCGGCACGAAGTGCAGCGTGGTGATGCGCTGCCGCCGGATGACTTCGCTGAGATAGAGCGGGTCTTTATGACCTTCGGGCTTCGCCATCACCAGGCGCGCGCCGGTGAATAACGGCCAGAAAAATTCCCAGACCGAGACATCGAAGCTGAAGGGGGTCTTTTGCAGGACGGCGTCGTCAGCTGTCAGTCCGTAGGCTTTCTGCATCCAGTTGAGCCGGTTGACCACACCGCGGTGCTCGTTCATCGCCCCTTTGGGCTGCCCGGTCGAGCCGGAGGTATAGATGACGTAGGCCAGGTGCCGGGAGGTCAGGCCCAGCGATTGCGGCGGCAGGTTCGTGTCCGGCTGTTCGGCGATCCGACGCCAGTCGCTGTCCAGTGCGATCATACGGGACTCGGTCCAGGGCAGGATGCCCTTGAGCCGCTCTTGCGTCAGCAGCACCCTGGGCGCGGCATCAGCCAGCATGTAGGCCAGCCGGTCCGCCGGATAGGCCGGGTCCAGCGGCACATAGGCGCCGCCGGCCTTCAGGATGCCCAGCAGGCCCACCACCATCTCCAGGCTGCGCTCGGCGCAGATCGCGACCAGAACATCGGGGCCCACGCCCGAACGGCGCAGGTAGTGCGCCAGGCGGTTGGCCCGGGCGTTGAGTTCGGCATAGGTCAGCGTCTGATCCTCGAACACCACCGCCGGAGCATCGGGCGTATCCCGCACTTGCGCCTCGAACAGTTCATGGACACAGTTATATTGAGGGTAGTCGGCCTGGGTGGCGTTCCAGTCGTAAAGCACTTGGCGGCGCTCGGCCTCCGGCAGCACGCCGATCCGGCCCATGGCGGTATCCGGTGCGTTTTCCAGGGCAGTGATCAGGTTTTCCAGCGCCGTGTGCATCATCGCGCACAACCTTTCCGGCGCCACTGGCGGCAGGGTTTGCGCGGTCAGCGAGAAGCCTTCGCCCAGGTCGTCCACATCCAGCACGATCGGGTAGTTGGTGCGCTCTCCGCCCGACAGGGTTTCGATGCCCTGCCAGGCGGCGGCACTGTCCGCCGAGGCGTCGACCTGGCTGTGCCGGTAGTTGAGCAGTGCGCTGAACAGCGGCGCCGGCGCCTGCACGCCGCTGCAGCGTTGCGCCAGGCTCAGCGGCGCATGTTCATGGCGCAGCAGGCCGGCCAGCCGGTTCTGCACGTCACGGACCTGTTCCAGGACACTGCCCTGGTCCAGCCGCACGCGCAGCGGCAGGGTGTTGATGAACATCCCCAGCACCCGCCCGGCGCCCTCGCCGCTCTGCATGCGCCCGAACAGCACTGTGCCGAACACCACGTCATCGCGCCCGGAGGTCCGAGACAGTACCGCGGCCCAGGCCAGATGGAACAAACCTGCGGCGCTGATGCCCAGGGACCGGGACTGTTCCCGCAGCCGGCGCGCCAGGTCCGTGGCGACGGTCAGCTCGGCTTCCTGAATACCGCTGCCGTCGCCCAATACGTCGAGCAGACCGAACGGTGCCGTCGGCTCGTCGACATCGGCCAGCATGCCGCGGAAAAAGGCTTCGTGCTCTTCCGGTTTCATCCCCAGTCGGGCCTGCGCGACGAAATTGCGGAACGGCAGCGGCGCCGGCAGTTGCTCTGCCTGATTCAGCTGGTGCATCTGGATCTCTTCCAGCAGGATGGTCAGCGCGGTGTGATCGAGCGCCAGATGGTGCGTCAATAGCAACAGCAGCCAACGCCCTTCCCTGGGATCATAGGCGGTAAAGCCGTTGATCATCGGCGCGACTCGCACGTCGACGCGATAATGTCTAGGATCGTAACGTTCCTGCAACTGTTCGGCCGTATCGCCGGTTTCAGGGTCGATGACGACCTCCTCGATCGCCAGTTCCGCTGCCCGCCAGACCACCTGCACCGGTTCCGGCAGGCCTTCCCAGGCTACCGAAGTACGCAGGATGTCGTGGCGCGCTATCACCGCCTGCAGGGCGCTCAGGAAACTGTCGAGACGCTCGCGCGTGTCGAACGCCATCAGGTGCGGCAGCAGGTAGGCATCCCCTTCGGATTCCATCAAATGGTGGAACAGAATGCCTTCCTGCAGCGGCGCCAATGGATAGATGTCCTGCACGTTGGCCGCCCCGCCCGGCACGGCGGCCGTGATGCGGTCGATATCGGCCTGCGACAGGGCTACCAGCGGCAGCAGGTCCGGGGTAATGGCCGTCGCATCGGCCGGAATAGCGTTAGGCGGCACCAGGACCTGCAGGGAATCGCCGCCGACTGCGGCAGCCAGCCCGGCCAGCGTCGGCGTGGTGAACAAGGCTTGCACGTCGGTGTTCAGCCCGGCCCGGCGCATGCGCGCGATTAAGGTCACCGCCAGCAACGAATGTCCGCCCAGTTCGAAGAAATTGTCGTGGCGGCCGACCCGGTCGACCTTGAGCAGTTCGGCCCAGAGGGCGGCCAGGGTTTCTTCCGTCTCGCCTTGCGGCGCCTCATACTCACGTGCGCCATAAGCATCGCCCTCCGGCACCGGCAGCGCTTTGCGGTCCAGCTTGCCGTTGGCGGTCAGCGGCAGCGCTTCCAGCGGCACGAAAGCCGCGGGCACCATGTACTCGGGCAGCGTCTCGGCCAGGTACGCGCGCAGGCTGTCCGCCGTCAGCCCGGCGTCGCCGGTGTAGTAGGCCACCAGGCGTTTGTCGCCAGGGACGTCCTCGCGGGCCAGCACGGCCGTTTCCCGTACTCCCGGGTATTCGGCCAGCCGGGCTTCGATTTCGCCCGGTTCGATGCGAAAGCCGCGGATCTTGACCTGATGGTCATTGCGGCCCAGATAGTCGATGTTGCCATCCGCACGCCAACAGCCCAGATCACCCGTTTTGTAAAGCTGAGCCCCAGGCTCGTTGACGAAAGGATCGGCGATGAAACGCTCGGCGGTCAGCTCCGGCTGGTTCAGATAACCCTGCGCCACGCCCGGTCCACCGATGTAGATTTCGCCGGCCACGCCAATAGGCACCGGTTGCCGCTGAGGGTCCAGGATATAGATCCGGGTATTCGTGATCGGACGGCCGATGGGAATGCTCTCGGCCTGCTCGGCGATGGCTTCAACTGAATAGGAAGTAGCAAATGTCGTTGTTTCAGTAGGGCCGTAGGCATTAAGCAAGCGGCATTGAGGCTGGCTGTCCAGGAACTGCTTGACAATAGCCGGGGAAGCCCTCTCGCCGCCGAAGAGCAAGTGTTTTAATCGAGCCAGTGCCGCAGGCAATATAACGGCATATTGATTGAACAGCGCCGTCGTCAAAAACAGGGTCGTCGCGCCCTGCTCGGTAAGGCTATGGGCGAACGTTTCAGGCTCAAGAACGGCGGATTGCGGAATAATCAGTATGCGTGCGCCGTTTAACAAAGCACCCCAGATTTCAAAGGTCGAGGCATCGAAGGCGGGGTTGCTGCAGTGTGCGACACAGTCTGTCGGCTCAATCCGCGCATAGCCATTGTTGATGACGAGCCGGTTGATCGCGCGGTGAGGAACGATCACGCCCTTGGGCACGCCTGTCGATCCTGAGGTATACATGATATACGCCGGCGTATCGGCCGCTCTTTGCAGGTGTAAATCGGCCGATGAGCAATGGGCGATGGCCTCGTTTGCCTGCGCCAGGTCAAGCACCTGAACGCTTGGCCAGTCCCGGCCGGCCGCGCTGTCTTGCGCAACGATCACCTGCCTGGCCTGACAATCCTGGATCATGAACGCCTGCCGGTCCGCCGGAAACTCCGGATCGATCGGCACGTAGGCACAGCCGCTTTTCAGTACGGCCAGCTGCGCTACCAGCATCTCCACACTGCGCGCCATAACGACCGGGATGAAATCGCCGGCAGCGACGCCTATGCGGCGTAAATGGTGCGCCAGACGGTTGGCCCGGGCGTTGAGTTCGGCGTAGCTCAGCCGCCCGCCGTTCCATACCACGGCATCGGCCTCGGGTGTTTGCAACGCCTGCGCCTCGAGCAGTTCATGGACGCAACTCGCTTTAGGATAGTCGGCCTGGGTGGCGTTCCAGCCGTACAGCACCTGGCGGCGCTCGGCCTCGCCGAGCATCGGCAAACGGGCGACGGCCTGGCTGTCGTCCGCCACCATGCCGGCCAGCAGGGCTTGCCAGTAGCCCAGGTAACGGGCGACGGTGTCAGGGTCAAACAGCGCCGTGGCATATTCGAGACTGCCGACGATGGCGTCGCCGTCTTCTCTCAGCAAGAGGCTCAGGTCGAATTGGGCGCTGGCGTGCGCCACGTCCACCGGCGCCAGGCTGAGGCCGGACAGGCTCAGCTCCCAGCCGGGCGTGTTTTGCCAGCCGAACATGACCTGGAACAACGGGGCATGCGCGAGGCTGCGAGGCGGCTGCACGATTTCGACGACCTGTTCGAACGGGATGTCCTGGTGGGCTTGGGCATTGAGGGTCTGGATTTTGACTCGCTCGACCAAATCCGCGACCGTGGGCGAATCCGACAGATCGATCCGCAGGGCCAGGGTGTTGACGAAGAAGCCGATCAGGCCCTCGATTTCGGCCCGCCCCCGGTTGGCCGAAGGCGTACCGATCACCACATCGTCCTGGCCCGAGAGCCGCGACAGGGTCAGGGCCCAGCCGGCCAGCAGGGTCATGAACAGGGTCGCGCCGTGCTGCTGGCTGAAGGCTTTGAGCCGCGCACTGAGGTCGGCGTCCAGCCGGACGGCCAGCTGGGCGCCGGCATAGTCCTGCTGCGCCGGCCTCGGCCGGTCGCTGGGCAGTTCCAGCAGGGCGGGCGCGCCCGCAAGGGTCTGTCGCCAGTAAGCCGCCTGGGCGCACAGCTGTTCGCCTTCGATCCAGCGCCGCTGCCAGACGGCATAGTCGGCGTACTGGATCGGCAGCGGCGGCAAGGGATCGTCTTCGCCGCGGCTGTAGCTCGCGTAGAGGCGGCCCAGTTCGTCGATCAGCACGCCCATGGACCAGCCGTCGGCAATGATATGATGCAGGGTGATCAGCAACACGTGTTCGTCGGCCGCCAGCCGGACCAGGCGGCCTCGCGCCAGCGGTCCCCGGGCCAGATCGAACGGCGCCTGGGCTTCCTGTTCGGAGAGCCGGGCCAAGGCGGCCGAGGGGTCGGCATCGGTGCTGAGATCGTGTTCCAAGAGCGTGAAGCCGCCGTTAGTGTTCAGAATCAGTTGACTGGCCTCGCCGTCCTGCTCGATGAAGAGCGTGCGCAAGGCTTCGTGGCGGGCCACGATACGGTCCAACGCGCGCCGCAGGGCCGTCTCGGCCAGCACGCCCGTCAGCCGTATCCCGCCGGCGATATGGTAGGCTTCGCTGGCGCCTTCCATCTGGGCGATGAACCAGAGCCGTTGCTGGGCGAAGGACAGCGGCAAAGGCTGGCCGCGATCGGCTCGCTCGATCGGCGCCAGAGTGTTTGCATCGCTCTGTTGCAGCTGTCTGGCCAGATCCTGCAGGACCGGATGGTCGAACAGGTCGCGCAGAGCCAGCTCGCATCCCATGCCCTGCCGGATGCGGGTGATCACCTGCACCGCCAGCAGCGAATGGCCGCCCAGCTCGAAGAAGTGGTCATGGCGTCCGACGCGCTCGATTCCTAGGATATCCTGCCAGATCGCCGCCAGGGCTTCCTCCTGCTTACCTTGCGGCGCTTCATACTCACGTGCGCCATAAGCATCGCCCTCCGGCACTGGCAGGGCCTTGCGGTCCAGTTTGCCGTTCGGGGTCAGCGGCAGCGCGTCCAGGATCATAAAGGCGCTGGGCACCATGTACTCGGGCAGCACGGCCTTGAGCTGGGCACGCAGTTCATCAATGTTGAGCTCGGCGGAAGCCGTCAGGTAGGCTACCAGGCGCTTGTCGCCGGGATGGTCTTCACGGGCAATGACGACGGCCTCGAGCACACCGTCGCAAGCGGCCAGCTGCGCCTCGATCTCGCCCAGTTCGATGCGGAAGCCGCGCACCTTGACCTGAAAATCATTGCGGCCGAGGAATTCGATGCTGCCGTCTTCCCGCCAGCGGCCCAGGTCGCCGGTCTTGTACAGCCGGGCTTCGGGATCGTTGCTGAACGGATCGGCGATAAAGCGTTCGGCGGTCAGCTCGGGACGGTTCAAATAGCCGCGGGCGATGCCGTCGCCGGCCACGTGGATTTCGCCGGCGACACCGACCGGGACCGGTTCGCCCTGGGCATCGAGCAAGTAAATACGAGTGTTGGCGATGGGCTTGCCGATCGGCGGCAGGCCCTCATTTCCGGCCGGTACCGGGCAGGAGGTCGAAACCACGCTGTTCTCGGTAGGGCCGTAGTTGTTGACCAGTTCGAACGGCAGCCCGGCCGGCGGATAGCCGTGCAGCCGGTCGCCGCCGGCCAGCAGGCAGCGCAGGGCCAGATGCTCGGGCCGGGGCGTCGTCAGCATCAGCTCCGCCAGCGGCGTCGGCATGAACGCCACCGTGATGCGATCGTCGGTCAGCCGTTGCCACAGCGCCTCCGGCTGGCCCAGCAGTTCGGGCCGGACCAGGTGCAGGCAGGCGCCGGCCAGCAGGTACGGCCAGGTTTCCCAGGCGCTGGCGTCGAAAGCGAGGCCCGCCAGTTGCGTGGCCCGGTCGGCGGCGCTCACCTGGAACTGCCGGTTGTGCCAGCTGACCAGGTTCATCACGCCGGCGTGCGGCACCATGACGCCCTTGGGCTGGCCGGTGGAGCCGGAGGTGTAGATAACATAGGCCAGGTTCCGCGGGGTCAGGCCAACTGCCGCCAGGTCCGGATTATCGGAGGACTGATGAGCCCATTGTGCCGCGTCACTTGAAAGATCGATCACTCTGGCGCCGCCTGAGCGATCGGCCAGCCGGGCCTTGAGCCCGGCATCGGTCAATAGCGCCAACGGGGCGCTGTCCTCAAGCATGAACGCCAGCCGCTCTTCCGGATAGGCCGGATCCAGCGGTACGTAGGCTGCCCCCGCCTTGAGCACGGCCAGCAGGCTGATCATCAGCTCGAAGCCCCGCTCCAGGCAGATCGCCACCCTGTCGTCGGGCTTCACGCCCAGGCTGCGCAGGTAGTGCGCCAGGCGGTTGGCCCGGGCGTTGAGCTCGGCGTAACTCAGCCGCTTGCCGTCCCATACCACGGCGTCGGCCTCGGGGCTGCGGGCAACCTGTGCCTCGAACAGTTCGTGAAGACAGCGGTCCCTGGGATAGTCGGCCCGGGTGGCGTTCCAGTCGTAAAGCACCTGGCGGCGCTCGGCCTCCGGCAGCACGCCGATCCGGCGCATGGCCGTGTCCGGTGCGCTTTCCAGGGCGTCGAGCAGGTTGTCCAGCGCCGTGTGCATCAGGGCGCACAGCCGTTCCGGCGCCGCCGGAGACAGGGTTTGCGCCGATAGCGAAAACCCTTCGCCCAGGTCATCCACGGATAACACGATCGGGTAATTGCTGCGCTCTTCGCCCGATGACAGAATTTCGATACCCTGCCAGGCGGCGACGCTGCCCTCCGATCCCTCGGTCTGGCTGTACCGGTAGTTGAGCAGCGCGCTGAACAACGGCGCCGGCGCCTGCACGCCGCTGCAGCGTTGCGCCAGGCTCAGCGGCACATGTTCATGGCGCAGCAGCCCGGCCAGCCGCTGCTGCACGTCACGGACCTGTTCCAGAACAGTGCCCTGAGCCAGCCGCACTCTCAGCGGCAAGGTGTTGATGAACATCCCCAGCGTCCGGTCAGCGCCCTCGCCGCCCTGCATGCGCCCGAACAGGACTGTGCCGAACACCACGTCATCACGTCCCGAGGTCCGCGCCAGTACCGCGGCCCAGGCCAGATGGAACAGGCCGGCGGCGCTGATGCCCAGGGACCTGGCCTGTTCCCGCACCCGGCGCGCCAGGTCCGCGTCGACGGCCAGCCTGGCTTCCTGAGCCCGGCTGCCGTCGCCCAGGACGTCGAGCAGACCGAACGGCGCCGTCGGCTCGTCGACATCCGCCAGCATGCCGTGGAAAAAGGCTTCGTGCTCTTCCGGCTTCATTCCCAGCCGCGACTGTGCGACGAAGTTGCGGAACGGCAGCGGCGCCGGCAGTTGCTCGGCCTGGCCCAGCTGGTGCATCCGGATCTCCTCCAGCAGGAGGTCCAGCGCGGTATTATCGAACGCCAAATGGTGAGCCAACAGCAACAGCAGCCAGCGCCCTTCCCCGGGATCATAGGCGATGAACCCGTTGATCAACGGAGCGACTCTCATGTCGAGGCGATAATGTCTCGGATCGTAGCGTTCCGCCAATTGTTCGGCCGTTTCGCCCGCTTCAGGGTCCAGCATGACCTCCTCAACGTTCAGCGGAGCCTGGCGCCACACGATCTGCACGGGCTCCGGCAATCCCTCCCAGGCCACGGCAGTGCGCAGAATGTCGTGGCGGTCGATCACCGCCTGCAGAGCTGTCAAGAATCCATCGAGACGCTCGCGCTTATCGAACGCCATCAGGACCGGCATCAGGTAGGCATCCCCTTCGGATTCCATCAGGTGGTGGAACAGAATGCCTTCCTGCAACGGCGCCAGCGGATAGATGTCCTGCACGTTGGCCGCTCCGCCCGGCACGGCCGCCGTGATGCGGTCGATATCGGCCTGAGACAGACTGACCAGCGGCAGCAGGTCCGGGGTAATGGCCGTGCAGCCGACCGGAATACGGTTGGGAGGGATAACCAGTTGCTCGGAGGCGTTGCCGCTATCGGCCAGCGCCGCCAGCCCGGCCAGCGTCGGCGCGGCGAACAGTTCCCGCACGTCGGTGTTCAGCCCGGCCTGGCGCATGCGCGCGATCAGGGTCACCGCCAGCAGCGAATGCCCGCCCAGTTCGAAGAAATTGTCGTGCCGGCCGACCTGGTCGACCTTGAGCAGCTCGGCCCAGATCGCCGCCAGGGTTTGTTCGGCCTCGCCTTGCGGCGCTTCGTACTGCCGCGTTTGCAGGGCGTCGGCATCCGGTTCCGGCAGCGCCTTGCGGTCCAGTTTGCCGTTGACGGTCAGCGGCAGCGCTTCCAGCGGCACGAAAGCCGCGGGCACCATGTATTCGGGCAATGCCTCGGCCAGGTGCGCGCGCAGACTGTCCACGCTCACGTCGGCGTCACTGGTGTAGTAGGCCACCAGGCGTTTGCCGCCGGCGCCGTCCTCGCGGGCCAGCACCGCCGTTTCCCGCACCGCCGGATGTGCGGCCAGACGGGCCTCGATCTCGCCCAGTTCGATGCGAAAGCCGCGCACCTTGACCTGGAAGTCGTTGCGGCCGAGGAATTCGATGCTGCCGTCGGCCAACCAGCGGCCCTGGTCGCCGGTCTTGTACAGCCGGGCTTCGGGATCGTTACTGAACGGATCTTGAATAAAGCGCTCGGCGTTCAGATCCGGGCGATTGAGGTAGCCGCGGGCGACGCCGTCGCCGGCCACGTGGATTTCGCCGGCGACACCGAGCGGGACCGGTTCGCCCTGGGCATCGAGGAAGTAGAGGCGGGTGTTGGCCATGGGCCTGCCGATGGTGACGCTGGCCATCTCGGGGTTGTGTTTGACGTAGGCGGCCGTGCAGGAGACGGTGGCTTCGGTGGGGCCGTAGGTGTTGACCAGTTTGGTTGGCTTATCGGGCCAGAGCGCTTCCCAGGCTTGCAGCTTTTGCGGCGACAGCGCGTCGCCGGTCACGTTGAGCAATCTGACGCCGGCCAGTTGTTCGCGCGCCTTGTCCGGCGAGCGTTCCCATTCCGCCACCAGGGTGTGCCAGTGCGCGGCGGTCAGGTGCACGAAGGTCGGGCGAATGTCGCTGTCCATGCCGAACAGCCGCTCGCTCGGCGCCAGCGTCGCCCCGGACAGCAGCGCCGGGAAGATCTCTTCGACGGACAGGTCGAAATTCAGGGAGTTCTGCTGCAGGACGGTATCGGCGCCGGTCAGCCCGAACACCTCGGCCGCCCCCAGGGAATAATTGACCAGGGACTGGTGTTCGATCATCACGCCCTTGGGCTGGCCGGTCGAACCGGAGGTGTAGATGACGTAGGCCAGATGCCGTGGCGTCAGGCCCAGCGCTTGCGGGTCCAGGTTGGCGCCGGTCTGTGCCGCCCAGGGCGCCGGGTCGGCGTCGAGCAGCAGGCGCGGCACCGCCGGCGCGCAGTCGGCGAAGCGCGCGGCCAGTCCGCTTTGTATCAGCAGCACCGCCGGGGCGCTGTCGGTCAGCATGTAGGCCAGCCTTTCCTCGGGATAGGCCGGGTCCAGCGGCACGTAGGCGCCGCCGGCCTTGAGAATGGCCAGCAGGCCGATGATCATGTCCGGCCCGCGCTCGGCGCAGATCGCGACCCGGTCGTCGGGCTTCACGCCCAGGCTGCGCAAATGGTGCGCCAGCTGGTTGGTTTTGACGTTGAGCTCGGCGTAGCTCAGCCGGCCGCCGTCCCATATCAGGGCATCGGCCTCGGGCGTTTGCAGCGCCTGCGCCTCGAACAGTTCGTGGGCGCAGCGGTCCTTGGGATAGTCGGCTTGGGTGGCGTTCCAGCCGTACAGCACCTGGCGGCGCTCGGCCTCGCTGATCATCGGCAAACGGGCAACGGCCTGGCTGTCGTCCGCCACCATGCCGGCCAGCAGGGCTTGCCAGTAACCCAGGTAACGGGCGACGGTGTCTTGGTCAAACAGCGCCGTGGCATATTCGAGACTGCCGACGATGGCGTCGCCGTCTTCTTGCAGCGAGAGGCTGAGGTCGAATTGGGCGCTGGCGCGCGCCACGTCCACCGGCGCCAGGCTGAGGCCGGGCAGGCTCAGTTTCCCGCCGGGCGTGTTTTGCCAGTCGAACATGACCTGGAACAACGGGGCATGCGCGAGGCTACGAGGCGGCTGCACGATTTCGACGACCTGTTCGAACGGGATGTCCTGGTGGGCCTGGGCATTGAGGGTCTGGATCTTGACGCGTTCGATCAGGGCCGCGACCGTGGGCGAATCCGACAGGTCGATCCGCAGGGCCAGGGTGTTGACGAAGAAGCCGATCAGGCCCTCGATTTCGGCCCGGCCCCGGTTGGCCGAGGAAGTACCGATCACCAGGTCGTCCTGGCCCGAGAGCCGCGACAGGGTCAGGGCCCAGCCGGCCAGCAAGGTCATGAACAGGGTCGCGCCGTGCTGCTGGCTGAAGGCTTTGAGCCGCGCGCTGAGGTCGGCTTCCAACCGAACGGCCAGCAGGGCGCCGGCATAGTCCTGTTGCGCCGGCCTCGGCCGGTCGCCGGGCAGTTCCAGCAGGGCGGGCGCGCCCGCAAGGGTCTGTCGCCAATAGACCGCCTGGGTGTGCAGCTGTTCGCCTTCGACCCAGCGCCGCTGCCAGACGGCATAGTCGGCGTACTGGATCGGCAGCGGCGGCAAGGGGTCGCCTTCGCCGCGACTGTAGCTCGCGTAGAGGCGGCCCAGTTCGTCGATCAGCACGCCCATGGACCAGCCGTCGGCAATGATGTGATGCAGGGTGATCAGCAGCACGTGTTCGTCGGCCGCCAGCCGGACCAGGCGGCCTCGCGCCAGCGGTCCCCGGGCCAGATCGAACGGCGCCTGGGCTTCCTGTTCGGAGAGCCGGGCCAAGGCGGCCGAGGGGCTGGCGTCGGTACTGAGATCGTGTTCCAAGAGCGTGAAGCCGCCGTTAGTGTTCAGAATCAGTTGACTGGCCTCGCCGTCCTGCTCGATGAAGAGTGTGCGCAAGGCTTCGTGACGGGCCACGATCCGGTCCAGGGCGCGCCGCAGGGCCGCCACGTCCAGCGCGCCCGTCAGCCGTATTCCGCCGGCGATATGATAGGCTTCGCTGGCGCCCTCCATTTGGGCGAGAAACCAGAGCCGCTGTTGAGCGAAGGACAGCGGTAGACGCTGGTCACGGTCGGCATGAGGGATAGAAGTGTTCTTTAATTGCTTGCGTTTTAAATTTTCGGCTATTGCTTGTTTTATTAATGCTTCGCGTTCGAGTGTTGATAATTTATCCACGGAATAACTTTTCATGCTACCAGCCTTGATTTAAGTTGAAATGTAATTTTCGTCATGATTGATACTCCTCAAGAATCACTTATAGATCTCATCACCTGCAATAAATCATCCTCATCAAACTGAGCCAATTGCGCATCGATGATACGTTCAGCAAGAAATGACAGTACGGGCGCTATAAAGACATCGTGCAGCACCAGTTCAACCTCGAACTGCTGCTTGATTTCACGTACCAGTTTGACCACCAGCAGCGAATGTCCGCCCATTTCGAAGAAATTATCTTGACGGCCGACGCGCTCGATCTGCAGGATATCCTGCCAGATCGCCGCCAGAGCCTGTTCGGTCTCCCCTTGCGGCGCTTCATAGCCTCGTACGGCGCTGGCATCCGGCGCCGGCAGCGCCTTGCGGTCCAGCTTGCCGTTGGCGGTCAGCGGCAACGCCTCCAGTTGCACGAAGGCCGCGGGCACCATGTACTCGGGCAGCGTCTCGGCCAGATGCGCGCGCAGGTGGTCCGCCGCCACGTCAGCGTCGCCGGTATAGTAGGCCACCAGCCGTTTGTCGCCGGGGCCGTCCTCACGGGCCAGCACCGCCGTTTCCCGCACCGCCGGATGTTCGGCCAGCCGGGCCTCGATCTCGCCCAGTTCGATGCGGAAGCCGCGGATCTTGACCTGGAAGTCGTTGCGGCCGAGGAATTCGATACTGCCATCTTCCAGCCAGCGGCCCAGGTCGCCGGTCTTGTACATCCGCGCCCCGGGATCGTTACTGAACGGATCTTGGATAAAGCGCTCGGCGTTCAGATCCGGACGATTGAGGTAGCCGCGGGCGACACCGTCGCCGGCCACGTGGATTTCGCCGGCAACCCCCACCGGAACCGGTTCACCCTGCGCATCGAGCAGGTAGATGCGGGTGTTGGCGATGGGACGGCCGATAGGAGGAAGGATGGACGCATCGTTTTTAGCAGGCATTGCTGCCGAGGTTGCGACTACCGTATATTCCGTCGGCCCGTAATTATTGACAACCGTAAAGGATAAGTCCGACGGAGGATATCGGTGTAATTTATCGCCACCGGTCAACAACCAACGCAGGGGCGATGATTTTGGCCACGCCAAATCCAGCAACAGCTCAGCCACCGGGGTGGGTACAAAAGCGATGGTGATTTCCTGCCTGACTAACCAATCCCTGAGGCGTTCGGAGGATAGCAGTGTTTCTTCATTGTCCAACAGATACAGACTGGCGCCTGCCGTTAAGTAGGGCCAAATTTCCCAAACGCAAGCATCGAAAGAGAAACGGGCGAGTTGTGTCGCGCGGCTCGAAGGATTGACTGCGAACGCCTTTTGATGCCAAGTAATCAGATTGACCAGGTTCCGGTGCTCGACTTGCACGCCTTTAGGCTGCCCGGTCGAACCGGAGGTGTAGATGACATAAGCGAGATGCCGTGAATGCACAGCGGTATCGGGCCGCATATCGGGATAATCTGCATGGCCTTCAAGCTGGTCTAATGTCAAACAGGCACATCCCAACCCGCTAAACTTTGCAAGTAAGCTTTTCTGCGTCAGTACCATACCGGCATTAGTGTCTGACAACATAAAATCGAGTCGATCTTCGGGCAAGCCGGAGTCTAGCGGCAAATATGCGCCGCCTGCTTTCAGAATTCCGAGTAGTCCGATAATCATCTCCGGTGAACGCTCGACACATATACCTATAACCGTATCCGGCATGACACCTAAAGCTTCCAATTGGAATGCCAGGCGGTTGGCCCGGGCATTGAGTTCGGCGTAGCTCAGCCGCCCGCCTTCCCATACCACGGCGTCGGCCTCGGGACTGCGGGCAACCTGCGCTTCGAACAGTTCATGGATGCAGCGGTCCTGGGGATAGTCGGCCCGGGTGGCGTTCCAGTCGTACAGCACCTGGCGGCGTTCGGCATCCGGCAGCACGCCGATCCGGCTCATGGCGGCGTCCGGCGCGCTTTCCAGGGCGGCGAGCAGGTTTTCCAGCGCCGTGTGCATCATCGCGCACAGCCGTTCCGGCGCCGCCGGAGACAGGGTTTGCGCCGTCAGCGAGAAGCCTTCGCCCAGATCGTCCACGGATAACACGATCGGGTAATTGCTGCGCTCTTTGTCCGACAGGACTTCGATGCCCTGCCACGCGGCGCCGTCCGCCGAGATTTCGCCCTGGCTGTGCCGGTAGTTGAGCAGTGCGCTGAACAGCGGCGCCGGGGCCTGCACGCCGCTGCAGCGTTGCGCCAGACTCAGCGGCGCATGTTCATGACGTAGCAGACTGGCCAGCCGCTGCTGCACTTCATGGACCTGTTCCAGGACGCTGCCCTGGGCCAGCTGCACTCTCAGCGGCAGGGTATTGATGAACATCCCCAGCATCCGGTCAGCGCCCTCGCCGCTCTGCATGCGCCCGAGCAGGACCGTGCCGAACACCACGTCATCGCGCCCCGAGGTTCGCGCCAACACCGTGGCCCAGGCCAGATGAAACAGGCTGGCGGCGCTGATGCCCAGGGTCCTGGCCTGCTCCCGCAACCGGCGCGCCAGGTCCGTGGCAACAGTCTGGCTGGCTTCCTGAATCCGGCTGCCGTCGCCCAGGACGTCGAGCAGGCCGAACGGCGCTGCCGGCTCGTCGACATCCGCCAGCATGCCGCGGAAAAAGGCTTCGTGCTCTTCCGGCTTCATCCCCAGCCGGGCCTGCGCGACGAAATTGCGGAACGGCAGCGGCGCCGGCAGTTGCTCGGCCTGGCCCAGCTGGTGCATCCGGATCTCCTCCAGCAGGAGGCCCAGCGCGGTGTTATCGAGAGCCAGATGATGAGTCAACAGCAGCAGCAGCCACCGCCCTTTCCTGGGATCATAGGCGGTGAACCCGTTGATCAACGGCGCAGCCCTCAAGTCGAGGCGATAATGTCTCGTATCGTATCGTTCCAGCAATTGTTCGGCCGTCTTGCCAGCTTCAGGGCCAATGACAATATGCTCGACCTTTAACTTCGCCTCGCGCCAGACCACCTGCACCGGTTCCGGCAGGTCTTCCCAGACGACTGCGGTGCGCAGGATGTCGTGGCGTGCTATCACTGCCTGCAAAGCGGCCAGAAAACCGTCCTGGCGTTCCTGCGTGTCAAACGCCATCAGGACCGGTTCCAGATACGCATCTCCGTCGGACTCCATCAAATGGTGGAACAGAATGCCTTCCTGCAGCGGCGCCAGCGGATAGATGTCCTGCACGTTGGCCGCCCCGCCCGGCACGGCGGCCGTGATGCGGTCGATATCGGCCTGTTCCAGGCTGACCAGCGGCAGCAGGTCCGGGGTAATGGCCGTCGCATCGGCCGGAATGCGGTTGGCCGGGATGACCAGCTGTTCGGAGGCGTTGCCGCTATCGGCCAACGCCGCCAGCCCGGCCAGCGTCGGCGCGGCGAACAATTCCCGCACGTCGGTAGCCATCCCGGCCTGGCGCATGCGCGCGATGAGTGTCACCGCCAGCAGCGAATGCCCGCCCAGTTCGAAGAAATTATCGTGCCGGCCGACCCGGTCGATCTTGAGCAGTTCGGCCCAGATGTCCGCCAGAGCCTGTTCGGTCTCGCCTTGCGGCGCTTCATACTGCCGCGTTTGCAGGGCGCCGGTATCCGGCGCCGGCAGCGCCTTGCGGTCCAGCTTGCCGTTCGGGCTCAGCGGCAGCGCAGCCAGATGCACGAAGGCGGCGGGCACCATGTAGTCGGGCAGCGTCTCGGCCAGATGCGCGCGCAGACTGTCCACCGCCACGTCGCTGTCGCCGGTGTAGTAGGCCACCAGCTGTTTGCCGCCGGGACCGTCCTCGCGGGCCAGCACCGCCGTTTCCCGGACCTGCGGATGTTCGGCCAGCCGGGCCTCGATCTCGCCCAGTTCGATGCGGAAGCCGCGGATCTTGACCTGGAAGTCGTTGCGGCCCAGATACTCGATGCTGCCGTCTTCCCGCCAGCGGACCAGGTCGCCGGTCTTGTACAGCCGCGCTTCGGGATCTGAGCTGAACGGGTCGGCGATGAAGCGCTCGGCGCTCAGTTCGGGCCGGTTCAGGTAACCGCGACCGACCTGGACGCCGCCGATGAACAGTTCGCCGGGTACGCCGACCGGGACCGGTTGGCCCTGGGCATCCAGGATGTAGATCCGGGTGTTGTCGATCGGCCGGCCGATCGGGATGCTGTTCGTCGAGGTCCCGGCTTCGCAGGCCCAGGCCGTGACGTCTATGGCGGCTTCGGTCGGGCCGTAGAGGTTGTGCAATTCCGAATGAGTCAGCAGTTCATGAAAACGGTTGCTCAACGCGACCGGCAAGGCCTCGCCGCTGCAGATCACCCGCCGCAGGCTGGTACAGTCCGCGGCTTTGCCGTGCTCCAGAAAGATTTGCAGCATCGGCGGCACGAAGTGCAGCGTGGTGATGCGCTGCCGCTGGATGATTTCGCTGAGATAGACCGGGTCCTTGTGCCCTTCGGGCTTCGCCATCACCAGGCGTGCGCCGGTGAATAACGGCCAGAAAAATTCCCAGACCGAGACATCGAAGCTGAAGGGGGTCTTTTGCAGGACGGCGTCGTCAGCTGTCAGTCCGTAGGCTTTCTGCATCCAGTTGAGCCGGTTGACCACACCGCGGTGCTCGTTCATCGCCCCTTTGGGCTGCCCGGTCGAGCCGGAGGTATAGATGACGTAGGCCAGGTGCCGGGAGGTCAGGCCCAGCGATTGCGGCGGCAGGTTCGTGTCCGGCTGTTCGGCGATCCGACGCCAGTCGCTGTCCAGTGCGATCATGCGGGACTCCGTCCAGGGCAGGATGCCCTTCAGCCGCTCTTGCGTCAGCAGCACCCTGGGCGCGGCATCAGCCAGCATGTAGGCCAGCCGGTCCGCCGGATAGGCCGGGTCCAGCGGCACATAGGCGCCGCCGGCCTTCAGGATGCCCAGCAGGCCCACCACCATCTCCAGGCTGCGCTCGGCGCAGATCGCGACCAGGACATCGGGGCCCACGCCCGAACGGCGCAGGTAGTGTGCCAGGCGGTTGGCCCGGGCGTTGACTTCGGCATAGCTCAGCGTCTGATCCTCGAACACCACCGCCGGAGCATCGGGCGTATCCCGCACTTGCGCCTCGAACAGTTCATGGACACAGTTATATTGAGGGTAGTCGGCCTGGGTGGCGTTCCAGTCGTAGAGTACGCGTTGAAGCTCATCCGCTTCCAGCAGACTTATCCGGCTTATAGGTACATCGAGCGTAGAGGACGCGAGTCTGGCAAGCAAACCTAGCAGACGACGCATATGAGTCGCTAAACTTTTTTCGCTGTAATGCAGAGGATTGGCATTAAAATCAAAGCGCAAGTCGAAACCGCTCTGGTTGTCGTAAACATTTAGAGAAAGTTCGAACTCCGGTCCATTGGAAAGATTATGAGTCCGGGCTGGATAACCGGCAAAACTCTGAACGTAATCGAAAACCATGGCATTGACTGTCATGCCATAGAAATGACTTCCGTTCGGAGGTAAGCCAAAATCCTGACGAAGGTCCTCGCTCCGATAGCTTTGATGGCGCAAGGTATCTCGCATGGATCTAGTCGTCTGGCTGAGAAACTCTCCAAAATTCTGTCCGGAATCAACTCTCAATCTCAGTGGAAGAATATTCGACATCATACCGGGAATATTGCGCATTTTTGCGCCAATCCGGGCGGATACCGGTATGCCGATAATAATATCCTCCTCGCCTGAAAACCGATTCAAATAAAGCGCTACAGCAGCGGTGATCACTTGAGTCAAGCTCGCGCCATGGGCCGCGCCCAGACTGCGTAATGTCTCTGCCGTCGAATAGGCCAAGTAATCTGTCTTACGGATATGTTGGCTGCATGGAATCGGTTCCGGCTGCTTGCCTGACAGCGTTACCGGCCCTGGCCTGTCTTTCAGTTGGGCTATCCAATAATCCCGATCTCGCCCGTATCTTGCGGAATTACGATAATTCTCTTCATTTTTCAATACATCGAGCCATGAACCTGAAGTATTGTCGTCCAGGGGCTTAACTCCGCTCATGGAAGAATATATATCGACAACTTTACGGGCAAAAAGCGCACCGGTAAATCCATCTGAAATAAGGTGGTGCGCGCGTTGATAATAAATAAAGAAATCGGAACGTATTTTTATAAGTGCAAATATAGATATTGGACCATGGACGATATCGCAGGCTTGTGCCATGTCTTCATGCATCCAGCCTTTAGCAGTGGCATAGGGATCTGTTTCAGTACTGAAATCCAAATAATGTATAGCCCAGTTTTTATCGCCGGAAAAGTATTGCCTTGGTCCTTCCTCAGTAGTAATAAAACGAAGGTGAAAGCTGTCGCTTTGATCCAGAACAGTGCTCACTGCCAATCTGAACAGGTCCGGATCAATGGCGCCTGAAATTTCGGTATATTCACCAATGTTATAGGCTGGGTTTTCAGGGTCCAACATCTGAGCAAACCATATAGAGGCTTGCGCACTAGTCAATGGATAATATAAGGACATGATTTTTGCCAATCCTTGTAGATTGAGTTGAAATAACATCCCAAGAAGTCAGCCATAACTTTAGTAGCCACTCCCGGACAACCGTTTTTTT
>SWBW01009402.1_pt1 | contig 28254 bp, 18 predicted proteins | sample 4693041 | NCBI WGS metagenome assembly SWBW01 (sample SAMN10267271, study PRJNA491770) | bioreactor metagenome | isolation source: DHS bioreactor inoculated with marine methane seep sediment | place: Japan: Omine Ridge, Nankai Trough | collected 2006-05-06 | reverse complement strand
AGATGTAAAACTCGTCGCCCTCACTCCCCGTCGGCTCCAGAAATAGCTGATGGGAATCACGCTCAGGAAAACGCACCACCTTGTCCTCGATTGAAGGACAGTAGCGGGGGCCGATGCCGCCGATCATTCCGGTGAAGAGGGGACTGCGGTCAAGACCGCTGCGGATTGACTCGTGTCCCTCGGCGGAGGTCGCCGTCAGGTAGCAGGGCAGAAAGGGACCCGTCGGAGTAGTTCCGGTAAAGGAAAACCGAGGCGGCGGTTCTTCGGGATCCTGCCGATACAGCTTCGCGGTATTGATGGTAGAGGCATCGAGTCGGGGCGAGGTTCCAGTCTTCAGCCGCACCAGTTCTATACCCAGCTTTTTCAGGCTCTCTGCCAGAGCCTTCGCCGGACGGGCGTTGTCCCGTCCACCGGGGAAGCTGCGCAGTCCCAGCCAGATTTCTCCATCGAGGAAAGTCCCCGTGGTCAGAATCACCGCCTGGGCGGTTAGCTCGATTCCGGTCTCCAGGCGTACTCCGGTGATTCGCCGTCCCTCGCTCAACAGTTCCGCCACATGCCCCTGAAAGGGCATAACCCCTTCCATCGAGAAGAGCAGATGGCGAGCGGCTTTCCGATAGTTCCGCCGGTCGCACTGCGCCCGGGGAGCCTGAACCGCCGCGCCCTTGCTGGTGTTGAGCATCCGGGTGCCGATGCTGGCTCCGTCGGCGAGTTGCCCCATTGCTCCACCCAGAGCGTCAATCTCCCGCACCAGATGCCCCTTGCCAACGCCACCAACGCTGGGGTTGCAGGGCATTCCGGCGATGTCCTCCAGATCGGTATTGATAACCAGAACCTTCGCGCCCAGACGAGCGGCAGCCAGAGCCGCCTCCACTCCGGCGTGTCCCGCTCCCACAACAATGATGTCAGCTTTGTTCATTCTTTCTCCACAACCAGCTCATCCCGGTCATTATAACAGTGATTCCGTTGAGTTGGATTTTCATCCTCTTTTTAAGTACAGAAGAGAGTAGCCATTGTTACTTGCGGCTATTTCTGAGCCGTTCAACGCTGGCGGGCGAATATGCTATACTACTTCCTCTTAAAAACGACCCCGGAGGAAACCTTGCCCAAAATCGAGATTAACGATCACGTCGTGGAAGTGGAGTCGGGCAGCAGCATCGCGGCGGTGCTGGCTCTGACAAAGCAGCCGGAGCATCCCTGGCTGATGGCTTTTGTAAATGGTCATCCCCGTGACCTCAACCAGCAACTAGCCGAGGACTGCCACCTGGAGCCACGCTCCGTAACCAGCGTGGAGGGTCAGCGAGCCTTCCGCCGGGGCGGGCGACTGCTCCTCATCCGTGCCGTTGCCGAACTGTACCCGGAGCTGACGGTGTACATTGACCACTCTCTCTCCGGTGGGTTCTACGGAGAGCTGCGCCGGAATGGTGTTGTTGAGACGATTACCCCGGACATCGTCGAAAACCTGCGCAAGCGGATGGCGGAGCTGGTGGTTGCCGACGAGGAGATTGGCTGCGAGTTGATTAGCAAGGAAGCCGCTCTGGCGGAGTTCCAGAAGCGGGGGGACACAGACAAGATCAAGGTGCTGCGCCACTATCCACCCGCTGAGATTTACATTCACCGCTACGGGCAGATTGTGGAGAGCTTCTACGGTCCGGTGGCTCCACGGGCTGGTCTGCTGCGTCCCTTTGGGCTGGTCTTTTACCCGCCGGGCTTTGTCCTGCGCTTCCCCGACGCGAAGAATCCCGACGAACTGGCTCCCTTTGTTGAGCAACGGAAGCTCTTTGGGGTCTTCCACGAATATGAGGACTGGATTCGCGTCCTCGGCATCGAAACCTCTGGCGGGCTGAATCGACTCATCGCCGGAGAAGAGCCGGAGAAGGTCAGCCCCAGCATCGTCAACAACGGTCGAGTCCACGAGCTGGTTCTGCTGGCGGAGTCCCTTCACGAGAAAAAAATTGCCGCCATTGCCGACGACATCTGCTCGCGCCATCGACCTCCCCGGATGATTCTGGTGGCTGGTCCAAGCTCCAGTGGCAAGACCACCTTCACCCACCGCCTGGCACTTCAGCTTACCACCAACGGAATGCGCCCGGTGCCGATCAGCGTGGACGACTACTTCCTGCCTCGTGGTCAAACTCCGCTGGATGCCGACGGCAAGCCGGACTTCGAGCAGTTGAATGCTCTCGATGTCGAGGCACTGAACCGCGACCTCCTCGCCCTGCTCCGTGGTGAGTCCGTCTATCTGCGCAAGTTCGACTTCAAGACCGGAACCTTTACCATCCGTGAGCAGCCGCTGACCATTGCCCCGGAGACCCCGCTGATTGTCGAGGGCATCCACGCCTTAAACGACGAGATGACTCCGCAGATTCCCGCGTCGGAGAAGTTCAAAATCTACGTCAGCGCGCTGACCCAGCTTAATCTGGACAATCACAACCGCCTGCCGACGACGGACAGCCGGCTCTTCCGGCGGATGATTCGCGATACCCGCTATCGGGGCTACGATGCCCTGGCAACGCTGCGCCACTGGCCGATGGTTCGACGGGGAGAAGACCACTACATCTTCCCCTTCCAGGAAACCGCCGATGCCATGTTCAACTCGTCGCTGATCTACGAGATGGCGGTGCTGGGCAAGCACGCCCGTCCGCTGCTGGAGGCTGTGCCGGAGACCAAGCCGGAGATCATCACCGCCCGGCGGATGCTCACCTTCCTCGACTTCTTTGGCGAGATTGCCGACGAGCTGGTTCCCTCGAACTCACTGCTCAGGGAGTTCATCGGCGGCAGCGTCTTCCGGTAGGCAACAATTCCATTTGATAGCTGTTACAAACCTCCCCCACGTGGGGAGGTTTTACCCCATAGTCAGCCTGTGCTTGACAGTTGGTAAGATTGCCGCTATTCTGTTGAAGCTGGAGCAGCAGCACTCTGGGTGATTATTTCAAATGTTAGTGAGAACTGGCACGGATATTGCGCTGTAATTTGGCGAGGACACTCGCTCCGCCATTTAAGCAATCTGCCTGAGGAGGCTGAAGTGAAGAAACTAATCATAATGCTGCTGGTTACCTTTTCTGTGGTTACTGCAGACGTTTGGATTTCCGAAGTCGTGGACGCGGGAGAAAATCCCTCCCTCGCTTTAGATTCATCAGATAATCCTCATATTGCATATACTAGTAGCGATAGCCTTAAGTACGCCCGTTGGGATGGCTCCGTCTGGCAAATTGAGACTGTAGATACGGATGTGTTATATTCAGAGTTCAAGCTGGACTCTGCTGATATGCCACATATTGCCTATCTTCTTAGCGACGATTCCCTTAAGTACGCCCGTTGGGATGGTTCTGCCTGGCAGATTGAGACCGTTGATTCGAGAGCTAGGAAGTTTTCTTTCCAGCTTGACTCTGTCGATAATCCTTGCCTTGCATACACTCATTATGATACTGAGAATGTGAAATATAAATACTACAATAGTTCCAGTTGGCATTTAGAGGAAATTGAAACTGAAAGACGTCCAAAAGGTGTAATGTTAGCTTTTGATTCATTTGATTCACCCCACGTATTGTATACTTATGATAGGTTCTACGATTTTAGGATGTATACTATAGCGCAACAGCTACGTCGCGATGACTCTAAATGGCTTCTAGAATTCGAAATGGGGTTGGGAAAAAGTGATGACTGGCCTGCGGTAAATGCATTAGTGCTGGATTCGTCAAACTATACTCATATGTTAATAGAAAACTATAATAGCTTTCCCCTTAGCCTAACATATGTATACTGGGATGGCACAGGTTGGAATAGGCACAAACTGCTTGCAACCAGCATGGATTTCCTTCCTTCGTTAGTACTGGATTCATTAGATTATCCGTATGCATCATATTCGGATATGTCTAATTTGGAATATGGCTATTCATATGGTTCTGAATGGGTGTATGAGCTTGTAAATATTCAAGATTTTTATGACTCAACAAGCTCACTTGCTTTGGATTCTTTAGATAAACCACACATTGCATATGGCGATGGCGCTATCAAATACGCATATAAAGGCATCAATACTCCACCGGAAGGCTTCTCCCTACTCGCTCCCGCCAATGGCGAAACGGTGAATGACTGGCCGCTCTGCGACTGGGAAGATTCTACGGACAGCGACGGGCATAACATTACCTACGACCTCTGGTACTCCACCGACGATACCTTTGGCACCTACGACGAGATAAGCGACCTGACGGAGTCCGAGTATCAGTTCGTCGCGGGAGAGCTGCAAAACGATAGCATCTACTACTGGAAGGTTGTCGCCACCGATAGTTACGATGAGACCTGGTCAACGGAAACCTGGAGCTTCTATGTTGCTGGGGGAGTTGGCGTGGAGTTGGTCGAGCTGGCGAGTCAGCCTACCGACGAAGGCGTGCTGCTGAGTTGGTCAATTGTTGGCGATGAGCCTGTCTCAGTCAGTGTCCTTCGTGGACTGACCCAAAATGACACAGTTGACATCAGCGGTGAACTTTCCGGCTCGGCGACGAGCTGGCTCGATGTCTCCGCCGAAGCTGGCGTGGAATACGCCTATTACCTAGAGGTTACGGAGCTTGACGGGACGGTCAGTCGTTTTGGTCCTTCTGAGGTAGTCGTTCCGGTCGCGGTCAGAGAGCTGGCTCTGAGCGACCCCTACCCTAACCCAGCTGATGAGAGCCTGACTATTCACTACGAGTTGACCCAGAATGCTACAGTGAAGCTGCATATTTACGACGTAGCAGGTCGCCTAGTCGAGACTTTGGTCAGCGGCGAACAGACCGCCGGACGGCATTCGGTTAACTGGGATAGCTCAACCTCGGCAACGGGGGTTTACCTGATTCGCCTTGAGACGAGCGGCGAGGCAATCACCAAGCGCGCGGTAATTAGCCAGTAAGGTGCTAGAATAGCGGGGGCATGATACCCTTACAGTATAAAAAAATGATGCCAAACCGAAGATGATTAACTCATCCGAATTGGCATCATTGAGAAATTGGCAGCGGTACGGGGAATCGAACCCCGGTTACATGGCTGAGAACCACGCGTCCTAACCACTAGACGATACCGCCACAAGCAGGCGTATGGTAAGTTAAGCGGGGCTGGATTGTCAATAGTCTAAAACACGATGCCTGACCGCAATGGAAGTAGCAGAGGAGTCCGTGGCACCTCTTGTAACAGATTCCCCGGGGCGCAGGGTAGCATTAAACTTCCTGAGCGTTGGGCTACAAAAAGCCACCCTACCGTCGGGTGGCTTTTGTCAACGATACAGATCAGCTAGAAGCTCAACACCGCCTGGATTTTATCAAGGATCATCAAAATGCCCATACCGATGAGCATGATACCACCGATGATCTCAATGACCTTCATGTGCTTCTTCACCTTCTCGAAGAAGTTGAAGAGCGTGTCCACGGCAATGGCGGTGATGACGAAGGGAATCGCCACGCCGAGTCCGAAGGCGGTCAGCAGGACCATCGCGCCAACGACGTTACCGGAGTACATTGCCATTCCGGCAATCGAGCCGAAGAACCCCGCTGTGCAGGAGCTGAACGCGAAGGCGAAGGTGAGTCCCATCAGGAAGCTCGACCAGATACTGCCGCCCTTGCCACGCTGTCCACCACCCTTTCCGCCACCGATGTAGTCGAGGAAGGGAATCCGAATCAAGCCGGTCATGTGGATACCGAAGAGAACAACGATGAAGCCCAGTACCCGGAAGATCCAGAGGCGAATCGGGCTGGTCGGACTAAAGCCCATTCCCAACAAGCCGAAGACTGCGCCGATGAGCAAGTAAACGATGATCACGCCAACCATGAAGAAGAGTGAGTTAATAATCATCTTCTTGCGGTTGGCACGGCGTAGCCTCTTCTTCTCCTCGTCAGAAAGCTCCGACTGCTCCTTACCAGTCAGCTGCCCCAGGGAAAGACCGCTGATGTAGGAGATGTACGCCGGAACAACGGGCAGGACGCAGGGAGTGAAGAAGGTGATCAAGCCCATGAAGATGGCGGTAAAGAAGCCGCCGAAGGAGAACTCGGCGGTTCCCTCCTGGGCAAAGACCATCGTGGGAAGGGCAAAGAGCAGCATCACCAACATGGCGATGGCAAGACGTTTTTTCATCGTTGGTTCCTTTGGTGGTGGGTAACAGTTGTTCAGGTTAGTTAGGATTAATCGTCAGATAGAGCGTGGCGGTTTCTTTTGCCCGCTCGTCGCGAGCCAGACCGGGGATCCAGAGTACGCCCTCGTCATCGGCAACCACCGGACGAAAGGAACGCTCCCAGCTTGGTATTCGGGCTTCCGCGAAGAGCTTTTTCAGCTTCTTGGTTCCGGTACCGGCGAGGCGCAGGGTATCGCCGGGTTCTCGCGTACGCAAAACGAGGGGCAGCGTTTTCTCGCTAACCGCCAGCGAGCCGTACTCACTCTTCACAGAGTTCTTTTTCAACTGAACGGTGTACTCGCCCCATGCCCAGCGTCCGGGGGATTCGATTTCCAGCGGAACCGGGGGCTTAGGCACCGCCAGTGGCTGGGAAAGACAGATTTTGTTCCAGCTTCGCCTGATCCGCCAGCGATGGGGCAGGTCAACCGCTCCCTGTTCGTTGGTTCCCCGGACCAGTTGAACCATCTCTTCGAGGTGGGTGCTGGTCAGGTAGCCCCGCCAGCCGACGGCATTCGCCCAGAGCGCGCGAAGAGCCTCAAAGAGAGCCGCTTCCTTGCTTCGCTCCAGCGGAGCAAGGGAGTACACCGTCCCCCAGGGTCCCTCGGTGAGCCGGGCTTTGTCGGCAATCTCCTCACCAACCTCGCGAAGGTATTCCCGCTGACGACGGAGAATCAGCGTGGAGCGGGAGATGTTGGCAATGACCTCGGAGTTGATCTTGCTCAGTAGTGGTAGAACCTCGTGGCGTATCAGGTTGCGGGAGATTGAGCGGTCTTCGTTGCTGGGGTCTTCGTTCCAGCCCAGGCCGCGGTTTGTCAGGAACTCACGCAGATGCCGATGGGTGATGTTGAGGAATGGTCGCCAGAGGAGTCCGTCCAGCGTTGACATTCCACCCAGTCCGTCCAGACCGGAACCCCGTGTAAAATTGACGATTACCGTTTCGACCTGGTCTTCGATAGTATGTCCCAGGGCGATGCGGGTGAAGCCTTCTTCACTAGCCAGTTTGCGCAGGAAGCGATAGCGAGCCTCACGGGCAGCCGCCTCGCCACTGAGGCTGCCACGCCAGCGTCGGACGAAGAACTCCAGCCCCAGCTTCTCGGCAAGCTCCATAACGAGGGTAGAGTCCTCGATAGAACCGTGGCGCAGACCGTGGTCAAAGTGAGCCACCGCCAGCTTCAAACCCAGGTCAGCTTCTACCAGAGAGTGCAGCAGAGCCACGGAATCGGCACCGCCACTCACGGCGACAAGCACCCGTGAACCAGCCTCAGGGGCGGTTTTTTTCAATACACTGGACAAGACTTTGGTTGCTTTGGTCATCAAGATTCAACTTTGTTCAGGTGGGTATTCAGCTCGCCAAGAATACTCTCAATCGACTCGGCGGAATGACCTTTGTTGGTCAGCAGTTCGCCGATGCTGCCCCAGAATGGTTCGCCGCAGCGCAGGCAGACGATCCCTCGCTGGAGAAGCCAGTCGGCGGCGAGGGGGTGTTTTTCCAAAAGCACTTCAACGCTTATCTTGTGGTCAATCATGGTGGTTACTCTACTTTTCAGCCAGGTAGTCGTTAAGCCAACCAAGGAAGGCATCTATCTGCTCAGGGCGGTAGTGCTTGCCAGCCATCAGTTCGCCCAGGGTTCCGCGAAAGACCTCGCCACAGCGCACGCAGACGATTCCCTTTTGAGCCAGCCAGGCGGCAGCCATAGGATGGTCGTCAATCAATTTCTCAACGGCGGTTTCGCGGCTAACGAGGGGCATGGTTCTCCTGAGGTGAACATCTTCTTTATGAGGCACAGTGAGTGTTTATTAGCAACGATGTCTTCCACGGCGGGATATAAATATCCCGCCCTACATTAACCATGCGTTCTTCAGCGCAACTGGAGCTTCAGGGACGAATACCTGGGGAATTGTAAGCGACCAACGGGAGCGTATGCGCGGGAACGATCGTAAGTACAGGATGTTGGTTAGCCGCGAATCTATGTCCAGCTTTAAGCTGGTTAGAAATCTACGCCTTCGGGGAACTCTTCCAGCCCCATCAGCATTTCTTCGGTTAGCTCGATGACCGGATTGAGGAGGTAATCATCATCGAGTTCTCGTTCAGCGGGGTCGGGGAAGCGCAGGGTCTTGAGCATCTTTTGAAGTTCAGGGCGAATCTGAGGTTCGTCTTCTGTCAGGCAGCCCGCGTCGAGGAACCAGTAGCGTTGGTCAACGAAATAGAGTCGTTCCAGGTGGAACTGTTCAACGCCATCGGTGAGGTCGTGATAGGTGTACTCGGCGGTAAGGTAGGGTTCGGTGTAGAGACGGGGTTGGCTGTCGTTCTCCAGGATTGCCTCGTTGTTGGCTACTTCAATTTGCTCGCGGAGCAGGTCTGCCAGTTCGGCAAGAAACTCCGCCTCGCCGTCGGTGTCTCGGATTACCGATTCCGAGGAGGAACCCTCGCCACCGTAGTAGAGCTTGAACTCGCCCAGCAGGCTGGTGTAGTAGTAGCGGCGCAGGAAGAGAGCATCGTCGGTCAGCACCTGCCGCCACTCGCCGTTGGGAGTAACTATGCTAATCCGCCCCCAGTTGACCTCAAAGGGTGTCTGCCGTGGCTCGTACTCGCAACCGCAGAGGAGCAGAGTCGTTACCACAATCAGGAACAGGGGGAAGAATCTCCTCGTAAACATCCAGACAACCCTTCAGGGAAGGTATTTCGCAAAGCATCGCCGGATGATGATACTCCAACGGGGGTAGATTAGTCCAGTATTCGATATGGCTGGCGTTGTGGTACAATCAATTGCCTTAGTCAAAACGCTGTGGAGGGTAGCCTATGTGCGGTATTGTTGGTTATGTGGGAGACAAAGATGCCCAGTCCGTCCTGATGGTCGGTCTGGAAAAGATGGAGTATCGGGGTTACGACTCCGCTGGCATTGCCACCATCAGTGGAGGCGAGCTGGGGGTGCGCAAGCGTGAGGGCAAGCTGCGCCGTCTGGCGGAGCTGCTCACCAAGCAACCGCTTTCCGGCAACATTGGCATCGGTCATACCCGCTGGGCGACCCACGGTGAGCCGTCCGATGTCAACGCTCATCCACACACCGATGGCAAGGGAAGACTTGCCATCGTCCACAACGGCATTATCGAGAACTACTTCCAGCTTCGCGAGGAGCTAGTCGCCGCCGGGCATTTCTTCAAGAGCGAGACCGACTCCGAGGTGCTGGCTCATCTGCTCAGCGATTACCTCGCCGACGGTCTTTCGCCGGAGCGGGCTATTCTGGCGACCTACACCCGCCTGGACGGTAACTTTGTCATGGCTATCGTCAGCGAGGATTTTCCCGATACCATCTACGCGATTCGCCAGGGACCGCCCCTGGTCATTGGGCTGGGGGATGGAGAAAACCTGTTCGCCTCCGATGCCAACGCTTTGGTGCGGCACACCCGCCGGGCGGTCTATGTTGAGGATGGTCAGGTGGTCATCCTGAAGAAAGACTCGGTGCGAATCATCGATAAGAATGCCCAGCCGGTTCCCCTTGAAGAACGAGTGATTCACGTCGAGCTTGAGGAGATGGACAAGGGCGACTACCCGCACTTTATGCTCAAGGAGATTTACGAGCAGCCCCGGTTGCTCCGGGAGATTTTCCGCCACCGAGTGAGTGATTACAAAACGATTTCCTATGAGAACCTCTCGCTGCCCAGACAAGAACAGAACGCTGTCAGTCGCGTGGTCATTCAGGCGGCGGGAACAAGCTGGCACGCCGGGCTGGTTGGCAAATACCTTTTAGAAAAGTATGCCCGTTTGCACACCGAGGTTGACGTTTCCAGCGAGTTCCGCTACCGCAATCCGGTGCTTGGTGGCGATACCATTGTGATGGCAATCAGCCAGTCCGGTGAGACCGCCGACACCCTGGCGGGTATCCGTGAAGCCAAGAGCAAGTTCATCAAGGTGCTTTCTCTGGTCAATGTCGAGGGCAGCACCATTGACCGCGAGTCCGATGCCGTTATCCACCTCAACGTGGGGCCGGAGATTGGCGTTGCCAGTACCAAGGCCTTCACCGGTGAAGTCGTGGCACTGATCCTGCTGGCGATGTCCTGGGGCAAGCTCAAGTACGTGATTGACGACGAGGTCGTCCAGAGTGTGCTGCGCGAGCTGGAGATTATCCCCGACAAGATGGAGAAAATCCTCGCAAAGAGCGACGAAATAAAAGCCCTCGCCGAGCAGTTCGCCGAGGCGCGGGACTTCTTCTTCATCGGGCGTGGCTTTGACTATCCCACCGCTCTGGAGGGCGCGCTCAAGCTCAAGGAAATCTCCTACATCCACGCCACCGGCTATCCCGCCGGAGAGCTAAAGCACGGCCCCATTGCCCTGATTGAGGACGACACGCCTATCGTCGCCATTGTGCCTCAATGTCCGACCTACAAAAAGACGATGAGTAACATCGCCGAGGTACGCGCCCGGGGCGGGCGGATTATCGCCATTGCCACCGAGGGAGACACCGAGATTGGCTCCCTTGCCGACCACGTCTTCACCATCCCACCGACGATGGAGGAGCTGTCTCCGCTGCTCACCGTCCTACCGTTGCAACTGTTGGCGTATCACGTCGCCGTGGCACGGGGCTGCGATGTTGACCGTCCCCGCAACCTGGCAAAGAGCGTAACGGTAGAATAACTTCAGCCTCGCGGCTACACGTTTGGGATTAATTAACGATATTTCCCACGTTTAGCCGCTCCCGTTGGTCGCTACGTTAAGTCCCCCTCCCTTATCTGGGAGGGGAGCTAATCTCAGTCGGAGTCAATATGCGTGCTACAACCTTGCTGATGCTACTTCTAGCTGTCTTTAGCCTGGTTTTGGCAAATGGTGAAGCTACTGAGACTGAAGAAACCCAAAGAGGTAGAGTTACCATATATACATCTCGTATTGTAAAGCCAGAAACAGAGAGACCATTATCAATAATGTCTGGGATGGGTACTATCGGTCTTGGTATCAATTTAAATACGATTGGTGTCCCGCAGTTTGGTGATGATAATATCAACCAGATAAGGAACATCTATAATCAATATTTAGAAGATGATTTGACCTTAGAGGGCATTATCAATATTAATACCACATTTACAGACGGCTGTCTCTCTAGTGCCACCGTTACTAGTAATGCAACAAGGAGTGATGAATTAGCCAACGAAATCCTATCGGCAGTTAGAGAATGGATCATAGAGGAAAGTGAAGGCATATCAAATCTTCGTATTGGTATTCTGCTGCAATCGCCTTCTAGTGATTTTGAACTACCACGAGCATATGCCATCAATCCTGGTGTCTCATTTATTGAAAAATCAGGCGAAGTAACTTCGGATATGGTTGAAGAGATTATCAATTATGTCCACGCTTCCGGTGAGTCGATCAAGTCCATCTACGAACGCTATCTAACTGTTAACCCAATGATTACTGGAAGGATTATAGTTAGCTTGACCTTAACCGATGGTGTCGTTTCCAGTGCCAACTTAGCTATGAACACTACCGGGGATGGTGCTTTAGCCAACAATATTCTTTGGGCTGTTAAGGAATGGCACATTGAGGGAGTTGAAGGAACCGTAACCTTTGAGGTTCCCTTTCTGCTAAAGCGTTTGATTCCCATGATTCCCAAAGCACAAGCAGTTTACCCGGATGTTATAGTAATTGAAAATTCATACGAAGTAACTTCAGATATGGTAGATAAGATAACGAGTTATATCGATGCTCGTGGTGGTCAGATTAAGCGCATCTATGAACGACATTTAGCTGATGATCCCGGAATAGCTGGGCGTATCATCGTCCGTATGATGATGACTGACGGTAAAGTTACTGAAGTTTTTATTGAGCAGGATACAGTGGGCAACACAGAGCTAGCAGATGAAGTCAGCACAATAATCAATGGCTGGCACATTGGAGGTATCAAGGGGAACATCAGTGTGAATGCCGTTTTTGTTCTTCAACCTAAGTAGATAGTAGCTGGGTTACCTCTCCAGAATCAGTGTTATTGGGCCGTCGTTGGTCAGGCTGACCTTCATGTGCGCGCCGAAGATGCCCGTCGCCACGGTAAAACCCCGCTGGCGCAGCATATCCACGAATCGCTCGACCATTGGTGCGGCGACCTCCGGTCGCGCGCTTTTTATATAGCTCGGTCGCCAACATTACAACCATTACTCCCGCGTGCTGAATGGTTTCTCCGGTAATTGTCCCCTTGAGCAGCTTGAAGCTGGACACACTTTCGCGAAGGCGATAACATCACTACAATCATTACTCCCGCATGCTAAATGGTTTATCCGGTAATTGTCCCCTTGACCAGTCGAGAATCCTGTTGTACAATCCTCGTTGCGAGTGAGTCTCATTCTCGATAGTGGTATCAGAAACCAGCGTGTTCTTTTGACGACAGCCTGTAACTTATGGCAGGAGTTGAAGATGAACTTTCTAACCTACGAAGATGCCGAACAGCAACTGCGCGATTATCTCACCGAAAATAGCCTGCGCTGCACCATCGAGCGTCTGGCGATTCTGCGGGTTATCTGGGAACACGGCGGACACCCCAGCGCAGACATCATCGCCGACCATCTGGCGGCGGGCAAACTTTACATCAGCCGGGCGACGGTTTATCGCACCCTCGATCTGCTGGTTGATTCCGGCTTACTCTGCTCGGTTAAGTTGGGCGAAGGACATCGCCATTACGAAATCAATATCAGCAGACACGACCACATCATCTGTCAGTGTTCTGACGAAGTGATTGAAATTCGCGACGAAGGGCTGGAGCAAAAAATCCGTTCTCTTTGTGAAAGCAGGGGGCTTCGCTATGTTAGTCATGTTTTAGAGATAAAGGCGAACTGTAAGTCAGATGATAACGGAGGTAGCGAGGATTCCGACACCGACTGAAAGCCGTCGTTATCAACGTACCCTGCGGGCGATGATTCGTATTTATTGTCGCGGACATCACCATGAACGCGTTGCCGGGCTGTGCGCTGATTGTCAGAGGTTACTCGACTACACCTTGCGGCAGCTGGAGCTTTGTCCGCTTGGTGATGACAAGCCAACCTGCGAGGACTGCCCCATCCACTGCTACGAGCCAGAGCAGCGCGAGGCTGTTCGTAAAGTAATGCGTTACGCCGGTCCTCGGATGCTCTGGCATCACCCGATATTGGCATTACATCATCTTCGGGCAAAGCTCAAGGCAAAAAAACAAAAACCGAATAACGGGTAACAAATACCGGACACCGAACACCGAGGGGTGAATCTTGTATTCGCCCCTTTTTGTATGCTCCAGGTAGCACAGAAAAAGAGGAGGGATTGCTCCCCCCTCTTTTTTTGTTTCAGTCGCGGAACGTCGTCTTAGCGGGTAATAACCAGGCGGCGAGTCAGGCTCTCTTCGTCGGTGCTGAGACGATAGAGGTAAACGCCGGAGCTAACCGCTGAGGCATCCCAGGTAACGGTATGCCGTCCTGCCGTGCGTGCGCCAGCATCCACCGTGGCAACGCGACGACCGGAGAGGTCGTAAACAGAAAGCACCACGGTTTCGTCGGTGGGAAGATCGTAGCTGATGGAAATCTCACCGCGAGCCGGGTTGGGGTAGGGATCGGAGAGGGAAAGTTCCTGAGTGGAACCAGCGTAGCGGATGACCTCACTGGGACCGAAGCGGGTGATTACACCCTCGGCATCGGCAACTTCAAGCCAGTAGCTGTACTCTTCGCCACCGTTGACGCTGGCATCGAGGAAGCTGGTGGCATTGCCAGAGAGAGGAGCATCGTGGAGCGCGGTGGGAGTAGAATCTCCGCTAGAGCGCAGCACGGTAATCTCTGTGGGCTGGTCTCCGGTAATCTGCCAGTCCAGCAGCACGCCTTCCTCAACCGACTCTGCGTTGAGGTCAACGGAGTCCACGCCAGAACCGGAGTGCCAGGCACTGTAGGTCCAGCTTGACCTGGTAGCCCAGCCACTGCCGCTGGCGTTAAACGTACCATCTCCAAAGTTCGCCACAATCAGAGCGACACGGTCATAGGGGGACCAGTCATCAATCGTAACCTGTCCGTAGTTGTTACCATCCAGCGAGAACTCGAAGAAGTCAGAGGCTCCGCTTGAGTCCATACCAATCAGAACAGCCCGCCACTCCATACCATCCTGACCATCAAAATCAACCGTGATGGGGAGCGCGCTTGAGTTGTTATAGAATACGATCAGGTTCATTCCCCATTTAGCAGGATCCTGGCCTGAGGGAACGCTCTGGTTCACGACTGGCAGATCATTCGCACCGTGGGCAACCTGTCTGTTTACGCCAGGAGAAATGGTTCTGCTCCAGTGGTGGCTGTCCTGATAGCTTCCGGCAAAGAGTCGCCATTCGCAGAACTCCCAGAAGGCATCCTTAACGTTGGTGCCGTGGTCTGCCTGGAGTACGTCATCAAGAATGCCCAGCATGTGCGGGTTGTTGGTGCTGCCGGACTGGGTACCATCCTTGTACATGTCGTCGTACCAGTAGTTGTCGTTGAAGTAAGCATCTTCGAGGAAGTAGAACCAGAGCCAGGCACCGTACTGGAAGAGGGTGGGAGCGGCTTCGTGGTTCAGGCTGAGCCAGGGGTTGGCCTGAAAGGAGTTGAAATACAGGAAGGGATCCTCAACAGAGGGATAGACCACGTACTCGTGATACATCGCTCCCGGTTCCCGGAACCTTCTCTCTACCCAATCAGCGGCGTACTGAATACCGTGGGCAAGCTCGTGAGCTACCGTGGTCTTGAACATATCATCGTCGGTGATGCTGCCGATGCAAATGTAGATGTAGCTTTTACCAGCAATATGACCGTAATACTGACCATAATACTGACCAAAGGTAACTCCCAAAGCACCGCCATAATCCTGGAGGTAGAACTGATAATCCTGACCAAGACCATTCCAGGGAACTGGTGGCCAGAGACGGTTGGAGCCATTGCATTCTGTACCCCAGCTATCGTTGCAGTACCCCACGCATTCGGTGGCGTTAGCAGATGTAGATCGTGATCCCCAGGCACTGTTCCACAGCACCCGCAGGGGATAGCTGCTCGATTCCACGTAGCCGGAGGCGCGATCATCGCCGTTTATCTCTGGTGGGGCAATCATTGCCAGAAGAACTTCCCTGACATCATAGGAAGCCTGAGGCAGCCGTTCCATGATGTATTCTGCAATGGGAGTGCCGCTCTTCATCGGTCCGTTTTCCAGATAGACCGCGTACTCCTCTGGCAGCAGGCGGGTATCGAGGAGGAAATAGGTGAGATAGGTCAGCTCCTCATCGAGGCTGATCTTCTCGCTGGCGTAATCGTCCATAATCGCTTCGGAGGCAAAGGTAAAGGCGTGCGCTCCGGCAATAAGGACGAGTAGCAGGAAAATGGTAAATTTCTTCATTGTGTTCCTTTGAGGTGAAGATTTGAGACTTTTTCACTCGAAAATATCACAGACAAACACACCACTCAATCTAGCAGATAAAGTAGCTAATGGCAAGGGCGGAGTCGTCTAATAAGCCGCTATCCTCTGGTTGATTGTCGAGAATACCCGCTCTGCCGAGATTGCGTCCAGTTCATTACTATCGGGGCAAAGTACCGTTGCGTGCTTATTGAGTGGTCGCCAGCGTTCCGGGGCAACGCTTTTTTCCTTTGAGAACAGGGCAACCTGCCGGACTCCCAGTGCCGCCGCCAGGTGCATTGGACCAGTCGAGCCGGAGACGAAACAATCGCAACGGGAGATCAGGGCGGCAAGCAGGTTGAGATCGCTCCTTCCCGCCAGACTCACCACGCCGGGGGAAAGGGCGACGATGTCGCTCAGGGTCTCAGCCTCAGCGGGAGAGCCGGTCAGCAGGACTGGAGTTCCTCTTTTTATCAAAAGCTGCGCCAGTTCGGCGTAGTTCCGTACCGACCAGAGGGGAGCGGAACCACCTCCGCCGGGATGAAGGATGACATAAGGCGTGGATATGTTAAGGGAAGTCAGCAGTTCATCGCAACGGGGGATGGACTCCGGCGTTGGAGCAAGGCGCGGGGCGGAGTAGCTTCGTGGACAAATCCCCAGAGGTCGAAGCAGAGCCAAAGTCAGGGCGGCTTCGTGGGCGCGGGAGCTGCTACGATGGATAAACACCGGGCGGTTGAAGGTCAATCCATAGGAACGATAGCCGTAGCCGATTCGCAGGGGAACCCCAGCCGCCATGAGTGCCAGGGGAATCCGCTCACCAGGGCTGGCAACCACGGCAATCTGGGGGCGATACTCCCGCAACAGAGCAACGGTTTCGCGAAAGCCCAGCGGGTCTGTCAGAACAGGATAGCCTGCCCGGCGAAAAAGCCATTCATTGCGTTTTCCCGCCAGAACGGTAACCTCCGCCGTTGGAAAAGCACGACGCAGAGCCTGAGCAGCAGGAAGCGTTGCCAGAGCGTCGCCCAGGGCATCGGTACGAACCAACAGAACTCGGCTGGGCGGCTGGAATAGCACGGTGTGATCTTTCCGTCCAGAAAACTTTGAGAAGCCCCAGACATCAAACGATATTTGCAAGCGAGCAGAGGTGAGCGGATGACCGTGGCGATTGTCGTAAAACGTCTGCTCATTTCACCGCGAAAGTGTGTCCAGCTTCAAGCTGGCATACTGAAAACCACCCCAGGTGAGGCGGTAATTCAGTAATTCAATAAACCTGATCAAAGTCCGCCCCGCAAAGAACGAGGTACGTTCACACCTCCGTCCCTTGCCAGCACCTGCAACTATTAGGTGGTCTTGTAGAGACCGACGTTCTTGAAAAGGTTGTGAACGGTGTTGGAAGGTTGCGCGCCAACGGCGAGCCACTTGCGGGCGGCTTCTTCGTTAACAACGATTTCGCTGGGGTCGGTGCGCGGGTTGTAATGACCGATTTCCTCAAGTACCTTGCCGTCAAGGGGTTTGCGAGAGTCGGCAACGACTATGCGGAAGGTCGGGCGATTGGTGGTTCCAAAGCGTTTCAGGCGAATCACGGTAGCCAAGGTAGCTCCTTTTGGGGCGAAAAATGTACGGTTCTCAAAGCAGGGGGTATTTTATGATAAGAAGGAGCGGGGGTCAAGACCTTTGCGTTTTTGACAGACTGGAGCGTTGTCAGTAGGTAGTGATGGGGGTAGAACCCGTTGACTTGACGGCGGTCGGCGGCTTAATATGCACGGTGATAGCTAACCCGATGAGGCACAGAATGCGGCAGATTATCCGGCGAACAGTTCTGATATTACTTCTCCTCGCTCTGGGCAGCGGAGTGCTGGCAAGTAGGATAGCTCTTATCGTCGCGGAGGACGGCGAGTTGCCTTCCTATGGTGATGAGGTTACCGTCGAAACAGCCGACCTCTGGCGGAGGTTCTTCGATGGCGCGCCAGCGGCGGAGCTTATGATGGAGATGTCTAGTCGTCAATATCTAGCTGGATATTATGCTGACGACTACGTTACCGCCGATAGAATGGAACTTCTTGCACTGCTCCAGCAGGGGCAGGGTAATTACGAAAATGCCCTCTTAGCCTATTCCACTCTCATGAACAGGCAACCGGGCAGGCCGGAGAATCTGGTTTGGCTGGAGCGGATGGCTCTTATAGCAGGGGAGTTCGCCGACGGCTACCGTTATCTGGAATCTCGCTGTGAAGATTACTTAGCGGATAATGAGCAGAATGCCGAGCTGCGTTTCGCCGCTCAACGGATTCTGATTGACCTGGCGCGGAGGGATAACGACCCGGTTCAGGCAACGGAACTGGCTCAGTCCAGCGGTTATCTGAGCCGCTTTAGCTATCTTGGTCCCTTCGATAACGCCAGCGAGGTTGGTTACGATACCGCCTATGGTCCTGAGACCAACGGCAGCGTTGACTTTAACGCGACCTATGACGGCAAGCGACGGTCGGTTTCCTGGCGGGAGTATCCCCTGCCCGGCTTTACTCTGGCAGACGGTGAGGTACTTGAACCGTTCTACGGATCAATACGTCTCTCCGCGATTACCCGACCGTCGAGCCAGGTCTGCGGCTATGTTGCCAGTTGGATTCAGGTGGACGAACCTCGCGATGTTGTACTGCATCTCGGCTCCGTGGGAGCCTACAAGGTCTGGATTGACGGCGAAGAGGTTCTCGCGAAGGATGTTTATCGTGTCTGGGCGTACCCAGATACCGATGCCGTTGGTCTGACTCTGGACGCTGGCTGGCACGAGGTGCTGATAAAAAGCTGCGTGTTGACAGGCGGCTGGGAGATGTTCGTCCGAACCACCACCCCGGAGGGCGAGCCGCTGGTACTGGAACATCGCGCCACGCCGCCGGAGGGTTGGCGGAGACCATCTGACGCGGTAAAGCCCTGGGATCCTTTGCCCGATAACTACCTGCAAATTGAGCTGATGGCACTGGCGGGCAATCCTCTGGCGATGTACTACCTGGGGAGTCTGGAGTCTGTCCAGCGACGCGGCGATTCCGAAGACCAGCTTGTCCGGGAATACTTCGCCGAGGTCATCCGCGCGTTACCCAACTGGGTTCCGGCTCTCTACGAGTACGGACTCTACGAGACCAACTTCAACCTTGCCAAAGCCGCCTGGCTGACCACCCTTGAGATCGACCCCGAACAGGTGGAGAGTGCCATCGGGCTGGCGGATTCATATACCCAACTACAGCGTCCCCGCGAGGTACTGGACTACTGTGAGCAGGGATTGGCAACGAACCCGGACTGCGCCCAGCTACTCTGGATGCAGGCGCGGCAACTCGGTGAGCTGGAGTATCAGTTTGAGCGCGAGGCGGTTCTCGACCATCTTCTTGAAGTAAACCCGACCTACGCCCCCGGACTGCGCAGCCTGGCATCGTACTATATCAAGCGTAACAGTGCCGGAGAGCGGGAGCGAATCTATCGGGACCTCCTGACCGCTGACGCTCTGGATGATGCCGCCCTCGGTAGCCTCCGCGAGATTCTCCTTGACCAGGGACGTGTTGACGCTGCCCTGCTGCTCAATGAAAGCGTTTGTCCGCTGATACCCTGGACTCTCTGGCCGCTACGGCAGAATGCCGAACTCTACGCCGACCACGCCCGCTACGCCGAGGCAATCGTTGTTATTGATGACGCTCTGGCTATCTGTCCTGAAGATGCCGACATGTTGGCTTTGCGCGGGGTCTGTTATCACGAGCTGGGCGACAATCTTCGAGCCGAGGCCGACTGGGAACTCGCTCTGATCATCCAGCCCAACCTCACCTGGGTGGGGGAGTATCAACGCGCGGTGGCTTCTGTTAGTGCAGAGGAACGCTTCGACCTGCCCTACGCCCACGATGTTTACCAGCTGATTGACGATTGCGAGCAGCTTGACGAAGACACCAATGCCGAGTACCTCCTCGACCAGCAGATAGTCCGGCTCAAGGCCGACGGAACCACCACCGCCGTTACCCACAAGGTAATCCGAATCATCAAGCGCGAGGCGATTGAGGACTTCGGTTACGGCTTCTTCTCTTACGTTCCCGGTGAGCAGGAGTACGACGTTCGCCACATGCGGGTCATCCGCGAGGACGGCACTGAGCTTGAGGCAACGCAGTTTGGCGAATACTCCGCCTCCAGCGCGGACTCTCGACTCTATCACGACGAGATGACCCGCTACGCTCCTCTCCCCGGTCTGGAGGAGGGCTGCGTAATTGACATTGAATACCAACTCGACGATGTCGGCGAGAACGTCTTCGATGGTCACTTCAGCCAGAACTTCCTCTTCGGCAACTACCAGCCAACCCACAACGCCGAGTTCGTCCTCATTACTCCGGCGGGATACGACCTCTATTATCACGGCATGAGCGGTGTTCCCGAACCAGAGATTACCCATGAGGGCAGCGAGACGGTCTATCGCTGGACGATGACGGCGGTTCCGCGTATCGAGAAAGAGCCGTACATGCCGCCGCTGGTGGAGAACGTCCCCCTGCTGATGACCTCCAGCTTCTCCACCTGGAAGGAGATGGGTCGCTGGTGGTGGAATCTCTCGAAGAATCGCCTTGTTACCACCCCCCGCCTGCGCGAGCTTGCCGAAAGCCTGACAGTCGGCGCGGAGACGAAGATTGAAAAGCTGCGAGCGATCTATGACTACGTCATCTCCGACATCCGCTACGTAGCTCTTTTGCTGGGTATCGGTGGCTGGCAGCCGATGGAGCCGGAGCAGACCGTCAACACTGGTTACGGAGACTGCAAGGCCACGGCGGCACTGATGGTCTCTCTCTTCAACGCCGTGGATATCGAGTCCTATCCTGTCTTTGTGCGAACCCGGGACAGGGGCGAACTGGACTGGGAACAGCCGGGAATCGGCCTTTTCAATCACATGATCTGCGCCGTGCCGCTTCAGGATGGCATCGGGTGGGAGGAGTTCGCCGGAAAGCTGACCCTCAACGACGAGGCGGGCTACGACGAGTACCTCTTCCTCGACGGAACCGCCGACTACCACGCCTGGTGGGAGCTGCCGCCTAACGACCAGGACGTTAACATCTACATCTGCACCCCGGACGGCGGACACTTCTCCCGCTCTCCCCTCTACACGCCGGAGAGCAACTTCCTCGAAAGCCGCACCGACCTCGTCCTTGATAAAAGCGGCAATGCCAGCGGACACCGTGAACTGGACTACGGCGCGGCAACCAGCCCCCAGCGACGATACGACTACCAGCAGGCCGAGCGGCAGGAGCTTAACCTCGAACGGTACTGGAACAACCGCTATCCGGGCAGCGACATCTTCGACATCGGCATCTCCAACCTCGCCAACATGAACGACAACGTCCACTTCGCCTACGACTTGGCAATCCCCAGTCTGGCGGCGAGCCAGGATGACGTTCTCCTCTTCGCCAGCCACCTGCACCAAGACCTTCTCGCCCAGCGTTTCGGCTCTCTCTCCAGTCGCGATTACCCCCTCTGGATGGACAAACGCTGGAGTACGGAGTCCACTACCACCTTCCAGCTACCAACGGGCTGGGAGCCGCTGAGCCTCCCTGACAACGTTAGCGAAACGGTTACCGACAGTTCGGGAAATATCATCGCTACCTTCGAGGGCAGATTCAGTTTCACCGACGGAGTCGTTACCGTCTATGATAAAATCACCGTTGACGTTACCGAGGTCGCCGTGGAGGATTATTCCGCCTTCCGCGCTCTGCTGGCAGCCTACGACCGCCTCCAGAGCAACATCATTACCGTTGGGCAGTTTTAGCTGCGTGAAGCTGATGATTCCCGTTCATTCGGCAGCAACAATGTAGGGCGGGTATTTTAATGCCCGCCGTTAAGAGATTGTCTTTCGTCTTGTTGCCATATCCAGCTAACATCACCACAAAGGTCTCGTTCACATGAAGTTACGCCAATTTGCCACCTATCTGCTCTTGCTTCTGCCCCTCCTCGTCGGCTGTGGAATGCACGAGGGAATCTACCTGGGAGTCATCGGACCGGAGACCGGAGATTTTTCCGACTTTGGACTGGAGGCGTATAACGGGGCAGGGCAGGCTATTGGAGCCTACTCCAAGGCGCGGGTTACCGAAGATGACATCCGCTACGAGCTGATTCATTACGATACCGCCAATGACCTCGCTCTCTTTGAAAGCTCCTTCCGGCGGCTGGTAGAGGTGGACGGCGTTGCCGGAATAATCGTCAGCGACCCCCGTGCTGACCGAATCGACATCGCCTGCCGTCTTGCCAACGAGCTACAGGTAGCGGTCTTCTTCACCGCCGACCCCTTTGACACGGCGGGGCAGTACGACGGGAATGTCTATAACCTCAGCGTCGCCTATCCCCGGCTGATTGAGCGCGCGGTACAGACGGCTACCCTGCGCACCGTCGATGGCGAGCTGGCTCTGGTCAACGCCGAAGACGCGCTTTATCAGCGATATAAGGGGTATTACACCGATGCCCTGGCGGTGGAGGCTGGAATTACCCTGCTTGACATGGAACTGTCCCTGACCGGGGACGACTACAGCTCGGCGGCTTATCGGATGCTGGGCAGGGGTGTTGAGGTGGTGCTGGTCAATGGCGATGCCAAAGACCTCCTCGGACTGATGAATGCCTGCAACGAACTTACCTACAGTCCCATCTTCGTCGCGCTGGAAGAGACCCTGCCCCGGCAGCTTTCCCTGGCGGAGAATGGTGTGCTGGAGCGCGGTTTCTTCGTCGGCGGCTACACCACGCTGAACGACAACGTCATCAACGCCGTCTTTGTTGACAAGTTCCGTGGCGGCAAGGGGCATCGCCCCGGAGCCGTAGCAGCGGCTGCCTACGATGCCGGACGACTGGTCGCCCGGGGAATCAACTCCGCCGACAGCGGAAACCATCAACAGGTTGCAACCGCTCTGGCTAAAGAGACCGAATACGACGGCGTGGCGGGAACCTATCGTCTGGGAGAAGCCCCGCTGCGAGAATACGTCATGCGCACCAGCCCGGCGGTAACGGGAATCGAACTGGCTCTGGTTAGTGAAGATGAGCCGCTCCCTGTCGTCGTTCTCGCCGACGAGATGAACGAAGAAACCGTGCCTGAGATTGTAGAATCGGTCGAGGAGCCTCTTGAGTAAGACGCTGACAGCCCGGGTACGCTCCGCTCGGACGCTCTCCCCAGGCATCCGAGAATTAGTGCTGACCCTGCCAGAGCCGCTGACCATGCTGCCAGGGAGCTTCGTTCAGGTAGCGACTCGTCCAGCGGGAACCCTCCTGCGGCGACCAATCTCCGTGGCTGGCAGCGACGGAACCGAGCTTCGCCTGATCGTCCGTGCCGTGGGTAAGGGAACAAACTGGCTGGTCAGTCGTGAGGCGGGCGACGAACTCAACCTGCTGCTGCCCTGCGGAGCCGAACGGGAGCTAGCCCTCGAAGGTCGCCGATTGCTTTTAGTCGGGGGAGGAATTGGCACTCCGCCGCTGTTTCACTTCGCCGAGTATTATCAACCAAAAACCGTTGAGACGCGGTTAATTATCGGCGCGCTGGGTGGAGAAGAGGTTGAGGGCTATCGCTCCGCCGCACCAGCCGATGTTCCCCTCACGCTGGTTAGTGAAGACGGCACGGTCGGTGAGCAGGGACTGGTTACCACTCCGTTGAAGCGATTGCTGGCGGAAGACTCTCCTCCCACCACCGTCATCGCCTGCGGCCCGGAGCCGATGCTGGCAGCCGTCAGGCAGATCTGCGCTGAGTACAATGCCGACTGTTACGTTCAGCTTGAATCGCTGATGGCGTGCGGAACCGGACTCTGCCAGGGCTGCGCCGTGCCGATGGTTGCTGGTGGATACAAGCTCGTTTGTAAGGACGGACCTCTCTTCCGAGCCGAGGAACTGGTCTGGCCGCTGCCCGCCACTCCACGACCGCTGCGAATCGAGGTCGCCCGTTCTGCTCCCGCGCCCAAAGAGTCCCTGGCAATCAGCCTCGGCTCGCTCAAGCTGAAGACACCGATTCTGGTGGCATCCGGTACGGCGGGATACGGCCCTGAGCTTCAGGCGGCTGGCGGACTGGAAGGTGTCGGGGCGATCATTACCAAAACGGTAACGCTGGAACCCCGCGCCGGAAACCCGGCTCCGCGAATCTGCGAAACCCCGGCGGGAATGCTCAACTCCATCGGTCTGGCAAACGTGGGGCTGCGGCGGTTTATCGAGGAAAAACTCCCCGCCGCGCGAGCTTTGAATCTTCCCGTCATCGTCAATATCGGTGGCTCAACTACCGAAGAATACGTTACCGTGGCAGAGGAAATTGGTCAGCAGGACGGAGTCGCCGCCGTCGAGCTTAATGTCTCCTGTCCCAATGTTGACCACGGCGGAATCCACTTCGGCACCGATCCCGCTCTCCTCGGAGACCTGACCCGGCGAGTGAAGGCTGCTCTGAAGGGTCAGCCCCTCTTCGTCAAGCTGACCCCCAACGTTATCGACATCACCATTCCCGCCCAGGCAGCGGTGGAAAACGGAGCCGACGGACTTTCGCTCATCAACACCCTCGTCGGCATGGCGGTGGATGTTGCCAGCTCGCGCCCGATAATCGCCAACCGAGTGGGGGGACTTTCCGGTCCGGCAATCCGACCAGTGGCGGTGCGGATGGTCGATCAGGTACGCAGGCTCTTTCCCGATGTACCAATCATCGGGCTGGGCGGAATTGAGGATTGGCACGATGCCGCCGAACTGCTGATTGCCGGAGCCAACGTTATCTGCCTGGGTACTGCGAACCTCTACAATCCCGGAGTTGCTGGCGAGGTTGCCGATGGCTTACGCCGTCTGCTGACCTGGCGCGGGATGGCTGGTATCAGCGAGCTATCCAGTTCATTAAACGGAATGTAGGGCTGGCATTTTAATGCCAGCCGCAGGGACTCACAGGTATCTGATGACAGAAAAGGAGCCATGCGGCTCCTTTTTATTTCCACAACCAACTTATCATAACTCTGTGGAAGAATGTATCTCTGGCGGGGCAACACTGCGGCTGAAGCTCTTCTGCTTGCAGTGTGGGCAGCGTGGTAGCTGTTCATCATCATCGATTACAACGACCATCCCGCAACGGAGGCATTCATAGTTGCCCGCGCCCGGGGTCTGACCCGTGGAAAAGATTTCGTACCAATGCGACATTGTTACCTCATATTAGGCGCTGCGACGAAAGTGTATAACCAAACACTCGATGCCAACACTACCCACCCACAACAATATAGCTTATAGCAACCACTTTGACAAGTGAAAAATACCGAGGTTAATAGTAATTTGTCGCGATAGTGTTTTACATCGCCGGGCGGAGGTTCTATAATCGCCACCTCTGTAGGTAGTTCTTCAAAAGTTAAAAGGAGCGAGATGCGCTACGATATTGATAAGCTGATGGAAGAGCGTGGAATAGACTGGCTCTACATCAGTGGCGGTAACGACGACAACTCTGCCATGCACTACTTTTTAGGCGACGCTCCCATCGGGCATTGCTCGTTGTGGAAGCCCCGTGGCGGCAAGGCGTTCCTCCTTACCGGAGCCTTTGAGCGCGACGAAGCCAGTAAGCTGCCCTTCAACGCCGTGGACACCAGCAAGTATAAACTCCACGAGCTGGCGAAGAAATATCCCGATCCGCTCAAGCGTACCGTGGAGTACCAGCGGCGGGTGATTGATGACCTGGGTATCTCCGGTCGGGTGGCACTTTATGGTCGGGTGGAGATTGGTCCAAGCTACCTGCTCTGGCGGGACTTAGCCGATGCCGTCAAAACGATCACCATTGAGCCGGAGCTTGAGGGCAACGTGATTCTCACGGCAAGAGAGACGAAGGAAGCCGACGAGATTGAAGAATTGAAGAAGGCTGGTCGTGCCACCAGCGATACCGTCGCTGCGGTACGCGCTCTGCTGGGCAAAGCAACCGAGCGCGAGGGCTTGCTCTGGCAGGGCGATCAGCCGCTCACCGTGGGCTTTATCAAGGGCTTCATCGCTCTGGAACTTTACAAGCGGGGGATGGTTGACGCTAACACCATCTTCGCTCCGGGCAACGAGGGGGGCTATCCCCACAGTACCGGAACCGCCAGCCGCCAGCTAAAAATTGGCGAGCCGATCGTCTTCGACATCTTCCCCCAGCAGGTTGGGCATGGCTACTACCACGACATGACCCGCACCTGGTGCGTGGGCGAGCTGCACCCCGAAGCGGCGAAGAGCTACGAGCTGGTCAAGACCGTTCAGTCCACCGTTTATTCGGCTATCAAGGTCGGCGAGAAGGCGTTCACCTACCACGCGATGGCGGCGGAGATGATCGGCAAGGCGGGACACCCGGACATCATCAGTGACCCGACCACCCAGACTGGTTTTTGCCACGGGCTGGGGCATGGCGTGGGGCTGGATGTTCACGAGCGACCTCGCCTCGGCGGAACCGAGCGTAACCCCGATGTGATGCAGATCGGCAGCGTCTTCACCAACGAGCCGGGGGTCTATTATCCCGACCGGGGCTACGGTGTGCGGATTGAGGACACCTGCTATCTTGACGAGAACGGCAAGGTGGTTATCCTGACCGACGAGCCGAAAGATATGCTGATTAGCCTGGGGTAGGCAACGGTAACGCAACATTCCAGATAGCCGTCGGGGCAGACCAGTAGGTCTGCCCCTTTTGCGTGCCAAGAGAGCGAAGACGGGAGCGTAATACATACCACCGGTATTTTGCGGGCCGACCTAAAGGTCGGCCCCTACAACATCAAAATCGGTTGTTGCTACTTTAGCGGGTCAAGACCAGCCGCTGGCTCAGGGTGCCTTCCGGTGTTGCCAGGCGGTAGAGGTAAACCCCCGGCGTAATCGCTGCGGTGTCCCAGGTGGTCTCGTGGCGACCCGCCGCGCGGTTCTCGTTCAGCAGCGTCGCTACCCTCCGACCAGAAAGATCGTAAACCGTCAGCTCAACAGCGGTGGCTCTTGGCAGGGAGAACGCAATGCTGAGGTTGCTTCCACTGGCAGCCGGGCAGGGCCAGGCGGCTTCCAGAGTCAGTGAATGCTCAGAGGAGGGACGACGAACCTGAGCGGGACCGAAGTGCTGTATTCCGCCGCCGCTCTCGATGACCTCCAGATAGTAGCTGTAGCTGGTGTCGGGGAGAACCTCAACGTCGAGCCAGTTAGCCGATGTGCCAGTGAGCAGGCCGTTGTTGAGCTTCTTCCAGTCAGTGAGGGTAATGTCATCGCCCTCGGCTCGATAGAGGTTGCAGCCGAGGTGGTCGCCATCGAGAATCCATGAAAGGCGGATGCCTTCGTCGGCGTTGGTGGCGGAGAAGTCGGTCAGCTCAACGGGGGATTCCTCGTCGTCGTAGAGCATTCGCAGTAGCTGCTGCCCTACCGCCCAGCCGTTACCGTGGTCGCCGTCGGGATGGAAGGTAACTCCGTAGAGGTCGTAGCTGCCAGCCTGCGCCGGGTTGGTTTCCTGCGAATAGTTGATGCCACCGTCGGTGGAGTGATAGACGTAGCCATCGTCGCCGACGAGCCAGCCATCGGTGGTGGTGTCCATGAAGTCCACGGAGCTGTAGTCCACGTTGGCGAGACCGTTGATCTTTACCCAACTGCCACTACCGTGGTGGGTGGAGTAAACCTGACCACCTTCACCACATATCCAGGCGTAGTTCGTCGCCTCGAAGTCCACGCTCAGCATGGGGTTAGCCGAGGCCAGAATACCGTTGGCGAATTGCGACCAGCCGCCTCCGCCGGATTTACGGTAAACAACGGGCATTCCGCCAGAGGAGTCGCCCACTGCCCAGCCGTTGTTATCGTCGAGCATGGCGATGTCGTTGAAGTAATAGCTGCCACCGGAGGTTTCCTGACCCCAGCTTCCGCCTGAGTTAGCCGTGCGGTAGATACCCAGGTTCTGTCCACTGAGATACCAGATGGAGCTGTTGACGGCGGAAATCCCGCGCCAGTTACGCGAGGGTAGATTGCCGGAGGCATCGTTCCAGCTGGAGCCGTTGGTGGAGGAATAGACGGCGTTACCGTCTCCACAGGCAACGAAGGTTCCACCGCTGTACTCCACGTCGCGCAGGGTTTCATCCACCCCGGTGCCGCCGTAGTACCAGTAATAGCCGTGATTCGTACTGTACATGATCAACCCGTACTCACCAACGGCTACCACTGTGGCAGGATGATTTCCGGTAGATGCCACACCGTAGATGCTGTTGCCGAGGAGGGAGATACCCGCCCAGCCGGTACCCGTGCTGGTTATAGCGGAAAGCCCCCGCGCTCCCACGACGCAGAAGTTGCTGGCGTCGTTGGGTGGGCAGATGGCGTAAATCGCGTTGGAAACCTGACGGTTGCTCATGTGGTTCCACGACGAGCCGCCATTGTTCGAGTACAGCCCCACGCCGTTGTTTCCCACGGCATAGATGTAATAGGTTCCGCCGTCCTCATAGGCACGAATGTCGTTGAGCGACGAGGTGGTTCCCGAAGTACGCTGAATCCAGTTCAGACCGCCATCGCTGGAAGAGTAAATCGTTCCTCCAACCCCAACAGCCCAGGCGTGGCTGGTTCCGCTGAGGGTAACCGCCCGCAGGCTGCTGGAGACGGTATCGGTGTTCGTCCAGCTACTACCGTTCCAGCGGAAGATCCGTCCGCCACTATCCACGGCAAGCCCGTAGCTCGCGCTGTACATGGCGATGTCGTAGAACTCGTTGCCACCGCCAGCGTTAAAACTGCTCCAGGAGCCACCGCCGTTGGTGGTTCGGGCGATGTAGCTCCCGCCGCAACTCCAGCCGTTGCTGGCATCAATAAAGTCTATTCC
>SWBW01004645.1_pt1 | contig 28262 bp, 22 predicted proteins | sample 4693041 | NCBI WGS metagenome assembly SWBW01 (sample SAMN10267271, study PRJNA491770) | bioreactor metagenome | isolation source: DHS bioreactor inoculated with marine methane seep sediment | place: Japan: Omine Ridge, Nankai Trough | collected 2006-05-06 | reverse complement strand
TCTCGGCCCAGCCGGAGGAACCGGCGTTGACCATCTTGTCGACCCAGGCATCTCGTTGCTCCGCCGCGCGCTGGCTGAACTTCTGGTACAGAGTCAGCGTGCGCTTGTAGCCGAGAACGATGCCGCGGCGCTTGAGCGCCTCCAGTCCGTCTCGGAAGGAGCAACTATCGGCGGTCTGGCGGGCCACCTCGCCGGCGAGTGCGGGCGAACTCTGCCACCAGATACCGAGTGCAACCAGACAGGGCCACAGCCCAACACCCGGACGCCGACGTCTGCTGCGACCCTTGGTTGGCGGAAGGAGATACTGCGACCGGATGGTGAAGCTGTTGCCCCCGAGCAGCGTGACCGAGGTCTCCTTGAACCCCTTGGACCTGTACTGTCCGACGGAGTGCGCACCCGCAAGGCATTGAGCCTGAAAGGAGATGTCGCCGAGAATATCACGCAGCACGGCTGCGATGATGTCGTCAGCGACCTTTCGAGCGGCTGCGTGGGCCTCTTGCTCGACCGTGGAGAACGACTGTGGCGTACGGGCTCCCGCCCAGCGCTGCGCGCTCTCGCTGACCGTCTTCTGAAACTGCGCTATACTCGCATCCATCTCCACCAGCAACGTCTTCGGCATGGGGTGTCTCCTTCTGGCTTGGTAACCGAAGGAGATCACTTCATGCCGATTTATAACAGTCCCACTTGCAACGGATCGAAGTCGCTGCACTTCTCCGTGTCCATGTGGTCCCCCAAGACGGGATCACGCCCCATGGAAGGCAGCTCTGGAAAACGTCAAGAACGCGAAGAGCAGCTGGCCGTCGGATACCACCGAGCACTGCATCGGATCACCGACCCTTTTACAGACTCTCAAGACCCTAGTTGACGACGCGTTGGAAAACGCGGGGTTGCTCCCTCAAGACAGCCATTTTGACGAAGAAAACCGCAAGCTTGCCCGAAAAATGGCTCTCAACTGGGCACTCCGGTTCCTGTTTGCCTATGCTGACGGATGCTGTGACATGGAGGCAACCGAAGGACAAAAGGATCTGGCTTGGCTGCAATGCCTCGTGCGGAAAGCCCTGGCTTGACAACACTGGTTCAACGTTCAACAAGCAGCGCGCGGACCCAGATGTGATGGGTGTATGATGGCAATGAGGCCCTTGCTATGAGGTCGACAGTGCCTACATTGTTGACATGACAGCGATTGCTAGAGTCCCGGGTCTGTTAGTGGTTGAAGCGAATGCCTTTCGTCTGCATGCAGAGAAAAACACCCAGATCGCAGACAGCCTCGAAAAGACTGTTCGTCCGCAGGTGGATCACGGCCAACTACGTTGGAGTCGGTACCCAGTTCGCGGAGAAGCTGATATCAAATCAGGACGTATCCTGGCCTCGCTTCTCAACTTCGACGCGGTGGTAATCGTAGGTCACGGCAATCCAGGAGGACTGGAGGTCGCACCGGGTGTGGTCATGGCATGGAGGGATGTTGGGAGAGTACTGGCCCTTGTAAATCCCCGTACGCTGCTTGCCATTTCTTGCTTCGCCGGATTCTCCAGTGCCGTTGATGACCTATTTCAGGAGATTGGGACGCTTGATTTTATGCTCGGATCACCAGCACCTCTGACGGCCAAGCAGGCTCAAGTTGCACTTGGAGAGTTGCTGTTGCACACCTTCGGAGCGGAGGTGTCCCCAGAGCTGTCCACTATTGGATCGCTGATCAACGCATACCTTACCGGTGGTGTTGTTTTCCGTCGCTCACGGAAGGGTATGGCCACCACGTCATGTAGCGACCGGTTCGTGCAGGATCTGCTCTCCAATATCGCCTGGGCCGTCATGAACGAAGGTGGTACCAGAGGCCGGGCCTTCCGTAACCGTTCAGCTGTCACAGACCGGGGTATGAGATCCGCGTCAGTTCGGCTGACCTGATCCGGCTCAGTTCGGCTGATGTGATTTGGTCCAGTTCGGCTGACCTGATCCGCCACAACTGAACAAACGACCAGGATTCACATCCAGGAGAAGGCACTCCAGGCGGCCAGGTGAGGTATGCCTACCGTCGGAGGTGAAGCTGTGCAGAGGACCGATATGCATCGACTACAGGAGCTTGTTCGGCTGTTCAGGATGGGCTGCGGCGTGAAGGAGATCGCCAGGCTGCTCAAGATGAGCCCCAACACCGAGCGGAAGTACTGAGAGGCACTGAAGGAAGCCAAGATCCTGGAGGGCAACGCCGCGCGCTTCGCCGGCCAGGTGCTGGGGCGGGAGAACCTGCCGCTGACCTACGCCATCTGGCGCCGTGCGACCTCCAACCCGTCGCCCTATCACCCCTCCCCCAAGGACAACGCGCGCTACTTCATGGACGGCGTCTCGGCCAGCGTGGAGGAGATGACCGTGATGAAGCTCCCCCGCCAGATGAACCGCCGGCGCGAGCAACACAACAGGATAGTGGAGCGGTTGCAGGAGCGCCGCTTACGCGACCCCTCGGCGCCCTCCACATCGGCGCCGATCCCTCCTCAAAACGCATCCTTGGGGTGCTTCGCGCAAGAGAAAGGGACCAGGCCCATTTTTGATCCACCCACTTCTCCACCCACTTTGGCCAAAAGCCAACGGCAGCCGGTGGTAGCCCGTGGGAGTTAGCTGGTTGTTATCTTTCAATTCCCTCAATGGTCCTCGCGCGCGCGCGAGGGTTCCCAAGCTGAATGTCGCCGGTTCGAGCCCGGTATCCATCTCTGAGCTAGAGCTTCAGAACGCCGGTTGCATGACAGGGCGGGTAACGGGCACAGTTGCTCTGGCCGGCAAGGGGCTTCTCCGAGTAGGTGTAAGCGAGAGTTCTCTTGGAAAGAAGTCCGCCGATCTTCTGGGTGGATCGCCAGGTGCATCCATCGGACCAGACGAACTGGGTGTTGTGAGTCGTATCGACCTGGCAGCCGTTAATCGTGCCTTTGAAGAGGTTAGAGCCAAAGGCGATGGTCGCGCCCCCCGTGCCCGCGCAGGGATATTGGAGCATGCCCTTCATCTGCTCTTTGATCACCACATCAACGAAGCAGCTGAGGCTTGAGGGTGTGACTTTTGACACCGTTAGCTTGACCGTGCAGCTGTTCCCTGTACGGGTGACAAGTGCTGGCGGCAGACACTCTTTGGGTGCGACGATGCCGTCAACGTCCTGGGCAGCGTCCCGGGACTGGTCTGACTCACTGCCGTCTACCGGTCCGCCCTGGTCAAGCGGTGCTCCGTCTCCATGCTGCTGGGCAGGGAGCATGGCGGATCTGGCCCCACACCCCCCGATCAGGAAGGTCAGAGCACAGACCGTCGCGGTCGCACGCGTCAACACAGCATCCCTGCTATTTGGGTAGCACCATCGGCACCAAGGGTCTCATGCAATCACCACACTTCGGTGCGCCACGGTTCTCACCAGAAGTGACAATCAGACGCAGCCACTGGGCATGAAAGCTTGGGCAATGCACTATGATCTACTCACCGAACCCATGCGCGAAGACCGCAGCCTCTTTGCCATAGGTGGTCCAGTCCCCCCACTTGTATGGTGATGTGCTGCCCATGGTGCCAAAGGTTGTCGCCCCAGTTCCGTCACAGACGGCCAAGCACAGCGCCTTGATCTTCGCCGCATCCGGTCGTATCTCGACCGCGACAAGCACGTTCTCCCCCTGTGTGATCTGCAGGGGAGAAGTCAGGGCGAGATCAACGACCCTAAGAGACTGTGTCCCGGTCGCAGTTGGGATGTCTATCGTCTCTCCCACGACGGGGTTCGGGACGGGGAAGCTCAGGTTGTCGACCCAGACATCGGCGCGGTGTGGCAGGGTGTTATCGCAGGGCTCGGTACTCGTCTGATTCCACAGTCTGTACTGAACACTCGCCACGGTGAAGGAACTGGTCGTTGTTCCCAGCGCCGCTGCAATCATCAGCGGATCCTTGGGGCGAACGTTGGTCTTGTCCCATCCGTGGAAGTAGGTCCCCATGCAGTTGCTCAGCTTATTGACCAGGAAGTGGAAACAGTAGGTGTCGGCGCCGCCTGCGCCCGGGTAGCTGGCGCACCTGTTCTTCGTCGGCTCTGGGCACGTGTCCTCGTTCGCAATGAGGGTGCCAGGGTTGTCGGGTGTACATTTGCAGGTGCAGAAACCCGAGTTGGCCGAGATCATCAGACAGGTGTTTCCAGGTCCACACTCCCCACCAGAGCCCGTACACTTGGTCCCAATGAGATGCTCACAGCTCGTTGGTGCGTCAGCACGGATGTCTCTTGAACCATCCAACAGTACTTGGTCCTGGGCAGCGTCATCAACACCAGCGTCCACAGGGCGAACACAGACATCGGACTCACAGACCAGCCCTGCGTTGCACGTGCCGTTAGGGTAACACCCCTCACCGAGGGCACCGACAACGTCCTCGCTGCTGCAACCCGCCAGCCAGTACACGCTTGCAACCAGGATAACGAACGCTCTCATTTGCACCCCAGAGCCAGGCAATGGTAGTTCCCAATGTTACAGTAGCAACGCAGCACATCAACACTTATCCGCCTACCGGGCTTCTCTGGAATGGTGTTCAGGGCTCGACCTGTGAATCGCAAGCTCGATTCGAGTTGCGGCTAACGAAACGAGAGGTGCTCGTGCTCGGCGACAATTACTCCTCCCCAGCGAGGGGCAATTTTCGTTGACGCTAGGCAGAGAGACGAAGATGATGAGAAGTCGCTACCAAGGGGGTCATATGAAACGTGCAGCCATCACGTCGTTCATCACGGCGCTCCTGCTCAACGCCTGTAGTGATAATGGGGCTGTGACGGGCACCGAGGGAGGCAAGTGCTATCCCAACGGCACCTGCGATGCCGGTCTGACGTGCGCGTCCTCAATTTGTGTCCGCCTCTTGGATGGCGGTGCCAGGGACGCCGCCCAAGACGCAGGGGACGATGTCGCAATGGATCACGGCATCGACGCTCAGAAGAGCTGCGAGGCCGTGCTGGGGACCAAATGCACCAAATCCGGCAGCGAGTGTGGTGCGAACAATACATGCCTGGTGGTTTCCGGCACGACAGGGTTTTGTACCTGTACATGCACCCCAGACAACCCGGCTACCGAGCTGGTATTCGAGGACACCTGCCCGGACACCACGAAGCACAAGTGCGTGCCGTTTGCCAGCGGTGGCAGCAGCGGCAGCTTTTGCCTGGAGTACTTGGGCAACTCGCTGAATGACTGCGGGACGAAGTACTGGCACGGTTGGGACAGCAAGACATCGACGGCGTTGGACCCGCTGATGGTCGCGGTCGGGCTGCCAGCGAAGAGCGGCCCCTTCACGCTGACCGGCATCCAGTACAGGCTCTGGAATAAGGTCTCCGCGGAGCCGTGCAGCAACACGCTGCCGCACCGTGTGGAGATCTGGGTCGACAACGTGCCTTTTCCCCTCCCCAGTCCAACCCCGGCCATCACGCTGCCGAGCGCCTCGATGCCCTCAGCCAGCCTGTTGCGGGTCATCGACTTCACCTTGGCCATGCCGATCCAACTCAAGCATGGTGAGCACGTCTTCATCGCGGTCGAGCTTGCTCCAGACTCCGCGAAGACCAAGACGATGTGCATCTCCCATTGCGCAGGCACGGGGGAGTCGAGCTTCAAGACGGCTGGCAACAAGCCGCCCTACTCCTGGAGCACCGTCAAGAGTGCTGGTTACAAGCGGGACTATGCCATCCTCGCGCTTGGCTTCGGTGGCTAGATTGGCAGAGATCCCCTACAAATCCCCTACAAACGCGTGACGGTGTGTGACGGCCCGTGACGCCTTGTGACGTTAGGTTTTCGAATTCACTCAGTTTCGCCAATCATTACAACCCCCCTGGCAACCCTCACACTATTGAAGCCGATTGGATGCCAAGAATGGTCGAAGCTGTCAGCCAAGATGTGGATACATTCCGTCGTCGCACGGAATGGAATGAACAGGGCAAATAGCGCGAGCAGCATCGGTCGCTCGCGAAGGGCGCTGGTATGAGCGGCGCATCTTGGCGAGGGCTTCGGCGTCCCCAGCGCCAGGTCAGGCGCTCAAGCCTCACCGTATCCTTGATTTTCTCCAAGCCCTGACGCGAGAATGGGCCAGGCATCCAACAGGAGGTAGGGACATGAGATGTACATGGGCACGAGCAATGAGACCTGCATCTAAATACGGGCTCTCCAACTGAAGAAGAGTTCGCTGGGTGTCATTTGCTGCATCGGTGGTCGTGCCACTGGGGGCTCTCTATCTGCGCGAGGCTTCCAGAGCGGAGATGTTACACGCCTTCTCGACGGCCGAGCCAACCCGGAACCAATGTCGCATCGAGGGTCTATCCACGTCCGCTTATATCGGAACCCATCCACGAGAGATCAACGCCTTCTGTCCTGTCGCCAACTTAGCGGCATCGTAAGGATGCGAAACATGAACAGGGCTGTGTTTGGCGCGATCGGTATCATTGTTGCGGTGACCCTGGGGGCCTGCATTGACGACGAAGTTAGCCTATACATCAAGCAGAACAACCTGCCGGGCAAGGGGTGCGTCGCCTCCTCGGGAGGGGAGAGCCTGGCTTCCGGACTCCTCGACGTCAACACGAGGGTGGGGCTTGGGTACTACATGTTCCCCACCTTGGTGAACAACATGATTGGCACCAGCTCGATGGACAAGCAGCCCGAGCGCAATAACCTGCAAATGAGGCGCTTCGAGGTCTCCCTCGACCTCGGCGGCTATCTGAATGTCGATCCGGGCGCGCTGGAGTTTGTGATACCGCAGTCGGGGATGATCCAGGCGGGGGAGGAGGCGGTCTTCGGTCCGATCCCAGTGATCGACGACCATCTCGCCGCCGACCTCGGAGCCTCGCTCTGCAGCAAGAGCAAGGCCTCCCGCCCGGTGATCGCCATAAACCTGCGCGCAGTAGCCGATCGGGGCAGCGAGACATGTGAGAGCGCAGAGTTCATCTTCCCCATCACCCTCTGCTGTGGGTGCCTGGTGGACTGGCGAATGAGCGCGCCGGCCACCGGAGATAGCAGCGTCGACAAGAACGAGTGCGGTGCGCCTCAAGACTCCCGAGTAACCTGCTTCGCTGGCGCTGGCGGTATTCCGGTCTGCCTGCGGAACTCCAACACATAGGTTCAAGGCGATGCGCAACATGGTTACCACGTCCCCCCGAGTGAAACTGTAGGCGATGCCGTATTTCGCGGTTTGCGCTGTCCTCGTGACTTGTGCCGGGACAGCGGCAGCCCAACAGCTGCCGGATGCTTCCACGGGCAGGGCCGTAATCGGCCGAAGCGACTTGGCTGGCGGCGTTCACCTCGAGAGCCACGTCTATGGTGTCGACGGGCTGGACGTTGTCGCCGGGCGCCTGCTGTTGGGAGTGCGGACTCAGGTGGGGGAGCGCATGGCACTGGGTCTGGAGGCGACGATCCCCTGGTCCACGCCCATCGGCCACGAAGGGGATGCGGTCATAGGCAATCTGGCCCTGGAGGCCGATCTGCGCCTCTTCGGTGACGAGCGGCTCGGTGCGCTACTGGGCCTCAAGCTGCACCTCCCCACCATGGGCTCACTGGAGGAGCAGTCCGAGAAGCTCACCGCCGGGGCCAGCTACGCGGCCAACACGTACGAGCCGGGCTTCCATCTGTCGCAATTCGTCACTCTCCGCTCCGACCTCCGACTGCGGCACCGCATTGAAAACGTCATTGTGGCGGCCGAAGCAGGCATGGACTTCCTGTTCTTCTTCGGCGACGGCCACGCAAGTGCGATGGCCCGCTTCGAGGACAGCATCGTTGGCGACCGGTTCGGCAGCTTTCATGCGGGCCTTAACGTGGGCCATCTCAGCTTCGGCGGGCGGCTGTTTTTTTACGGCGAACTATCGCTGGCCAGGCTGGTCCCCTTTCAGGCCGAAATCGATGGCAAGGTCAACGCAGTGGATCCGGCCTTCCACCTGATGACCGGGCCGGGGGTAAACCTTCGCTTGCGGTACCTGGAGGTCGGACTTGCGCTGATGGTCCCGATAACCAGGGCGATCCAGGATGCGCTGGACGTCTCAGTCGCGCTTCAGTTGGGGGCGCGATGGTGATACGGCGACGGAAGATGAGCACCGGGCTGTTTGTTTCGGTACTGGTTCTGACCAGCCTGGCCGCCGCCTCAGCCGCGGCGCAAGGGGCACCAGGTGACGCACCGGCCTCCGGACCCGCGTCGTCGCCCGCGTCGTCGCCCGCGTCGCCCGCGTCGCACCCAACGGCTCCAGCGTCGCTTCCAGCGTCGCTTCCCGCATCAATGCCTGCGGCGGTACCCGCGGCGACGCAGAGGCCCGCGAAGAGGCAACACCATCAACCCGGCTCAACGGCGGCCACGGGCCGTAACCTGCTAAGCAGACGAGACTTAACGAGCAGTGGCTACGCTGAGCTCCACATCCATGATCTCCACGGTACCACAGCCCCCAACTCGGGCCGCTTCCTCATGGGGGTGCGCATTGCGCTGTGGCGCCGGGTAGTTTTGGGCACCGAGGCCGTGGTCGCCTGGCTCAACCGTTACAACCTATCCAACGACCGGGCCTTCGGCAACCCGGCCTTGCTGGCAGACGTGCGCATTTTTGGGGACGACGATCTTCAAGGCTTTGTGGGGCTGAAGCTCTACCTCCCGACGTTGGGCGACCTAGGCGAGATTGAGTACAACAACATCGCCACCAGCCGCACCACGACCCCCTACGAGCCGGGGTTCTACATGCCGCAGACACTGACCCTGCGCCCTGACTTCAAGTTCTTCATGCGCCGCGCCGGCCTGGTCCTCGCCGCCGAGATCGGCCTTGATTTTCTCATCAACACGGCGAGTGACAACGTCAGGGACGTGCTCCTGGACGACACCTTCAGCTTTCGGTACGAGAGCTTCCTGAACCTGCACGCCGGTATCCAGCTTGGCTATCTCTTCGCCCCCGGCATTGTCTTCGCCTATTGGGAGCTCGCCCTGGCCAAGCTGTTCCAGCTCGCCGTCACATACGGCGCTCGGGACGACAGCACGCTGGACCTTCCAGTGAGCCTGATGACCGGGCCGGGGATCAAGTTGCAGCTCCGATACTTCGAAGCTGGTGTGGCGCTAGCCTTTCCTGCCACCGAGGGCCTGGCAGAGGCGCTGGATGCAGTCGTTTCATTTCAGGTTGGTGGCCGCTGGCAAGGCATGTAGCCCTTTACGGGGGGATGCTGTCGTCTGGAAGTTCATTCCGCTCGAACGGTGAATCGTATACAATTTGTGGAACATACGCGTCCTGAGCTGGCTTCAGCTCGATAACCGTGGGGGCCAGAAATGAACTACGTGGCGAAGGTCCTATCTCTTCTTGCCCTATTCCTTGGTCTCCTTTCGTGTAGCAGCCGCCCCGGTGCAGTGCCGGACGGCGGGGCTGACGCCTCGGTCACACCATGCACATCGGACAAGGCGTGCCAGGCCCAGAAACAGGTCTGTGACCCCCTGCAGCAACGTTGCGTGGACTGCCTCTTCGACGCCCACTGCGATCCAGGCCAGCACTGCAAGTCCTTCAAGTGCGCCCCCTTCACCCCCTGCAGCAACTCGCTTGACTGCAAGGCGGCGACCGGCAAGCCCATCTGCAGCAAGCAACTTGGCGAGTGCGTCGAGTGTGACGAGGCAGCCGACTGCACCAGCGAACAGGAGTGCATCGACAACGCCTGCGTCTCATTTACACCCTGCAAGAGCTCCAAGGACTGCACCGATCAGGTGTGTATGATCGTGAAGGGCAAGTGCGTGGATTGCCTGTCGAAGGACGACTGCGCCGCCGACCAGGTCTGCGTCGACACCGCCTGTAAGCTCTCCATCCCCTGCAAGAGCGACAAGCAGTGCATCAACAAGGACATGCTCTGCGACAAGGCCGCGGGGGTGTGCAAGACCTGCCTGCAGCACTCGGATTGCCCCAAGGTCTACCACTGTAAGGCGGGGGACTGTGTGATCGACACCTGTCTCACCGGGCAGAGTAAGTGCACGGACAAGACCACCATCTCCTACTGCAACGACACAGGTGATGGCTTCGACTCCCCCAAGTCCTGCGGCCCATTGATGTGCGTGGAAAAGGGATGGACCGCCAAGTGCACCACGTGGGAGTGCAAGCCGCCCTGCAGCGGGACCACGGATACGTGCGTCTCGGGCGCCTGTAAGTGCGGTTCCCAGGAGCCCTGCAGCGGTGACTCCGACGCCTGCGTCGCGGGGGTCTGCAAGTGCGGGACGAAAGATAGCTGCGGCGGAGCCACGGACACCTGCATCTCGGGCGTCTGCATGTGCGGCTCTGCCCCGACCTGCAACGGGACCACGGACTACTGTGCTGCGGGGACCTGCCAGTGCGGCAACGACCCAGCTTGCAGCGGCGACTCGAACACATGCGTCTCGGGCACCTGCATGTGCGGCTCGACCGCGGCCTGCAGCGGCGCCACGGATACCTGCGCCAGTGGATTGTGCAAGTGCGGCTCGGCACCGGCTTGCAGCGGCGCCGCAGACACCTGCTTCGCGGGGGCCTGCCTCTGCGGTACTTCACCCAAGTGTAATGGAGTGTCCGACACCTGCGCCTCGGGCGCCTGCATGTGCGGGACGGGCGCGGCGTGTGCCTTCCCCAAGATCTGCGTGGGGGGCGGCTGCGTCACCTGCACGAAAGACACGGACTGCGACGACGCGCTGTCGTGCACCACCGACACCTGCGCCACAGGCGTATGCACAAACACGCTCACCAGCGGGAGCTGCCTCATCGGCGGGGCGTGTCACGCCAACGGTGCGGTCAACACTGCCGCGACGTGCACAACTTGCGACACAAGCGTCAGCACCTCGCAATGGACGGTCACAGGGAGCAACTGCTTGATCGACAGCAAGTGCTACGTCTCGGGCGCCAAGCACGCCAACGGTTGCTGGACCTGTGATCCCACCAAGAGCAAGACGGCCTGGAGCCCGCTGCCCGGGTGCTCCGCTACTCACGTTTGGTCCAAGGCGTGGGGCACCTACACCACAGACTACGGCAACAGCGTCGCGACGGACGGCAGCGGCAACGTCTACCTGGTGGGCGCACCCACCGCCGCTGGCCTCGATCTGGGGGGCGGGGTGCTCCCCTCCAAGGGCAGCGGCGATATCATCCTCGCCAGCTACTCACCATCGGGGGCTCATCGCTGGTCCAAGAGGTTGGGCGGCGCCAGCAATGACCAGGGCTCTGACATCGCCACGGACAGCAGCGGGAACATCTACGTGACGGGGTACTTCCAAACCACGGTCGACCTCGGCGGGGGAGCGCTCAAGAGCAATGGATCCGCCGATATCTTCGTGGCGAGCTTCACCTCCAGCGGGCTGCACCGATGGAGCAAGAGCTTTGGGGGCACAAATGTCGATATGGGATTCGGAATCACCGTAGATGGCAGCGGGAACGTGTACACAACGGGCAAGTTCTACGACACCATCAACTGTGGTGGCGGCGCCCTGACCGCCAAGGGGAACACGGACCTCTTCATCGTCAGCTACACCTCGAGCGGAGCCCATCGCTGGTCCAAGAGCTTCGGCGGCACCGGGTCAGACTACGGTCGCGCCGCGGCCGTCGACAAGGGCGGCAACGTATACATCGTCGGGGGCTTCTCCAGCACCATCAACCTCGGGACCGGGCACACCAGCAAAGGGCTGTCCGACGCCTACGTAGCCAGCTTCACCTCCGCTGGCGCGTACCGATGGTCCGTGGGGTATGGGGCCGGGTCACACGACTACGCCATCAGCGTCGCTGTTGACGGTCAAAGCAACGTCTATGCGAGCGGCGTCTTCGATGGGAGCGTTAGCTTCGGCGGCACAGCGCTGGTCAGCAAGGGCAGCCACGATGTCTTCGTCGCCAGCTATACAGCAGCGGGCGGCCACCGCTGGTCGAAGAGCTTCGGCAATACAAATGGCGACTACGGCTACGCCATCACGGTCGACAGCGCAGATCGCGTGTATGTGGCAGGCTCGTTCAGAACCAGCATCGATCTCGGCGGCGGTCTACTGGTCTCCAAGGGCAACAGCGACATCTTCGTTGCCGGCTTCACCTCCAGCGGAGCGCACCGCTGGTCGTACACATGGGGCGCAGCGGACAGCGACAGAGGTCGCGGCCTCGCCACATCTGGCCAAGCCGCGCTCTACGTCGTTGGAGTGGTCAGTGGGGTCGTCGACTTCGGCGGAGGGCCGCTGCCCCACAAGAGCGACTCGGACATCTTCTTGCTCAAGCTGGGGCTGTAACGTTTGACTTGAACTGATGTCGGATGTCTTTCGATCTTGACTGATCTGGATCAAGCCTCAAACGCTACCTTCTACGCACCCCACATCGTGAAGGAAGAACGGATCGCTGAGAGCGTCCATCCATCCACCCACTTTTCCACCCACTTTGGTCACAAGCCTGCGGCAGCCGGTGGTAGCCCGTGGGAGTTAGTTAGTTGGTTTCATTGGATTTCGGCAATGGTGTTGAGGCGGTCCGCCACCTTGCCAAGGTCGACGTCGCGAGTTCGAATCTCGTTTCCCGCTCTAGACCTTAAACAAGCGTGCTCTTGAGTAAGAATACGAGGTGACGGCGCTCGATCGCCAGCTTGCGATCGTCCCCCTCCCGACTCCCGTCGGCGCCGTCCCAGGTTGTTTCGTATTCAAGAGCCGCTCCTGCGCAGTTTGAAGGGTTGTCCGCCCGCCGAGACCCCATTGCCTCGACATGACGGTGGGTGCCGCCAGCTTCTCAAGCAGGCATGCCGATGCCATCGAGCAGCCTGAAAAACAGGTGCTGCCATGGGCTGTAGGTCAGCAAACGAAAGATGATTCGACGACTGGTTCGGACAATCTGCGCGGGCATCGCGATGAAGCGGTTGACGAAGGACCGGAAGTCCATGCGCAGGACCAGCTGCTGCTCGCGTTCATGTCGAGTCCTCCACCGGGGTGACAGGGGAAGCCGCAGCGCTATCCACGCTTTGAGAGACCAGGCCAGAGATGCCGCGACCATGTAAGCCCAGTTCGAATCAAGTGCGTCGAGGCCGGCGCGGAGCGCGCGTGTGCCGTTCTTGAGCTGTTCGATCAGGTTCTCTTGGTTGCAGCGCTGGTTCGACTCAAAGACGACCTCAGCCGGCGTCATCGTGCGGTCGTTGGTGATGTAGAAGAAGTAGCGAATCTCGTCGAAGAGAGCGAGCTCGCCGCGTTCGACCGTGATGTTCTTCCTCAGCGCGATGACACGGTAGGGGCGCTTGCACTTGCCGGGCTGATAGTCGAATTCCACCACCTGCTCGGAGTTGAGCTTGAGGTTCTTGTAGCCGCGCTCTTTGACGATGCGCTTCTTGACGTTCTCGGGCCGGAAGCGAGGCTGGGTTTTGATCTCACGCTCGACCCTGCGTGTAAGTTGCTCGTACAGGCTCTCTGGCTGGGATTCGGCCCTGTCTACCATCGGCTTCGAGGCATCCACTCCAAAGACGAAGTGGACGCCATCATCGTCCCAGCGGTCGAAGTTTCTCGTCAGTGAAAAGTCGGTGTCACCCCGCAGCAGGATCTCCGCAAAGCCAGCCTGTCTGCAAAGAGCGATGGCCTTGTCCATGACCTCGGCCGCCCACTCATGGGACGGTCGGTTCCCGGGTCGATTGACCAGGTACAGCGGCTCTCGTGTGTTGGCCAGGGAGACCAGCAGCGGGTGGTAGCCCCAGATCCCATTGTAGGACAGTCCCATCCCTTCCTTGCAACGGCCGGTGGTCGGCACCAGCGTTCCATCCACGTCGATACGGGCGACCTCCTTGGTCAGCGTAGGATGCTGCTTCCAGACGGCGAGGCGGCTCGCGTTGATCGCGGCCATCAGCGCCCAAATATCTGCCGAATCAAAACGACGGCAGAAATCCCCGGCGGTCGTGGGGTCGGGGATGCTCGCCGTGTCGAGTGCAGCCAGAAACGTGGGGTCGTTGCGCCGCCGCTCGATATCCTCCAGCACCTGCCCGCCGCACATGATGTTGTAGGCGATGTTCAGCACATGGTCGGACTCGTGATACGGCATGTACAGCTTGAGCAAGTGCACCCGTTGGTCGATCTCCCTAGCCAGTCCCGTTTCCTGGACCAGTTGCTGAATCATGCCGATGCCGCCGCAGTCGATCCCATGCACCCGTTGGGCCAGCTCGTAGCGCTTCGACCGCCCTCTCAGTACTGGACCACTGTAGTTGGGCTGTACAGCCTCGGCGAGCTGATCTTTGATTTTCTGCTGTTGTGAGGTGAGGCGGCGACGTATGGTTGTCTTCACTCGAAATGCTCCTTTCGGCGATGAAGTGATTTTTCCCTAAACCACTTGTGACCGCTCGGATCGGGCATTTCGAGTACTTTTTGATTTTTCTGCGTCTATATCGGCGCTTGATCAGGGTCTAGACGCCCCGTCAGGATCTCCTGGCGGGGCGTTTTATTTGTGGGCCTGCCCGAGCCTCGACTGTCCCTAGTCAGAGCTAGCTTTGGATGCTTCTGCTGCCCTTTTTATACATCCGCCTACAGCCCGCTTGTCATCGTTATGATCTCGGTTCGGTTTGACGGGGCCACCCAGTGCCCTGTACGCCCTGTCGGCTTCATCCCATTCTCCAAGGGCATAGAGTGCTTCCGACAGATTGAACTGCAAGTGGCAAGCGTTCGGCAGCGGGGGTTTTGCTTTCAAAAGCCAGCGGTATCTTTCGGCAGCAAGCGACTTCAGCGCGGCCAATCCCCATCGTTGACTGTCACGATGCGGCCCCATTGCCAAAGCTCCAAGTGAATCTGACACCTCTGCCAAGCACTTTCTCGCCGCGGCCTTACGTTTCCGCGCGGCCGCATGCTTCATCAGAGCCTTGGCAGCATCCAAAACGCTGTTGTCTACCCAGGGAGACATGATCCGCGTTGCTTTGAAGATGCCGGCACGCCAAAAACAAGCCCGAGTGTGATCGGGCGCTTGACGCAGCAGCGCCGAGTAACGGCGCATGGCCTTTGGTCCGTCATCCTGGTCCAGGGCCGCTTTGGCAGATCGCTCGACGTCTTCAATGGTCGCTTGCTTTGGTGCTGGTGGTGGCCTGGTCGAGTTTGGAGTCAACGACAACTTCATCGGGAGGGTAAAGGTCATCCCTGCCAGTTGGCGATGACTGGGGGCTGTGTGCGGGAGTGGGTAGTACCAGACCTCTTCAACAGCCTGGCGCAGACAATCGACAACCGATTGTCGCGTGATGGTGGATCTAATAATCGTGGCTTTGACATTACCGCCTTCGTCGATGGCTCCCTCGATAACGACGGTTCCCAGCTCGGCAATTCCCTGTTCTGCCGCTTTGACAAGACAGTAGCGGTAGGCTCCCAGGTTTTCCTTGATTGGCCGGACCAGATACTCCCTGTCCAATCCACATCGGCACTCTGCCCTGCTGGCGATGATTTTGGGTTTGCGGGCGCGATAAGCAGGAAAACACTTCTTGCCGGTTTTCTTCTCGATTTCGCGGCAGCGCCGAACGGCTCGTCGGTTGTCCTCCCGACGTTTTCGTTCTTCCTCTTCGTCTGCTTGTGCTTGATCGAAGTCTTTGACGACGAGAACAGGCTTCGCGGGCGCGAAGCTGTCAACCTTGGGAGTCTCGGAAAAATGGACGCACACACCACGAGAAAGAGGTGCGATGGGCTTGGCGGCTTTGGGCCGTTTGGCCCGGCGCCGAGGGAGAGACTGCCCCGACAGCTTGAACTGCATCGAGAATGTCGCCTTCGTTCGCCGCAGCGGGTAGCGGCTGATGGCCAGGCCCTGAAGCACGTCTTTCACGCACTGGGCCAGAGATTGCCCGTTCTCCATCTTCGGCACGACTGCAAGGCGCGAAAGCACGCCAAGAGGATCCATCGACAGATTGATTTCGACGAACCCTGCCAGGACTGGGCGGTCGTGTCGTGCCCATCGATAGCATTTCTTCAGTGACGCGGCGCGTTCACCCAAGGCGCGGACGATTTCGGGCAGAACGACCGGAATCCCATCACGCGGCTTTTCCGAGATCCGTGGCCCGACCTCGATTGGCTCGACGCGGATCTCCTCCAGGTCGTATCGTTTGACGTGGGGCTTTTTGATTGGCGCAGTTGCGTCCGCACACCGCGTTTGCAGCACGGGTGCCGCTGGCCGCGGAATTAGGGGCTCCATCTCAGCGACAATGCGCTTCTCCTCGGGGGGACTCGACTTCTTGCGAGGTTCAGGCTTTGATACCGTCGCGCAGCCTGCCAGTGCGATCAGGATTGGAGTCAAGAGGGCCCCTTTTAGGCATCGCGTTGGAGGCAACGGCCAGCTAAGATCGGACAGGATTCGCATGCTTCCTTTCACACCTCATGGCAAACCAGGTTCCGCGAATAATCTCAAGGGGTTCTTCTGGCTGGCAAGCCGTGCTCACGATAGTGGCATGTTCCACATCGGGCGTGACGACGACCTCCTCCACCGTCGGGAAGCAGCATTGCGGAGCCTCACAGCGCCTCACGGCCCGAGTTGACACGAAGAACAGAAGAGGCATAGAAGAACGTGGCGTAGTCCTGCCGTATTAGCGATCACCGCCGTATTTTCTGCGATCAGCAGCAGGAACCAGCATTTACTAGCTATTCGCCGAAGAGCGTGGCGATGGATCGGAGTTCGTTTGACGGAACCTGCCGCCTCATGCGACCTACACCAAAAGGGCTCTCCGCCACCCGTGACGCTGGAATCGGGACTTCAGCAGCCAAAAGTTGAGCGAAACCCTTGGCAGTTTCTCGTTTTCTTGAAGGACTTCGCAAACCTACTCGCCACCGCAAGGGCGACACCTCTCCGAAAGGCATCCGTGAGTCTTGCAGCAAACCGATGATTCGCACCAGGCCAAGCAGGATCTGATCGCGCTCTGCGAGAAGAAGGGCTTTGTCACCCTGGATGAGTTCACTGCTCACCTGCCCGGCACCGCCTCCCCACAGGACTGGATGGAGATGCTGGCGGTCGAGGGAGTCGCGGTGTTCGAGTCAGAAGCGCAGGGGGAAAGAACCGTCCGATTGCCTGGACCCGCGATCAGCACCAAACAGGCGGGCAAGAAAGAACAAGATCACCATAGCGATGACGCAGCGGACAGCGATCCGCTGCGGATCTACATGCGAAAGGTGGGGAGCACACCCCTGCTGACCCGCGAGGGGGAGGTGGAGATCTCCAAGCGATTCGAGGCGGGCAAACGTCAGCTGCTCCTCGTGGTGCTCGACTCTCCGACAGCCATCCAGGAACTGCTCAAGGTCGCCGAGCAGCTCAAGAGAGGCAAGGTTCGGGTCAAGACCGTCGTCCAGGGGATTGATGACGAAGATCTCGAACGTGACGAGCAATGGCATGTCGAGCGGGTGATCGCCCTGATCGAACAGGCTCACCGCCTGGACCGCGACAAGCTCGAGCACCTCGGGAAGCTGACCAACAAGCGGCTGGACAGGGTCCAGCGCAAGAGGCTTGAAAAGCGCCTCTCTCAGCTGGACCATAAGCGGCTCGACCTGATCGACGAGCTCCACCTCAACAGCAACCAAATCAATCGCATCGTGCAGATGATCAAGAGCCTGGTGACCCAGATCGACAGGGCCGAGGCCGCCATCACGGCCATTGAGTCCCGGACTGGCCTGTCCCACAAAGACCTCCGCAAGTGCATCTGTCAGATGCGCGAGTCCAGCAAGGATGAACGGATGATGACCCGGCAGCTGGGTCTCACCGAGCTGGCCAACCTGGAGCGGCAGATCCGCCAACACCGGCTCGAGATCAGGGAGGTCGAGAGAAAGGCCGCACAGTCGGCCAGTGAGCTGTGCGAGACCTATCAGCGTATCCGCACCGCGGAGCGCATGGCCGAAAAGGCCATGGCGGAGATGGTCCAGGCCAATGCACGAGACCCTGAACAAGTTGATCCGGGTCAATCGCGCGATGGTTCAAGAGCTAGGCCGGGACCCAACACCCGAGGATCTTGCCGCCAGGATGGATCTCCCGTTGGAGCGGATACGTCGCGTCCACGAGATTGCACGGAATACGATCTCTCTTGAGATGCCCATCGGTGAAGACGATGCCCCCATGGGCGATTTCATCAAGGACGACAGGGCGATCAGCCCTGCCGACGCGATGATCACGACCAACCTGGCAGAACAAACGCGCAGGGTGCTCTCGACGCTGAGCTCGAGAGAGGAAAAGATCCTGCGGATGAGATTCGGGATCGGTGAGACATCCGATCACACGCTGGAGGAGGTCGGCCGGGACTTCGAGGTGACACGGGAGCGCATCCGCCAGATCGAGTTCAAGGCGCTCGGCAAACTGCGGCAACCTTGCCGCGCCAACAAGCTCAAGAGCTTCGTTGACAACTAGTCAGTGGGGAACCAACACAACACTAACAACGCTGCGCTGTGCCAGCAGCTCAATCCTGAGGTCACGCTCGCGGACGTGGCGCAGGACGCGGAAGAGATGGGCTATCCGGTCGCAGGGTGAGGCATGACGACGAACGGCCAGCGCCCCCGATTCCAGCCCACAACGCCCTCGAATCGGTTATCATCGACCCAGCGCACAGTGGACAACTCAGGGGACCACCCAGACCCAGGAAACAGACATGTCGGACTTCAAGAAGATACAGGAGATCGCCCGCTCGTCGCTGCTGGCCGACTTTTTTGCGGTGCGGATCGAGGAGGAGGAGCTCTTTGACAAGCTCCAGGTGATGCTGGCCAAGATCAAGCTGCCGTCCCCGCTGCCGGCGCTGGACAAGATCAAGGCCATCGCTGTCAGGTCGCCTGACCCCACCGCCTTCATCGACGGCGTGAAGCAGGCCAACCTCTTCACCTCGATGCGGGATATCCTGACCAAGATCAAGGTCAGCTAGACCCCTCGAGCACACGCCCCACCACCTCCAGCACCAGCTCCGGATCGAAGGGCTTGGGCAGCGTCGGGTTGGGTGAGCGCTGCAGCAGCTCCTCGGCCTTGGGTGTGAAGACCCCGCCGGACATGAAGACCATCCGCCCGGCCAGCGCGGCGTCCTGCGTTTGTAGCCACTCGTAGAGCGCCATGCCGCTGAGCCCGGGCATCATCAGGTCGCAGAGGATCACCGCGAAGTCGCGGTCCTGCTCCAGCAGCAGCTTGGCCTCCTCTCCCGAGGCCGCCTCCACCATGCGAAAGCCGCGGCCCAGCATGCGCCGGAGCACGAGGTGGATGCCGGGCTCGTCGTCGATCACCAGCACGCGGGCGCCGGTTGGCGGCTGCGCCAGCGCTTTTTCCTTCGCCAGCGCTTTTTCCTTCGCCGGCGCTTTTGCCTTCGCCGGCGCTTTCGACTCCGCGGTCGCGGCCTCCCCGGGGGCGCGCACCTGATCCGGCAGCGCCGGAAACCGCACCACGAACCGTGAGCCCTCACCGAGGGTGCTCTCCACGTCCACCTTGCCGCCGTAGTCGCTGATGATCTGATGGCAGATCGACAGCCCCAGCCCGGAGCCGGTGCCCGCCTCCTTGGTGGTGAAGAAGGGATCGAAGAGCCGCTCCAGCTGCTCCGGCGGAATGCCCCGCCCGGTGTCTTTCACCTCGGCCAGCACCTCATCGCCCTCGCGCCAGGTGCGGACGTGGATCGCGTTGCCGGCGGCGTCCCCCTCGTCGATGGCGTGGGCCGCGTTAACCAGCAAGTTGAGGAAGACCTGGGAGAGCCGCCCCTCGCCGGCCCGCACCAGGGGGACCTGGCCCAGCGCCTCGATGACCCGCGCGCGGTACTTGATCTCGTTTTGGGCCATGCTGATGGCCGAGCGGAGCGTCTGGTTCACGTCCACTGGCCCCGGTTGGTCGTCGACCCGGGAGAAGGTGCGCAGGTCCTTGACGATCTCCCAGACCCGGCGCGCCCCCTCCAGCGCCGCGCCGACGTTGTCGCGCAGGTCCTCCTCGTGGGTCGACGCCTCGTCAGGCCGCGGTCCGCGCTGGCGCAGGGTGGCGTCCACGTGGCGCAGGTTGTCCAGCACGTAGGTCAACGGGTTGTTGATCTCGTGTCCCACCCCGGCGGCGAGCAAGCCCAGGCTGGCCATGCGGTCCGACTGCGCCAGGCGGGACTGCATGCGCTGGCGATCGGTGTCGTCCATCACTGTGAGCACCGCGCCCTCGTAGGCCCCCTGCTCGTCGCACAGCGGCGCCATCTGCACGATGGCGTTGACCCGTCGGCCTTTGCCGTCGAGCAGTTCGCCGTCGAAGGCCGCGCGCTCCCCCCGCCGGGTGCGGGCCAGGCAGGCCTCACACGCCTCCGCGCCCGCCTCGTCCGCGGTGAACTCGGAGAGCCGCCGCCCGGCCAGCGCGGCCGCGTCGCCGCTCAGGATCTGCGCCAGGCGAGGGTTGGTGAAGGTGGTGCGCCCCTGGTCATCGACGACCCACAGGCCCTCCTGCATGCTCTCCACCAGCAGGCGGTAGCGCGCCTCGGAGCGTTGCCGCTCGGCGACCTCGCGCTCGAGCTGCTCGTTGGTCCGCTGCAGCTCCTCCGTGCGATCGGCCACGCGGCTCTCCAGCTGGTCGCGGGCCTGGCGCAGCGAGGCCTCCGCGCGCTTGCGCTCGGTGATGTCCGTGGCCAGACAGACCATCCCCAGCTCGGTGTCGGAGCCACCGCGCACCTGGGCGTGGGAGAAGATCACCTGGAGCTGGGCGCCGTCCTTGCGCTGCAGCAGCAGGTCGCAGCGGCCGCCCGGCGAGGCGTTGTTGACCTGCTCTTGTTGGGCCTGTCGGACGGCGTCAGGAAAGAGCTGGAGCAGGGGCAGGCCCTGCAGCTCCCGCTCCTCGTACCCCAGCAGCGCGCAGGCCGCGGGGTTGACCAGCGCCACCTCATCTCGGGGGTTGACCAGCAGCAGGGCGTCGGACATGGAGGCCACGATCATGTCTGCGGCGCCGGCCGGCGTCAGCTCCAGCATCCCCAGCTTGGCGATGGCGTAGACCAGCCCCACGCCCCAGATCACGATGAAGTCGGGGGCCATGTTGGGCAGGGCGTGGATCCCGGCCCAGGGCAGCACCACGTCGGAGACCGTGGAGAGGAGCAGCGGCGGCACCGCCGTGGCCACGAAGATCCCGGCCTGCCGTCGGCGGACCGGATCGGGGTTGCGGCGGTAGGCGCGCAGCATCAGGGTCAGCGCGGTGGTCATGTAGAGGCCGTAGTAGCCGTAGTAGAAGGCGGTCCACCAGGAGAGGCGCCAGACGTAGGCCCAGCCCCAGGGCACCGCGACGTAGTCCGCCACCAGATGCCCGGACCACTGGGCATAGATCACCACCGCCGCCGGGACCACCAGGGCCAGCAAGAAGGGCGCCGAGTGCAGCAACCGGGGCCGGAGAAAAGCGGCGGTGAAGAGGGCGGCGAAGCTGGCGAAGCTGCCCCAGGCCACGGCGCCGATGTTGTAGAACAGGCCCGCCGTGGCCTTGGAGACGCCGGGGCTGTGGGAGACCGCCAGCGCCAGGCTCCAGCTGGCGAAGCAGATCAGAACTCCGGCGCAGCCCAGGTTCAGCGCTGCCCGACGCTTGATCACGATGTAGATCGCCAGGCAGAGGTAGGCTGCGGCGCAGAGGATATGCAGCAGCTGGATCAGGTAGGTGTATGAGCCCGTCTGTCCCATGTTCCGGATTTCGATTATTGCATCCGAGTCGTTCGTTTCGCCACTTGCACGTTATAGTCAAAGAAGATTGGGATTTACGACGGGAGGTCGACGCGTGGACCGGGAAGACGAGGCACGCCGGGCCAAGGTACGCACGCTGCACGCCGAGGTGGAGGCAGAGCGCAGGTCTCGGCGGGCGACGGAGGCGGAGCGAGACGCGGCGCGCGCCTCGGTGGATGAGCTGCGGCTCAGGCTGAAGCAAGCGGAGGGGCCGGCGCCCGAGGCGCCGCCACGGCGGCTGACCCTACTGGTGGTGAGCGTCATCGCAGTGGGGTTTGGGGGCGGCCTGGCCTGGCAGCTCTATCGGACGTCCGGGGAGACGGCGCGCACCGCGGAGACCGTGGCGCAGCTGCAGGAGGCGCAGCTGCGGGCCACCCGGGCCGAGGGTGACGCCCGAACCCTGCGCAAGGTGCTGGATCGGGAGGGGCTGGCGCTGAGGCAAGCGCGCGCCGATATCGCCGCGCTGCGCCGTCAGCTCGTGGCGTCACGGGGGCGCTTGGGCCGAGCCTCGCTCCCCCTGCCCGAGCTGTACGACGGCAAGCCGCGGACGCGGGGCCGGGTGCCCAAGACGCCCAGGCGTACCATCCGGGTCTCGGGTGGGATCCTCTCCCGCGGCGTGGTTCAGAAGGTGGTCGAAGCCCGGCTGGGCGCGATCCAGCGCTGCTACGAGGTGCAGCTGCTCAAGCACCCCACCCTGGCAGGAAAGATCGTCTTCGACTTTGTCATCAGCCCCATGGGCAGGGTGGTTTCGGGGGTCCAGGTGCGCTCATCGATGCGCTCGCCGAACGTGGCCTCGTGCGTCTTGCTGCACATGCGGAGCTGGACCTTCCCCAGGCCAGTGGGCGGCGCGGTGAAGGTGCGCTACCCGTTGGTCTTTCGTCTCCAAAGGCGCCGCTAGGTCAGGCCCAGCCCCGTCATCGCCGTGGCCAGCACCAGGCCGATGCCCACCTTGAGCGCGCCGATCAACAGCACCACGAGCAGCGATTTGCCGAGGCCCAGATCGTAGAAGCGGATCAACAGGAAGAGCAGGGCGACCAGCGGCAAGATCACCAGCGGGCCGATGCAGAAGCTGCCGAAGATCGAGAAGCCCAGGCCCAGGATCAACGCCAGCCCGAAGGTGTTGGAGCTGTTGTACCGGTCGACGATCTTGATGCTCAGCCAGAGGACAAAGGCTGAGACCAGCGTGGAGATGAGGATGCTGACCACTGTTTCCATGTCACGCCCTTTCTGCTCATTGGGTTCGCTTTGTTTTGTGCCCAACTTAGAGGGTAGTGACCGATGGGGTGCGGCCGAAGGCTACAAGTGCCTGTGACAAAAATACGTACCGGCGAGGAAGGTGGGCCCAAGAGGCCTGGGTTCACAGCGCAGCTGTGACCCCGTGTTCACGTCGGGGAGCAGAGAACAATGATCTTGGGGCCTCCAGCGGCTGGCACAGGTGTTGCTATTTGTTCTCGGTGGAGACCCAACCCATGAAAACAATCACCTGCTCCGTTGCCCTTGTCGTCTGCGTGGCGCTGCTCGCAACACCAGCGCGTGCTGATGCTGACACGCCTCCTCCGCCGCCGCTGCGCCTGGTGGGTGCGGTCCTCAGCACGGGGCAGGCCCTGGTCTGGGACACCTCCGTGGAGGCCTATGCCCTGCTGCGCCTCGGCCAGCGCTACAACGGCTACGTGGTCCAGCGCTTGCTGGCTGATCGGATCGTGCTCTCACACGAGCGGCAGGTGGTGGAGCTGCGTCTGGGTCGGGCGTTGCTGGTCACTGCCAAGACACGGGGCGTCGAGCGGCGCGGTGTGCCGGCTATGATCATCACGGGTGAGCGCCAGATCGCGACGAAGCCCACCCCCGTTGTTGCTCCTGCTCCTGCTGCTGTTGCTCCTGCTGCTGTTGCTCCTGCTGCTGTTGCTCCTCCCGCGCCGCCTGCTGCCAGCCCGATTCCGCGCCGGGTGCTCCCCGAGCTGCCGCCCGATCCGCCGGCAGCGCCGACTCCGCCCGCGCCGGTCAAGCTGCAGGAGGTCCGCTCCGAGGTCAGCGCGTTCATTCAGGGGCAGCGCGCTTACCGGGGCAGCTTTGCGCGTTCGGGTGGCGTGCTCTTGGACGGCGTCGCCGCCGGCAGCTTGCTACAGCGCCTCGGCTTGCGGGACGGTGACCTGGTCCTCTCGGTGGGTGGGGTCAAGCTCAGCACTCGGGACGCGGCGATGAACGCCTACCTCACCATGACCTCCGGCAAGGTCGTGGAGGTCGCGCTGATCCGCAACGGCCGGCGCCAAACCCTGCGCCTGAACCTCACCTAGGTCCTCCGGATCGTTTGGTGAGGGGCGGATGTGTCATCATTCGAGCAGAAGGCATCATCCAACCCGATCATGTCCCCCCCCGTCCCCCCCCTTACTCGGGGTAGTTGTCGCCTCTTACGGTCTAAGAATCGTTGGGGCGAGAGCACCCCAGCACGCGGTACGAACCTAACAGCGCCTCTAACCGGAGAGTATCGCCGCCGCCTCCTGCTCCAGCTGCTCCACGCAGGTCTCCACACGATCACGCCGCGTGCGGAAGCTGAGCACGCAGACCCGGCCCAAAAAGCGCTCTTCGTCCACCGTGCACCCGGTGAGCAGCACCTGCCCGTGCGCGTTGACCCGCTCGAGCAGCTCCCGCGTGGCGGCGTTGCACTGCGCTTGATCCGCGCCAGGCGGGCAGAGCTGAAACGCGAACAGCGACAGCTGCGGCGGGGCCACGATCTGCAGGCCCGGGATCTGCCCGGCGCGCTCGCAGGCCCACAGCGCCAGCGCGCGCTTCTCCTGCAGCGCAGCCCGGAAGCGCCGCACGCCGAAGATCTTGAGGCAGAGCCAGACGCGCAGCCCGGGGAAGCCGCGCGACAGCTCCGGGCCGTACTGGCTGGGGTCGTAGAAGGCCTCGGGGTCAGGGGTCCCGGGCAGGTACCCCGCCTCCACCGAGTGCACGGCCCTGAGGGCCTCTCCGTCGCGTACCAGCAGCGCGCCGGTGCCGAAGGGCATAAAGAGCCCCTTGTGAGGATCGAGGGTCAGCGAGTCGGCGCGGGATAGTCCAGGCAGCAGCGGGCGCAGCGGTTCGCAGAGGTGGAAGAAGCCGCCGTAGGCCCCGTCCACGTGCTGCCACAGGCCCTCGCGCTGGCAGAGATCGGCCACGGCGTCCAGCGGATCCACCGCGCCAGTGTTGGTGGTGCCGGCCGAGGTGACCACCATGAAGGGCCGCAGCCCGGCGCGCCGATCCCGGTCGATGGCCGCGGCCAGCGCGTCGAGATCCAGGCGGAAGTCGCTGTCCACCGCCACGCTGCGCACACGGTCGGCCATCACCCCGGCCAGCCGGGCCGCCTTGAGCACGGAGTGGTGCGCCTGGGTCGAGGTGTAGAGCACACCGTGCCGGATCTCGGCGCCCAGCAGTCGCTCCCGGGCGCAGAGCACGCCGTTGAAGGTGGCCATGGAGCCGCCGGTGGTGAGGAGTCCGCGGGTCTGGGCCGGGAAGCCCATCCACTCGCGCATCCAATCCAGGACGTTGGCCTCCAGCTGCACCAGCGCCGGGGCGGCCTGCCAGACGCCCGTGTAGCGGTTGACCCCGTCGGCGATCAGGTCGGCCAGGGCCGCCGGGAAGAGCCCGCCGCCCGGGATGTAGGCCAGGTAGCCGGGCCCGGACGCGGTATAGGAGCGGGGCACCCACTCGTCGAAGAGCTGGTCGAGCAGCGGCTGCAGAGCGGTGGGCGCTTCGGGCGCTGGTTCGCGCATGGCGCGGCAGAGCGCCTCGGCGTTCACGTCGCCCGCGGCGGGCTGCATGTCGAGGGAGGCGATGTGCTGGATCACGCGCTCGAGGGCGGCGCGACCCATCTGGTGCATGGCTTCGGGGCTGAGCTCGAGGGCGGCCGGGTCAGCGGCCAGGGGCTGATCTTCGGCGGGCAGGAGCGGGTCTTCGGGGGAGCTGCTCACGAATCGAGGCGCGGCGGACTAACGCAGCGCGCCCCGGACCTGACGCGGCGTCGGGGCGGTGCCCGCCCGCACGGCCTTGCGGATCAGACGCTTGGCCCGCCAGGTGCCGACCCGCTGCGACAGCTTGGGGAAGGCGCGGCTCATGAACCGGGGCACCAGCGGCTTGACCTTGCCGGTGGTGACTTTGTTGTCCCGCGAGACGACGCCGATCATCCCAGGCTTGCTGCTATAGCGGTAGCGCATGCCCTTGTGGCCCTTGTACTTGCGGATGCCGAGGCCCTCGCTGGTGATGGCCAGTGAGGCCATGCCCGTGGCGTCCTGGAAGCGGAAGTGCGGGATCGAGGGCAGCTTGCTCAGGATCGTCCGTTCACGCTTGAAGGCCGGCGCGAAGCCGCCCGTCGCCTCCAGCGCCCCGCCCCGCTGTTTGGCCAGGGTGCGGTTCTGGGGCGTGTTGCCGTCGGTCCAGGCCTTGTAGATCGCGTTGACCTGTTGATCGAGGTTGGGCTGGGCCCAAGCGGGCGCGGACCAGGACAGCGCCACGGCGGCGCCGCAACAGATGACAAGCGACAGGGGCAGGTATGAAATGCGTCGTGACATGGCTCTCTCCTCTGCGTAGACGGACACCTGCCGTCTACCATGTGCAGGAGCAAGACTCATGCCCAGGTACAGACAGGCGTGGTCAGTCCATGGACGCAATGATCTCGACAGGTTGATGACCGTGGGGCCGTTGGCTGCTGTCCGGTAATCGAACGGATCTGGCTATCCCTTCCGCCGCCGCGCAAGTTGACCGGGCGTTCAGCCCAGGCCTACCCTTGTGCTGTGAAGCGTCTGTCTGTCCTGGCCGTGCTGGCCCTGCTGGCCCTGCTGGTCTGCGCCTGCTCGGTTGATCCCCTAACCGCGTCAAGGAGGCCCTGCGATCCGGCGCAGCTCTGCGGTCCGGGGGCCTGGTGTCAGGGCGGTGTCTGTACGGACCAGTGGGGGGACGGCGGCGCAACATGCACCGCGGGGCAGGCCCGCTGCGCCAGCGCCTGCGTGGACACCAACACCGACGTCAAGCACTGCGGCGGCTGCGGCAAGGCCTGCGGCGTGTCGGGCGAGCGCTGCGTTGCCGGGCATTGCGTCTGCGGTTCCGGCGCGTCGGCCAAGACCTGCGGCGTGGGTCTCGACTGCGTCGCTGGCGCCTGCCGCTGCGTGAGCGGCGGCCGCTGCAGCGGTTGCTGCGCGGACAGCGACACCTGCGTTGCGCTGGCCAGCCAGGCCGTGGACCGCTGCGGTAGCCAGGGCGCTGCGTGCAAGAGCTGCGACGACAAGATCGCCTGCACCACGGACCGCTGCGCCACAGGAGGCGGTGCCTGCGCCAACACCATGGTGCCGGGTTTTTGCTACATCCAGGCCACCTGCATCAAAGAGCTCAGCCCCGACCCCAAAAATCCCTGCCAGCGCTGCGAGTCCGCCGTCAGCGCCAAGGGCTGGACCGACGCGTTGGCCTCGGGGTGTGTGGGCACCGTGGCGGGGACGGGGAACTCGGGCTACAAAGACGGTCCCGTTGCGGCGGCGCAGTTCCACTCCCCCTACGACGTGGCCGTGGACGCCGCCGGAGTGATCTACGTCGTGGACACATTCAACCACGTCATTCGCACGATCTCCGGCGGCCAGGTCAGCACCCTGGCGGGGAGCAAGGGCTATGGTTACAAGGACGGCCCCGCGGCGGCGGCCAAGTTTTCGTCGCCGCTGGGCGTAGCGGTGGACAGCAAGGGCGCTGTCTACGTCGGGGATACGGGCAACAACGTCATCCGCAAGATCTACGGGGGCCAGGTGAGCACGGTGGCCGGCGACGGGACGCCGGGGTACAAGGACGGCCCGGTGGCGTCGGCCCGCTTCGAGAAGCCCGGCGATCTGGCGCTGGACGCAGCGGGCACGGTCTACCTCCTCGACACCAGCCACCGGGTTCGCAAGATCTGCGGCGGAGTGGTGAGCACGGTGGCCGGCGACGGGGTCGAGGGTTACAAGGACGGGCCGGCGGCTAGCGCCCGGTTCTCCTGGTTGCACGTCCTGGCGCTGGACGCCAGCGGCACGACGATCTACATCAGCGAGAGCATCCACGACCGCATCCGCGTCATCACCAAGGGGGTGGTATCGACCCTGATCAACGGACCGGGGTATCAGGACGGCCCGCTGGCCATGGCGAAGATCCTGGGCCCCTCGGGCCTGGCGGTGGACCAAAGCGGCGCGATCTACATCGCCGACACCCTCAACTTTCGCCTGCGCAAGATCAGCGGCGGCCAGATCCGCACGGTGGCCGGCGACGGGATAAAAGAGACAAAGGACGGGCTTGCGCTCACCGCGCGCTTCCTCAAGCTCGACGGCATCGCCTTCGGGCCCAACGGTGACCTCTACCTGGCGCAGCCCCAGTCGCCGCGGATTCGGGTCTACCGCCCCTGAGGCGTCACGCCCTCGCGGCGCCACGCCCCTGCTGGGCGTCACGCTCCTCAGCGCCGGATCTTCCCCACCAGCCGCCGGTACGCCGCGGACCCACGCTCGATCAGCCGCTTGAGGATGTACGGCGCCTCCTCGGAGAAGAAGGTCCCCTGCGAGCTCATGAAGCAGACCAGGTTGACCACCTCGCCGTGCAGCAGCACCGGCGCGGCGCAGACCTCGCCCAGCGCCGGCAGACCCAGCTGGGCCGCCACCTCCTGCAGCACAGAGTCGCGGGTCCCGTCGGCCTTGAGCACCATCTTGCGCTTGTGGGCCCACTGCAGCAGCGACGGCGAA
>SWBW01005046.1_pt1 | contig 28471 bp, 38 predicted proteins | sample 4693041 | NCBI WGS metagenome assembly SWBW01 (sample SAMN10267271, study PRJNA491770) | bioreactor metagenome | isolation source: DHS bioreactor inoculated with marine methane seep sediment | place: Japan: Omine Ridge, Nankai Trough | collected 2006-05-06 | reverse complement strand
TAAAAAACAGTGCTAAGCTAAAATCCTTCCAGAGGGATAATCAAAAAAATAACCGGCGAAGCCTTTCCCATTAAAATAGATTTCCAGTGTTTACACTGGATATCGTGCTGCTAGAGTAGGTTTCCTGTGTCTGGTCAGGATACCGTATTCATTCACTTGATCTCGCGTTAGGCACACGCAGGGCATATCCCGAAGGGATGCAGCGAACAGCGAAACCCGGAGTAGGGCCGGTCCATTTATGGAAACGCCAAGAATAATACCTGTACGGATAATTAAGGAGAAAAGATGCCCCAAACATATAAATGGTTAAAAGAAAAAGATGAGGAAGAATTAATAAGGCACTATAACGATCTAGGAACTAAAAAAGCCGCAACACAAGAGCTTGTTTTGCTTGAACTACAGAATAGGTTAGCTAATAAGCAGAGAAAAAGAATTGAAGAAATGACCCGCAGCATGAAAAGAATGACTGCTGCAATTCTAATGCTTAAGGCAACCAACGTGGGCGTATTCGCCAGGGAATAAAAAAAGACAAACAAACTTGACCGGGAAAAAGCCGGTCAAGTTTTGGTCTGAATAATGATTAGCCTTGCTGATTATCCGGCTTCTCTTTGGGAGGGAAAAGGACAAAGTTCCCGTCTACTGGGTTTGCAAAAAGCTGTCCGCCGATTCCGCCTTTATCAACATTCCAGGCTGCGCCGATTTGATGATAAAAGGTTTTATCTCCCTCTTTACTGGCGGTCGTGGTGTAAACAATGAAATCAGGTTTTTTGTTGGTACACATTTTCTAGCTCCTTAATAAGTGTGAATTGCGTAATCCATAAGAGGCGGTAAAAAAGACATGGTGCAAGGGCATATCAAGTGGATGGAGCGGCCCGCAACGTAGTGAGGACACGGGAACGCAGAAATGACGTAGTAACCCCTCGTGCTGTGGCTGTGCCGTCTAAGATTTAGCTTTTATTCACATAAGGAGCAGAAAACCCACAAAACACACGCCTCTACTTGAATAAAATAAGGCAACACCCTTCAATGATAAAATTCATGCAAGCAGCAGCGCGGCAAAAAATGCAGGTTAATAATTATGGTGACAAGGATCTCCGGACCTGGCGTGCTTGTTGTCACCATCACAGAAGCCCTTAATATTACGAAGCCTAGCTACATGGCCCTCAAAAATAAGGTGCCCAATGTTATTAGCAGGCATGGAACCTGGGTAACCATGGGCGAGATCACGCAAAAAATCAGCAAACTCCGATAAAGACGGGGTAGGGGAGGGAGCATTACTAACAAGAGTATGTAGGGCCATGCTCCCGGCTAATACACCATCAACGTCAAGCCTACCCCCACCTAAAGCCGTTTCAAGAGAATTAGCAGCTGCTTCTAAAGCCAACGGTATAAAATCTTCAATAGTTGTAATCATATGAATTCCTTTTCTTGAGGTTATTAAGATATGGCCATCTTTAGGTGCCATTCAGCTTCGTTCAAATCACGCGAAACCAAAGAAGCGTAGTTACGCAAAGAACGAAGGGAATTTGATAGTTCGGCATATTCTTGGGCGCGTTGGATGCCCGCCTGTGCAGCTTCAATTTTCACCGCATCGCGTCCAACATATTGCCGCCGTCTCTTCTCCCCTGATTTCTGAGGGTGAAGAAGATAGAAATACTTAGGATCGCCCTTGGTGTCCTTCCGCCAATGCACTGTTGCATAGATCAGACCGGCATTATTAAGCTTATCCATACAGCTTATAATTTCCATAATCTTGCTTTCTAAAGCATCTATCATTTCCGGCAAACCACCAGTAATTATAGACAGCTCTTCGGTTTCTTTTGTCTTCGCCATTGTTACGCATCCACCAAAAGAGCTTTAGCGATAATGGTCAGTACAAAAACGGCCCCTGTAACGACAAAAGCAGCGAAAAGAAACAACTGTGCATATACGGCCCCAGCACTAACAACCATGACGCCTCGCAATAATGAGGTGGCAACGTTAACGATAAAACGATCTAGAAAACTCATCTCCTTTCCCCCTTTAGTCCTTGTTGGCAGGCCAAATACCAGCGAACAGATAATAACCAAAGTATAGCATCATGGTCGCGTGAATACCATATATTGGTATATATGCGCGTAACAGCGCGAGACAGAAATGTTTGTTGGTTACTCATGACGCGGTTTCCTCTTAGCTATGATTGTCTAAAACATTACTTCTTTGAGTCCTTTTCGCCGTAAGCCTGCAGGAAGGGCAGCCGGGAAAGCGGAGGAACAAGGACAGGCACGGAAGCCGCAGCACGGGAGGTTGCGACTGTGACCGGGTGAGTACCTAGCGGAGCGCATCCTTGTTACACTGCGCGGCTGAGCTATCTTTCAGAGCAGCGAAGAGGTCTCAACAATAAGAAGAGTTCACTAGCGGAAATTATGGTCGTGTAACCGAATAAGGCAGGGATGAGGTATAGGCGAAACCCGAAGTAGCCCGAACAGCAGGTAATGCTAAAGCGCTATATAAAGAAACGCCATTTTGGTACACTTTGGCGACAAGAAAAGGGACCGCGCCACGCAAAGTGTCACCAATTATGGTCTGTTTGTATGGAAAACACAGCAAGTAATAGGGTAGGCTAATACAATGACGATAGTTGAAGACAATAAAAAAAGGCAAAGGAGCTGTACCCTAGAGAACTCGATATTAGAAGCTGATCTCAAAAGGGCGGGACAACAAGAAATAGTTAGCGAGATTAAGGTTTGGGAAATAACAGATGGTTATTATGTAACCACAAAGATAGAGCTGGGCGCTAAATGGAGAATGGAGGGTGATTTCTATATAGATGATAGTACGGGGCAAACCCCAGAAGAGTGGTTTGTGACAACAAGACGAAATAGAAAGTCGCCAAGAATATACAAAGATCTAAACAGGCTTAATAAGTGCTTAAAAGAAATGTGTTTAGAGATAGATTTCTCTCTAATAAGAAATAAGGGGTCAGCGACCACAAAGAAAGCCCCAACCAAGAAGAGGAAATTAGCCGAGCAGAGGGCGTTAGCCAGGAAGCGAGCATTGGCCAAGAAGAGGTCTCTAGCTAAGAAGAAAGCGTAAATAATAATAAGTATATTGAGGGGGAATAAATATACCAAATAATGTAGTAAAAAAAAGTATGACTACGACCAATGTATGCTAGTATGGTCGCCGGAAGAATAAATGGAACCGGGAATACGGAGTTCTCTAACATGATGGAACTACTTGCATTGGTGCAAGAATGTGCGCCAGCAGTTGAGCAAGAAACACTAGCGGCCTTGGTAAAAGTCGAGTCAGGATTTAACCCCTATGCAATAGGCATAGTTAATGGGCGGTTAGTAAGACAACCGAAAAATAAGGAAGAAGCAATAGCCACGGCTCAGGCGTTAGAAGCAGCCGGATGGAACTATTCACTTGGTCTATTGCAGATCAACAAACACAACCTTCCCACCTACAACCTCACCATATCCGAAGCATTCAACCCTTGCGCCAACCTACGAGTAGGCGCACAAATTCTCAACGAGTGCCACAACAGAGCAAAGAAAGAGACAAAAGATAAGCGCCAAGCGCTTAGTATGGCTTTCTCTTGCTACTACTCCGGAAACTTTAAAACAGGATTCGACAGGCCCATAACTGGCGGGCCAAGCTACGTTGAAAAAGTAGCTGCGAACCTGGGCGGCGAAAGCCTAGCAATCCAGGTTACCCCTCTTGAGAAAGAATATAACCAAATTAAACACTCCATAAATAGCCCCGTTCTGCTTGAGCTGGATAAAACGAATCCAGGTGAAGAAAAGAACGAAGCATCTAAATCCAAAGAAGCAAACACAGAAAACCAAGTATTAGTATTCTAAGGATTGAAAAATAAAGCTAAGGGAGCGGGCATGGATAGGTACGCGGGGAATAATACCATGTTAATTGATATCGGATGCCAATATAGCATGTCTTGGCATTTTGTGTTACACATATAGGTAGTTCAACAACGAAAAAGGAGAAAAAGATGTATAAAAATATTATGGCGAATGCCACCACGCGAAAAGTAACCGTTTGGTTGGTGGTCTTCGCCCTGGCTCTGATCACCCAAGCAGCAATGGCTCAAGGTCTCGACAAGGTAAATGTATTCTTAGAGAACATCGAAACCTTGCTGCATGGCATAGCCATAACCGTAGTGACCATCGCCATCATGTGGGCTGGCTATAAATTCCTATTCAAGCATGCAGGAGCGGAAGAGGTCGGGCGTATACTTGCCGGTGGCTTGCTAATCGGCGGAGCGGCAGAAATAGCCGCGTGGCTATTGTCGTAAAAAAGGCAGGGGCGTCAATGAACCAGACGAATCAAGATCCGCGCGATCCATTGTTTAAGGGATGCACAAGACCCGCAATGCAATTCGGTGTCCCATTGACGCCTTTGGTTCTCACCGTGGGCGTCATTATTCTTATTAGTATATGGACGAGCATACTACTTGCGACAACGCTAGTCCCTATCGTATTGGTAATGCGTCAGGTTACAAAAACAGACGATCAGAAGTTTAGGCTTTTAGGTCTTAAACTGAAATACAGGGCAAACAATAGGAACAGTAAATTCTGGAAATGTTCTACATATAGCCCCGTGGACTTTCGCCGCAAAAATATACGCTTCCTATCGTAATTACTAGCAAAGGACAGTAAATTAAATGCCTGTATATAAGCAGCAAATGCAAAGAGAGAGGGCGGTATCTGACCATATACCATATAGCTCCCATATTACAGATAATACTATATTGACGCTTGAGGGCGACCTTATGCGTATATGGCGAGTAGATGGAATAGCTTTCGAGACCGCCGATGGCGACGAAATATTATTGAGGAAAGAACAATTCAATACACTATTACGCTCTATTGGGTCTTCAAATAATATAGCATTGTGGTCTCATATGATCAGACGCCACACCACGGATAAGCTGCATGGAGCGTTTGAAAACGACTTTTGCAGAGAACTTGATAAAAAATATTATAAATCATTCGATAGCTATCAAATGATGGCTAACGAATTATATCTAACGGCAATTTATAGGCCGACGCCTTCCAAAATAAATAAGCTATTTGCAAAGTCTGCAAGAAGGTCTACCGAAGAAATAAAAAAAGATCATAGGGCAGCAATAAAGAAACTTGATGAAATCGCATATCAAATAGAAGCTGGTATGCAGCGTTATGGTGCCGACAGTAAGGGGCTAGAGGTACTTGGAACATACAAAGAAAAAGATGAGGAAACGCTATATTCATCTGCGCTTGAATTCCTAAATTATCTAATATCCGGCGAATGGCAAAAAGTAAGGGTGCCAAAAGGCCCACTTAATACTTATCTTGGTAACTCTTGGATTCATGCCGGTAATGAGATAATCGAGATTCGATCACCTACTAAGATACGTTATGCTCAAGCGATAGACTTTAAAGACTATTCAGCACATACAGAGCCGGGGTTACTAAATGGCTTAATGTATCAAGACTATGAGCTTGTTATTACGCAATCATATAGCTTTATGCCGAAGATGAATGGCAAAGAATTTCTCGAACGCCAAGAAAATCAACTACTCAATACGGAAGACGGATCAGTAAGCCAGATTGAAGAAATAAGGCTCGCACAAGACCAGCTCATCCAGGGTCAATTCACCATGGGTGAATATCATTTCTCCTTAATGGTATTCGGCGACTCCATAGACGATGTTCGCAACAACACCACAAAAGCAATGACCACGATTCAAGATCGTGGTTTCCTTGCGGCACTAGCAACAACGGCAACAGACGCGGTGTATTACGCGCAACTCCCGTGCAACTGGAAATCCCGCCCAAGAATAGCCGGAATCACAAGCAAGAATTTCGCGGGGCTATCACCGTTCCACAATTTCAGAGCGGGCAAAAGGAGCGGGAACCCGTGGGGCGACGCCGTTATGCTGTTTAAAACGCCGTCTGGCCAGCCATTATATTTCAACCTCCACTACACTAAGGGCGATGAAAACGCATTTGATAAAAAGGTATTGGGTAATACCCGCATAATTGGACAATCAGGATCAGGCAAAACCGTATTATTAAACATGCTTCTTTGCCAACTACAAAAGTTTGCCCCACATGCGCCTAATGGTTTCGGGACAATCTTCTTTGATAAGGATCGTGGCGCGGAAGCAGCAATACGCGCCATAGGCGGTAAGTACCTTGCGATTAAGAATGGCATGCCAACCGGCATAAATCCTTTTCAAATGGAACCTACGGAATCTAATGTTCTGTTCTTAGAAAAGCTGGTACGAAAGCTGGCGCAAACCCATAAGCAGATAACAACAACAGAAGAACTAAAAATTAGTCATGGAGTCCGCACCGTGATGAAGATGCCAAAGCATTTAAGGCGTCTTAGTACGGTACTGCAAAATATAACCGAAGGCGATACGGAAGAAGAGCGCAAAGACAGTCTTGCTAAAAGGTTATCCAAATGGTGCTACGACGATGGGACCAGCAAGGAAGGGGCGTTGGCCTGGGTGTTGGATAATCAAGAGGATCAAATAGATTTATCTACCCACACTAACTATGGAATCGACGGAACGGACTTTTTGGACAATGAAGATGTTTGTATACCCATATCTATGTATTTACTCCACCGAATGAATGAAATGATCGATGGAAGGCGTTTTGTTTATTTTATGGATGAGGCATGGAAGTGGGTTGGTGATGATTCAGAGGCGTTCCAGGAGTTTGCGGGAAATAAGCAGCTTACAATACGTAAGCAAGACGGCCTTGGTATCTTCTCTACACAAATGCCAAGCTCGTTGCTGAAATCAAAGATTGCATCCCATCTAGTGCAACAGGTAGCGACTGAGGTTTATCTACCAAACCCGAAAGCTGACTATCACGAATATACGGAAGGTTTCAAATTGACGGATGCAGAATTCGATGTAGTTAAATCATTCGGAGAAGAAAGCCGAATGTTCTTAGTCAAGCAGGGCAGTCAGTCAATGATTGGTGTGCTAAATCTTGCGGGCTTCGAAGAAGAACTGAATATTTTGTCTGGTAGTACGGATAATGTCGAGATTCTTGATGATGTAATAAGAGAGCACGGCGAAGAACCGAATGATTGGATGCCGCACTATCAGGCAAAAATCAAAGAAAGGCAGGAATCCATGAACAAAAGGAGAGTACAAAATGTATAAATTAAATAAAGTAATTACGGTGTTTATTTTGTCATTTTGCGCAACAGCGGTTACCGCTGGTGGAATCCCCGTTATTGATATGGCCAGTATCACAGACCGGAGCGTGAAGCACGTCGAAACGATTGTGAAGTGGAAGATGCAGTATGACCAGATGACAAGCCAGATTAACCAGCTGAAAACCGAATACGAGTCAATGACCGGCACTAGGGGCCTTGGCCAAATTATGAATGATCCAAAGCTTAAGAATTATCTACCTACAGACTGGCAACAAGTTTATGACGCCGTAAGGGAAGGCGGTTATGAAGGTCTGACGGGGACCGCTAAGGACGTGTACGAGGCAAACCGCGTATACGATAGCTGCGCAAGCCTCAAAAAAGAAGATCAGCGTCTTGCCTGTCAAGCGAGAGCGGTAAAACCGTCACAAGATAAAGGCTTCGCCCTTGATGCTTACGAAAAGTCCAAGAGCCGCCTTGACCAGATCGACCAGCTTATGACACAGATCGATGCGACCACGGACCCAAAGTCAATAGCGGAATTACAAGGCCGCATTGCTTCGGAACAGGCAATGATCGCTAATGAGCAAACAAAACTACAGCTATATGCGATGGTTGCGGAAGCGGAAACAAAAGTACAAGCGCAAAGACAACGCGAAATACAAGCAAGAACCTGGGCGGCTCGCGGCAACCCAACTCTTGAGCCCATGACATTCGAATAAATAAAGAAGGACCAGATAAATGAAATATAGGGCAATACTACTCTCAACTATGTTCGTACTCCTTTATGGGTGTGATAACGATGCCCCCATAAAGGAAGAAACCATGTCTGTTGAATGGTACAAACAGCATAAGCCTGAGAGAGAAAGGAAACTAGCGGAGTGCAAAAACAATCCAGGCGAATTGGCTGTAACGCCTAACTGCATTAATGCGAAGAAGGCGGCAAACAAAATGACCTGGAAGGCGAGAGGCAATCCGAAATTAAGGCCGCTAACAGCGGATGAAATAAACAAAAGGAAATAATCAATGGACCCGATGATATTTCAGTTTATTGGAAATACTGTAACCAATGCAACAAATGCATTTGTAGGTCCGGCTGCTTCCAATCTCATTATTGCTTTACAGCTTATCGCATTAACTGGGATATCGCTTTACTTCACCCTCACCGCCTACGCAATCATGACGGGTTCTGTGCAAACGCCTTTTTGGACGCTCCTTAAGCAAATCTTGAAACTCGCCATCATTGCAACATTTGCTCTAACGGCAGACGGATATACGAATGGTGTTTTGGCGGCACTTGAGGGATTGGAAACGGGGCTGGCGGACGCTATGAATACATCAGGAACACCGCCAGCAAATATTTATGTTGTGCTAGACAGTTCGCTTGGTAAAGGCCAAGAAATAGTTGGGCAGTGCTTTGAAAAAGCATCGGACGCTGGGTGGGATCTAGGCGCGGCAATGGGATGGATAATCGCCGGTCTTGTTGTAATGCTCGGAACCGGCCTTGTTTCGGTTATAGGCGCATCGGTGATTATAGTAGCGAAATTTTCACTTGCTATAGTTTTTGCGCTTGGTCCTTTTTTCATATTTTGTTTGATGTTTCCTATCACATCACGATTCTTTGATGCTTGGTTTGCACAAGTACTTAACTACATTCTGGTAATAGTAATAATGGCCGTGGTGATGACATTCGCCATGACTGCATATGATACGGTTATTGCTGCATCTGACTTTTCAGGATCGGGTAGCGACAGCCCAATGTTTGCAGCACTACAAATCGGGATATTAACCGGCGTACTATCATGGATCGCGTTACAGGCCGGGTCTATTGCGTCCGGCCTTGCGGGTGGTTTATCAATGGCGGCAATGGGCGTTAGGCATTTAATTTCCCCAGTAACTGGCGGATTGCGCATGAGCAAGGGCGTAGGAAGCATGATAAACCCCTATTCAACGCGCCGCGACCTAGAATCTGGAATGATGGTCAGTGGCCGAAGATTCGACCATCTGGTAGCAGGCAACACGGCCTGGAACCCAGCATATCGTCAACATATCGTCCAACAAATGGGAAAGAATTGGGGCAAGGCAAAGGGCGGCTCTGTAAAGCGATAGAGGCTTAAGGGTGCCGTCCTGCTTAAGCGGGGCCGCTTCTTTTATCTACCCAACAATACCAATATACCCCATTACTGAATAACTAATTACATATAATGGCAGGAAGGAATAATGATGGCAGACGAAAACAAGGAAAAAGAATTCGAGGGTGCAAACGATTGGGAAGCATCACGCATTTTAATGATTGAAAAGTCAGAGCGTCGAGCATGGAACGTGGCCAAGGGTATGGCTGTCCTGGCAGCATTATCCATATTAGCAATAGCTATGATGATGCCCTTAAAAGACGTGGTTCCATATGTATTGCGAGTCGATGACGCAACCGGCGTACCTGATCTCCTGACCGCTATGGACATGGATAAGATCGAATATGAAGAAGCCCGTGATATGTACTGGTTAAATAAATATGTTCAATCACGCGAAACCTACGATTGGTACACAATCCAGCGGGATTACAATCGAGTGGGGCTTCTTTCCAGCCGGGAAATAGGCCAAGAATATGCCGCCATTTATACTGGAAAGGACGCATTGGATAAGAGATATGGTTCGAAAATAAAAGCGACCATCAGAGTAATATCTGTAGTTCCAGATAAAGGCGTAGGCACAGTCCGATTTATCAAGACAACTCAGAGGGTGGACGATCCTAATTCTGCGGTAGAAACAAGATGGATCGCTACTATTGCGTATAAATATACCAAGCCGTCTGTGATGCTGAATACAGATCGTCTCGTAAATCCATTTGGATTCCAAGTAACCAGCTTTCGCGTAGACCCTGAAATGGAAGTACGGAAATGAAAAATAAATATATATTGTTGATCACATTACTGATTACCGCATCGGGCTATGCGGCGGATATGCCGCAAAGCTCGAACTATGACAATCGAATCCAACACGTCAATTATAACGATGGCGACGTAGTGATTATAAGAGCGCTTCCAGGGCTCGGTGCGCGCGTGGTGTTTGATAAGAGTGAAACCATACTCGACGCAGCTTCCGGCTTTTCAAAAGGATGGGAGTTTAAGAACCGACGAAATATACTTTATATCAAACCAAAATCTATCTTATTGGGTAGAGGAGCCAATGCAGCAGTAGAAAAGCCGAAAGCTGGCAAATGGAACACAAATTTGATGGTAACAACCGACAAACGCCTTTATGACTTTGATCTGATATTACTTCGTAGTAGTAGTAGATCTGGGAATGTACCAAAGAGCAAAGAAGTTGCGTATAGAGTCGTATTCCATTATCCAAATGAGGTAGTAAAAAAGGAAACGCTAAAGCGGCGTGACGAAATACTAAAGGCATTGTTAGAAACCGCCCCTATCCCTAAGAATTGGAATTACTCAATGGGTATAGGAAAGGATTCGGAACGAATTGTACCTAAAAGCGCCTATGACGATGGCCGTTTTACTTATTTTCGCTTTCCTGGAAACCGAGAAATACCGGCAGTGTTCGTAGTTGCAGAAGACGGCAACGAAAGCATAGTAAATACGCACGTACAAAATTCCGAAGAGGGAGAAAAGGACGAGTTAGTTATCCAGCGCATAGCAAAACAATTCAATTTAAGACTAGGGAATTCGGTCGTTGCTGTGTTTAACGAAAGCTACGATGCTGACGGGTTGCCCCCTAAAGAAGGAACAACTGTTGGCGGATTGAAAAGGGAAGTGAAGGGAGAGCAATAATGAATTCAGATAATAGGACAGATGAAATAAACTCTCTCAACGGCGAACGCGAAATGCCGAACGTTAATGAGAGTAAATCTAGCGCGACAAAGCGTAGTGTAATGGTCATAATAATTGCGCTTATAGTTGGCGTCGCGGTATTGGTGGGTGTGCTGAAATACAGATCATTTGTCGCATCAAAGGAAGAAGCAGCAAGCAAAAATAATCAAAGGCTTAAGAGTGCGGTGCCGACAAGAACCTTTACAGAGCCACTGGCACAAAAGGTTTTTGAAGAAGAGGAACGACAAGAAGCCGCGAAAGCACAGCCAATTGCAACAGCTCCAATTGCTCCGGTGGTTATTGAGAAACCCACTGTGGACAAATCAGCATCAAGTTTAATGATCGTAGCGGATAATGCGCCTAGAGCAACGAACGATGCTAGTGCAAACAAAAGAACAAGCGAAGGAGAGGGGAGGTTAACCGGCCAACTATCCAGCACAAAAACATTGAAGCGCTCTGCATTATTTATAGGGGATCGTAATTATATCCTAGCGAAAGGTAGGTTTATAAATTGTGCGCTGAGTACACGACTAGACAGTACTGTTCCTGGAATGACTTCGTGCGTTGTGACAAGAAACATTTACAGCGATAACGGTAAAGTACTACTGGTCGAGCGTGGCTCCGAGGTGAGCGGAGAATATAAATCAAATGTAAAACATGGGATGGCGCGTATTTTCGTCTTATGGTCAAGAATAAAAACTCCCAATGGCGTTGTTGTTGCGCTCGATTCACCTGGAGCCGATCCTCTGGGCGGCAGTGGGCTACCCGGCTATATTGACAGCCACTTTTGGGACCGATTTGGTGGCGCTCTACTTTTAAGCCTCGTAGATGATGTTGCGGCCTATGTAACCAATAAAGCGGATGACAGCGAAGACACCATCAACTTCAACAATACGCAAGAAGCGACACAAGACATGGCCGCAGAAGCCCTAAAAAACTCCATCAATATACCGCCTACGCTGTATATAAATCAGGGCGATGAAATCGGCATATATGTGGCAAGGGATTTGGACTTCTCAGGAGTATATGATGTTAGAGCAAGCATCGAAAACGAATAAAAAGGCAGGCGAGAACAAAACTCGTGATGCGTCTGTACTCTTTCTTTTATCTATTCTAAGAGAGTGGTTAGATGATGATAAAATAACAGAGATATGCATTAATCGCCCCGGTGAAGTATATACCGAATCAGAAAGTGGGTGGTCTTTCCATAAAGTAGATGGGCTTGACTACGAACATTGTCTTTCATTAGCAACAGCAGTAGCAAAGTACCACAAAGATGAAATATCTGATGTAAAACCAATATTATCAGCGGTACTGCCTAATCAGGAAAGAATACAAATTGTCATGCCGCCAGCATGTGAGCATGGAACAATCGCTATCGCAATAAGAAAGCCGTCAAAAAAAATATGGTCCATGGATGAGCTACAAGAACAGGGGATATTCAACCAGATAAAGCCCGTACAAAAATACAGTGAAGAAGAAAAAGGGCTATTAACAAAGCATGAAAAATACTTACTGGAAATACTGGAGGACGGAAGATACCCCGAATTCATAAAAGAAGCAGTAAAGAATAAGAAAGTAATTGTTGTTGCGGGAGAGACGGGATCTGGAAAGACCTCTTTCATGAAAACCATAGTAAACCATATACCTAAAAACCATCGAATAATAACAATCGAAGATGTGCATGAGTTGTTTTTACCGAATCATGATAACCGCATTCACTTACATTACCCATCTGAAGGTAAAAAAGACAGGGCGACATCAACACCATCTACGCAGTTAAAAAACTGCCTCCGACTAAAACCATCAAGAATACTTATTGCGGAATTAAGGGGTGCTGAAGCTTATGACTTCATAGATGCCGCAATGTCAGGACATGACGGAAGTATTACCAGCTGTCATGCAGGATCGCCACAACTAACAATCGAGCGCCTTATTAACATGATGAGAAAACACGAAGAAGGCAAATCACTACCATATGACGTTCTTAAAACAACTATATATCAAACGGTAGACGTGATTGTTCATTACCATAAGGACGAAGACACGCGGGAACGATATATTACAGAAATATGGTATGACCCGAAGATGAAGAGGGCAAAGCTAACCAATGATTAAGCAAGCAATGGAATTGCGGCAAAAGACGACATATCTGCCTTCAGATATAAAAAAACCGCCTCAAAATCGTTCGCCACGTGAATTCTGCGACACTTATCAAGGAAAACCTTCACGCTTTTCACTTGTGGGCGCGGTTTCATCTAGGCCACCAAGGAAAAGGGCGATGGTGACACCTGGCGCACGAGTTCCGGAGCGCCGTGTCGCCAATCTAGCAATGGCGACACGGCCAACCCCTCGATGGCGGGGATCTGTCACCACTTTCTGTTGCCACGAATCGGGGACAGTATGAAAACAGCGTTAAAAGTATTATTTGTTATTATTGGCCTTGTTCTCTGCTCGGTAGCGGTGACCTGGGGCGCGGGTTTTCTTTTTGTGGTATTCAATAAATCCATTCAATTCAGAGCTACGAATGTATACACATGGTATGAATATTGGCAGCAGTACCAAAACGATCCAATAGTATCAAAGCTACTACTAAAGTCGCTGGCGGGATCGGCGGCTATTGTCTTTGGACTAATTATTGTGGTAGCTGTGGCGGCGGTCAGGGACCGAAGATCGCTGCATGGCGACGCCCGTTTTGCCAATTCAAGCGAAATTGCGAACACTGGCCTAACGAAAGAAAAACAAGGCATCATTGTAGGGCGCAGGAAAGGCCAATATCTGATATATGGCGGAGAGCAATTTGTACTTATGGCTGCGCCGACACGAAGCGGTAAAGGCGTCGGTATTGTTATCCCCAATCTCTTAAATTACTCGGAGTCGGTAGTCGTACTAGATACCAAGCAAGAAAACTATAAAAAAACGGCTGGGTTCCGTAAGAAGTGGGGCCAAGATATCTATCTATTTAATCCTTTCGCGGATGATTTAAGAAGCCATAGATATAACCCTCTATTTTATATTGGGAAGGGGCATTTTAGGATCGCCGACATTCAGTCAATAGCTTCTGTTTTATACCCAGGAGAAGGGCGAGACACCTTCTTTGATGATCAGGCGGCGAATCTATTCCTCGGTATCGTACTATACCTATGTGAGACACCACATTTGCCACGAACAATAGGCGAGGCACTAAGACAATCATCCGGCAAAGGGAAGCCGCCACGAGAATATATTCAAGGCATTATTAATAGTCGTAATTTCATCGAGCACAAAGAGCGTGATGGTAAAAAAGGAAAAGTCACACTACTCCCGAAAACGGAATGGAAGCCAGACGAGCTACCCCCACTCTCTATGGAGTGTGTTGACGCATTAAACAGGTTCTGCAACACCTCTGATAACACCATGACAAGCATTCTCGCAAGCTTCAACGCGCCGCTTGGCATTTGGGCAAATCCGGTAGTGGATGCTGCAACAAGCGGCAATGATTTTGATCTGCGTGATGTAAGAAGGCGCAAAATGACGATCTATGTTGGCGTAAAGCCGCGCTACTTAAAAGAATCTAGGCGCCTTTTGAACCTCTTCTTCTCGCAGCTTATACACCTAAATACAGATGAACTGCCGGAAGATAATGAGAGCCTTAAATACCAATGCCTGCTATTGCTTGACGAATTTACCTCCATCGGAAGGCTGGCCATATTGGAAGTGGCAGTATCTTATATAGCTGGCTATAACCTTCGGCTGTTACCTATTATTCAATCAACATCACAGCTAACAGCAGTATATAAAGACTATGCAAGAAATTTCATAACCAATTTTGCAATGCGTATTCTTTTTCCGCCTTCAGACGACCAAGACGCTAAAGAGTATTCGGAAATGCTCGGCTATGAAACAGTAAAAGGGCGGTCTCGTTCTCGCAATGTCGGTGCTAAAACATCAAGAGGCGAGACGGAATCAGACCAACGCCGTGCTTTGCTGTTGCCTCAAGAGTTAAAGGGTATGGGGGAGGATGCGGAAATCATCAGTCTTGAACATACGAAGCCGATTCGCTGTAAAAAAATCTGCTACTACAAAGAAGATGCTTTTAAGGATCGCGTGTTACCAGAACCGAGAGCGCCAGTATTAGACCTTATGGGACATAAGGCAAAGGTAGAGGCGCGTATCAGGCCGGTCACAGAAAACGATGTTAAAGACGGGATCGACCTGGACAAATTAACGGCGGATTTTTCCTCTTTAACGAATAATGATAAAGAGGGGCTTTCGCCAGAAGAGGATGTAGAAAACTTTGTTACCAATTTCTTTGATGCCCTTGAATTCGTCGATGAAACGGAAGATAAAGAAGAAAACCAAAGTAATGAAGAATTAGTGGGGTATTCAGAATACGAGACTGACGAGCAAACAGACAGCGAAGTATCAGAAACCACGGATGAAATAATAAATTCATCAGCCATGGTAATAGACTTAAGCGTTCTGGAATCACCAATCACAGTGCATAAGGGATAAGAAATGTATTACTTACATATAGGCGACAAGACAGAACGATATACTTCCCCAAAAGAAGCAGGAAAGGCGTTCTATCTTGCGAGTATAGATAAAAAGCCCTCTATCACCATTAAGGAAGGCTCAAAAGTGATAACACTTGCCGATACAGTTACCGGCAAGCAACAAGATGATTCTGAACACAGCATAAAAAGACTACGGACAAGCGCCACAAATGAAAAAGGATTTAGTGATGGATACTTCGGCGAGCTGTCATCATCACTAAATATGCGCTTAAAAACAATAGATTGGGCTGCTGTAAAGGCCAAGAATCCAGAACAAGCACCTAATCTTGATCGGCGAATTTATGATGATATCGAAGCCCTGGCTAAAAGCGACCCCAAGAAAGCAGTAATAATATGGAAGGAACACGCGCCAGAGGACTACCCAAGACCGGCCATCGTAGACAATAAATGGATTACTGACAAAGAAGAATTAGGGGAAATATCTAAGGCATTTAAAGATGCAGAGATAAGCCCATTAATTCAAGAAGAATCAAAAGACCGCGCCGGTTGGGATAACTCCATTGAGAGGAATGAAGCCCGACAACAGCAAGATGAAAAAGACCGTCTTAGTGCTAAGGCTGACGCAAAGCGTATAGAAGTAGAAGAACTAACAGATGAAGCAAAAATCCAGGATCAAGAGAATAAGGGCGCTGAACGATTTAACCAGCAAACGAATTGGCAAAAGCAGGTAGAAACCGAAAAGGAGAAAGAACGCCAAATCGGGCTAATGGAGCAAGTAAATAAACAGTTTCATTCTGCTGGTAATGAATTCCGTTATAAGGATCAGAGAGGCGTCGCCTTCAAGGAAAAAGGCTCTAAGCTCGTAACGCAAACCAACGATCAAAGAGTAGCAAGGGCCATGGCAACGGTGGCCGCAGCAAAGGGCTGGAAAACTATAAGAGTTTCCGGCCACCCTGATTTTCAGCGTGAGGTGTGGCTGGCGGGTTCACTGCATGGAATTGAGGTAAACGGATATACGCCCACGGAAAGAGACCAGAAGCAGGCAGAAAAGCAACTTGCGCGTTCCTTGAAAAACCAAGTAACCCACGACAAGGGGTCGAGAGAAGCCCAAAAAAGCGATATTGCAGGTAATACAGCGAATGACAGTGCCGACCATCGAGATAGAGCCTCAGAGGGCCGTAAAGGGCTTCACACGGGAATGTTAGTTTCCCACGGGGAAGCCCCTTATAACAATGATCCCAATGAAAAAAACAGCTACTTCGTCACTCTGGCAACAGACAGTGGCCGTAAAACAATATGGGGAAAAGACCTTAAAAGGTCTTTTGAAAATAATCAGAGTGTTAAGGCCGGTGATAAGCTGACCCTGAAATATCAAGGAAAAAAGCCTGTAGAAGTTGACGCCAATGTAAAGGACGATAAGGGTGCCGTAGTCGGTAAGCAAGTAATCCAGGCTCATCTAAACAACTGGGAAGTGACCACCGAGAAAGGAAGAGTTTTACAAGCTGTTGGTGAATTGGCGGTTCAAAAAAGATACGACGACCCAAATCAACAAAATGCAGCTATGGATAAACTCAACAAAGAGATAAGCCGCAGAGAACAGATCGGTAAATTACCAACGGTCGAACAGTACGACGATAAAGCGCCTGTCCGTAGCGTCCGCCATGAGATTGCCAGCGAAAAACAAGCAGATATGGAAAGGACGCGATAATAAGGAAATAAAAAGACGCGGGGAATCAATAACTTATAGCGTATAATATAGATTATGTTAAATGACACATAGAAGGAACCTAAAATGCTTATTCTTACAAGAGGTGTAAATGAGTCATTAGTGATCGGCGATGAGGTCACAATTACTGTTCTTGGTGTAAAAGGAAATCAAGTGCGTATAGGCATTAATGCCCCCCGTGATATTAGCGTATATCGTGAAGATATCTACGAACGGATCAAGGCAGAAGGGGTGCCGTCAAACGCGGCGGCAAACGGGAACAGGTGAAAATGAGTGGCGACACCGCCCGCGCCAGGTCCGGAGTATTCTGTCACCACTCCCCTGCCCTACTGGATGGTGACATGGCCACCGGCTCGATGCCGGAGATCTGTCGCCAAACATATTTAAGGCCAAGTTTTGAAGACAGTATTTTGCAACAAGAAGCCAATATATATAATATTGGCATACTAATATAGATATAATGGAGATACACAATGCGTAATATGGTAATAGCAACGGCATTAGCAGTGGTGCTTGCTGGTTGTGCAACAGCCCCCAAGCCACCAACCGCAGACGGGTCAAACAGATTACTAATAAACGACGAGGAGACCGCTGGCGTTTTGGCGCTTAGGGCAGAAATGGCGCAAGACCGACAGAAGCTGTCCGAGCTAAACGCGGAACTCATAAGGCTACAGTACCAATTAAATAGGTTAGAGCGAAACGAAAGAAGCATGGATGATCCAAGGATCGTCCGCGTACACTTCCCCTTCGGCTCTACAAAGTTTAACCCGACTACAGCACAGAAGGCGCAACTAAGAAGCCTTTTAAAATCTGAATCAAGGCGAGTAGAGCTAAGAGGACGGACAGACGGGAAGAAGCCAACAAGGGGCGATGAAACGGTCGCTCTAAAGAGGGCGCAAGCTGCCCAAGATTATCTAATAGATAATGGGATAGAACCGTCAACGATATCAATCAACTACCTATCTGCTGGAGACTATACGGCGGACAATAAAACGAAATCAGGGCGCTCATTGAACCGCCGCGTAGAAATCGAATTCGTTCAATAATGGAAAAGGGAGAAAAGGAAATGAAGAAAGTCATTATGCTGCTTCTTGTTTTATCGGTTTCACCGATCGGGCAATCCGGGGAGGTATTAGGCGGCGATGTGCGTTTAGCGTGTGAGGCAATATTATGCCTATCATCTGGTGAAAGGCCGGGGGAATGCTCCCCTTCCTTATCGAAGTATTTCAGCATTAAGAAAAAGAAATTCTCAAAAACGCTAAAGGCGAGAATAAACTTTCTTAACCTTTGCCCGGTCGCATCACAAGATTCAAATATGAAATCTTTGGTAAATGCAATTGCACATGGCGCTGGAAGGTGTGATGCCCCGGCACTAAATAGTTCTTTGATGCGCTGGAATATGAATAGTCAGAAAAGGACTATCAGCAATGTTATGCCCGGTCATTGCAATACGTATCAAAACCACGAGTATACTGACTTATCGGGAATAGATGCCGTTTACGTCGGTGAGCCAAAGAAAGGTGGATTTTGGGCGAAGGCATCTGAATATGATGCAGCGCTTAAGAGATATCAAGATCAGCTAATAAGAAACCGCGGGCAAGGATTCGGGATGATGGGTTTCAATAACTAAGAAATATATTCTTGCGCAAAAAGAGGAATATTTAGAATAATACGTAATTCACTTCTCACTTCGGCCGGGTCTTCCCCGGCTTTTTTTACCTCCCTTCTTATGAGTTACGGCGATCCGGCCGCCTGGTCTACATACTGTCATTACTCACGGGCAGATCTACCGATGCCGGTTGCACCCGCCGATCAGCCTATTGTTAAAAAGGCCGTGGCCGAATCGATAACTAATGAATGAATATATGCTTGCAATAGTGCCAAGTTGGCACTATGCTTTAGTTATGTTCTGGGGAGCACTACCGAACCAGTACACATAAGGGAATTCAAACGATAAAAGAGGATTGGAATCATGCTTATATTAACTCGCAATGTAGGACAAACATTATATATTGGTGATGATATTGCTGTAGAAGTACTTGGCGCCAGAGGCGAACAAGTCCGTATCGGCATAAAAGCACCAATGGATGTTCCTATCGACCGTAAGGAACTATTCAACAAGAAAAGGGATGATCGTTTGAGATTAAGAGAAGTTTAATCCGCTCGTAAATGTGCCGGTCTTGGCTGGCGCTTTGCTTATCGCATGTGCTGGGGAGTCACTACCGAACCAGTACATACCAAGTTGTAATCAAGACGATTAAAGAGGATTTGATTATGAGCAGACAGGAAAATTTATATAATAAGTTGCGTTACATTGGTGTTTTGGAGGCTATTTCAAAGGGACGTAATAAAGCTGTATCTATTGTCGAAGAGCCGGGTCTAGTGCCTTTGCACATGACTGTATTATATCGTGACGACCAATGTATTTTAATCTCACTTACGCAATTCTATGAACGCCACTCCAAAATATGCGCCGATCCTGAAATGACAGTCCGACTCGATCCCGAGCAAGAAGAGGCCTATGCCCTAACTTATCATCAGACCGATCCATCTATTTATCAGAAAGTAGGCTTGTTGAATCCGAACATGCGCTTACGGCGAGTACTTACTATCTACTTAAATAAGTGGATTACTAAAGTTATCGACCAGGGCCATTCTTTTAAGTGTATATCTTGAAGGTTAAATAACAAACTCCGGAGGGTCACTACACCCTCCGGGGTTCTAACCAGACCCTGCAACGATTTGAGGATACAGGATCATGGCTAAAACGATTATGGACGAAGGCGAGAAGATTGACAATTTACGGGTAGAGACTGTTGCGGCATTGAATCTCTGTAAGAAGCATGAGAATTCACTGACAGAGGCAGGCTGTCAAGCCGGGGTTATACACTTTAAGTCCGGCCGGCCTAATGCCATGTTTATAAATGAGCCGATAAGTGGCGGCGGCAGAAAGCATGTATATATCGGCGTAGATCCTGATAAGCAAGAAGAAGCACGGGCGAGGGTCGCCCGGTGGAATGCAAGGGATCTATTGCGGAGATCTATGTCCAGCCTAGAGGTAGACCTTGATGACCTAAATCACCTTGTGGGTAGTGCCTTAGCAGACGCTAAAGCCGTTAATGATATGGCTGTAAAGATATTTCGTGAACATTTAGAGGGCTACACATACAGCGAGTGATGTTAAAATGGAGGCTTTAGGATGAATGATTATGAATTATGAATTTGATTACAGCATTTATTGAGTTGGTTTCTGCGGGGTCTTCTTTTGCGGATGGAATACGGGCGATGAATAGTGCTTTGGGTAAGAAATACACACACACAAGGCTAAGGCAGTGGGAGCGTGGGGATGGGCGTAGCCCATCACACGATGCTACTGACTATATGTTGTCTATTGTCTTATCGGACGAACTAGAAAAGGAGGGTGTTAAGGCGACGAAGAGTAAGCAGATTATTCGGAAATGTTCGCTACTTCGTAAGAAGTAACTTAACCATGATTCTGCCCGCACTACCGGGCTTTCACGACGAAAGAGGATGTGTAAATGGATAATACTATGATGACGAAAATACATAAAATCGTGCTGGATATTCACCATGAAGCAAAGAGTGATAGCGCCAGGATCGCCAGCATGAATGCCGAGATTGATCTTTTAAGTCAGAGAGGTATTAGTAAAGACAAGTATTTTTTGCGTAGTGGCTCACTTTATCGCAATGTCCCCGGCGGCAAACCTGTATATGTTACCCGCGATCCAGAGGAGCTAAGTGCTTTAATGACCAAGAGGCGGCGTGGTGAACGCGTTACCGAGCTGGTCGCTGTGAGTAGCCGACTTCAATTAAGGCAGGCTCAATTGTTGACCAACTTACAGATTCTACATAACCATTTAGATTAGGTGGTAGAGATGACCGTGAATCAGAATAGCGAGGAACACTATATATAGTAGCGATCGCAGCTGGGAATACCACTACATATAGTAATAACAGAATAGAGAGAGTTACACCTGGCGCACCAGGTCCGGACTGTTCTGTAACCCAAAGATGAATCAAAATAAGGGAGGAAGGTGCATGAAAAATGAACTAACACTTTATATTGATGATGATCTGCAAGCCAAGATTCTAAAAGTTCGTGAACTGGCGCAGGCGGTTAATGAAAAGCAATATGAAGCAAAAGTCGATGGTAAGGTGGTTGATTACACCAATTACCCTGAATATACAGAGCTGCATAACTTAAATTTGTCTATGCGGCAGGACTTGGCCAACGCTGCTTGCATGGCTGTTGGTGTAACAATCTGAATCAGTATAACGAGAGAGACATAAATGACTTGGCTGGTATTTACAAAAGCAGCACAAGCGGCTCCTGGCGTAAAAATGCGTATATCCAGTAGGGATCGCGCTCCAATTACTGGTCGGCCCCGTGAACGCACCATTGAAAAACGTGAGAATTTCACTATCTATTTTACTGACGGAGCAATATTGAGTGTATCGGATGCCAAACTGGGCGGCTATGAGTTCAAAGAGTAGCGGTATATCGTGCAGAGTGTAACCAATGAATCAGAATAGCGAGAAGCGCAAGAACGAATGGTTTTATTCTTGAATCTCTTTTTGGAGGAAAACGAAACCGAAATCGATGGAAAACTAGACGCGCACACCGGCGGTGAGCCTGAGTAGCGAATTGCAGCCATAGCCTTCACGGGTATTTTGGTCCCGACCTTTTAGGTTCGGATAGCAAAATGGACGGCGGGATCGGTCACTGTGATGACATGCAGTCTGCTCGACACGGTAACCAATCCGAACCCTGGTATAGACCCCAGGAGAGTAAAGAGCATTGAGGCATGCCTCCGGGCTAGACACAACGCGACTAGGCTGATACTTCGGAGAGAGATTCAAAAATATAGAAGTGGGCCGCTGTAGTTTCTGGATGCAGGTCCCGGAAGGGGTAACAGATCCGCGGCCAAGCCTTCACGGATTTGTAACCCATTAGGTGAAACAAACTAAGGGAAATGTAGTATGAAGGACATGAAATATATTTTATCTTTTGCGCTTCTATTTTTTCTGTCTCCGGTTTGTTTCGCGGATAGCCTATATGTTGCTTACCGTTGGGTGAAACCCGGCAACGCCTCATATACCGATAGCTGGTGTATTCTCAATACTACTTTTAATACGAATACCCAGGCTGGTATGGAGGCGTTATCTGAGCAGTTGGCAAAAATGCGAGGTACAGAAACGGTAGTAATAACTTATGTACGTGTCTTGCAGGGTGATACTCCTGTTAAAGAACGAGGCAAGGATCTTTTTGATGAATACTCCACCGGCTTTAGCCGGTGGAGTATTCATATCCACTATAGATAACCTTGTCGCTTTTTAAACATTTCCATAGATAATAATCACAAAATAAAATAATGCAAGAAAAAACAAATACTTACGATTAATTAACATTAATTACAGTTAATTACTATTTCTGTTGCCTGCGTATTGCTTCATAAGCTATTCCTTGCCTAATCAGTTACGGGTTATATCTGGACCCCCGCCCTTCTCTCTTTCTTGTGATAGATCCTGTTTCGATAGTTCTGAACGGATCTTAGATACCTGTAATTCGTGCTTAGTGGCTTTTGGCGGCATACTTTGAACAAAGCGCACAACATTAAGAGCAAGCTGTTTGTCTGCTGCCTTATCGCTGGTAGAGAGCGAGCGCGCTACAGAACCATACGCCTTTGTCATTGTTTCCCGATTCTTGTTTATTTTCTCCTGGGCTGGATTGATTCTCCCCTCCCCTCCTTGTGCCTCATTTAAAGCAGCCTCTAGCTGCCCCTGAGAGGCCCTGGATGGCGCTTTCCTTTTGCCAGACCTGTATCCCCTATCGACATGCTTAACAGCCTGCTTCTTGCCCTTCCTGACCACTCCACGGGCCATTCTGTTAGTAGCATTCGCCTCAACCCCGTTGTCTCGTAGTTTTTCAGCGAAAACCTCTCGCCAGTTCTGTAAATCGGCCTTACGCGGATTAAGTCTTCCGCCGTACTTATCAACCGCTTTAACAGAGAGGTGGACATGGGGATGTTTCTCGTCTTCATGAGTAGCAAAAATATACTGATGATTCTCAAACTGGTCAGCCGCGAATTCCCGCGCTGCATCTGTTACTGCTCTCCGATCTGTACCGGGCGGCATTGACAGTATGATATTAAATGCCTCCCTTCGCTTCTCTTCGTCTTCTGGAATTCCATATCGCGTATTAGCCCATATATCGCGTAAATCTTTTACATCAGCACGGCCATGAAATATGTCTCCGTTCTCGTTTTCAAGCCCAACGTCACCGTTTCGGGAGACATAATCAAAGTGGGCTTTGATCCTCTTCATATTCCGCCCTCCTCCGGTCACCTTCACCATGACTTCTGGAGTACGCTTTACGGTTCTCAAGAGAGCGGCCTTAACCGGCGCACCTCGACCTTGAGGCCCCTTAATTGTCGATCCTCCCGAATTGCCGCCTCGAACATTCTTCATGTTCTGACCGCGCCGTTTTACTTTGACATTGCCCCAGCCTGCTTTTTCTCCCCAATCACTTATAAAACTATCAGCAGAGCGATTCATTCTATTACCCACCGTCTATAGCTAGCGCTCATAGCACGGTTAGCGGTTTCAGTATGTGCCTTAATAACCTTCCGCAATTCCTCGATCCTCTCAACGGTAACGGGTTCTAAATGGCCTTCGTTTAATCGCTTAGCCAATTGGTTCAGATTGCGCCCGATGGAATAAAGCTGGTAATTCGACTCGCCAAGTACTTCCAGTTCCTTGGTGCTGAATTGCGGCTCATGGGTCAGGGCCAAGCGGATTAGATCAACAACCCACCGCCTGGGTGAGCAGTTCTCTTGTTCCGCCCTTTTCACCATGGCCAGCTTTTCGGATGGAGTAAGCGGAACCTCCCAGCGTAGTTTCTTCCCCTGGTCAGGCCCGCTAGTCTGCTTAAAAAGCGAGGTGGTACTTTCTTTAGAAAGAAGCCGACCGACTACTTCCTTTAGGGCTGTCCCCGGCGTGACCTTGTGGGCCTTGCAATACCTAGCCCAAGGCTCCTTTAGCTTTCCTAGGTAGACGCTTAAATATGGGCTTTTTGTGGGCATAACAAGCAAATAATAATAACCAATGAGAAACTACACCATCATAATACCGGCGAACAGCCTATCCTGCAATAGTTTCTTACACCTATATCTGTTTGTCATGACTAACAAATCCACACATAGCGCCCTATCGGGCACTACCAAAGTGGCTTCGCCCCTCTGGACACCCCTGGCGGCGTCATCTAATAATGCTGGCCTTGCTGTAGTCATGGTCGTTATCAACAAGCAAGAGGACAAACACATTAGAAGGAAGCCGCCCTTTGGGGGGTTAGACTTACCCACTTTTCCCACAGCCTGGGCGCGAAAAAAAGCAACGCGCCCACAATCGCTTTGCTGCGCGATCTTTTAAGGGATCGCTTCACAGTCGATTGCAAGGACTATGGGAAACGTGGATAAGTGCTTTTCAGTTTAGAATGCCCTGCACTCTTTCTTAATCAGCCTCGAACCAAGTTCGAGACCTGTTAGTTTGAATTGGCCTTTTGCCAATTCAAGCGCGAAAAGAGCGGGCCTATTTGAGAAATGTTTTTCTTCTGTTCCAGCCTGCATATCTGCCACCTGGAATAGAAATCCCTCTTTGTCGAAAAATCCTATCGACAAATTAGACTTCGTGTTTTTCATCCAAAACGTGCGTATTACTTCTGTCTCCCAAGAAAACAACATTTTCCCCGCCCCACCCTCACCAGACAACCCACGCCTAATCTGCGTCGAATTATCAGCAAGGGGGATGGAGTTTATTACAATGTCGCCGGTAAAATATAGATCGCACTCTGTATAAATCTGCGCTAACGTCTCTTGAAAAACCGAGAACACCAGCGCCGAAACAACGATAATCGAAGATAAAACAGCAGCGGCCCTTAAGCCTCTGTAAGATGCAGGATTTGACATAGCTTCGCCTCAACCTCCACATCCCCTCCTTCCACAAAACTAATTCCTATCATCCCGTCTTGGCTGGGCTTGCGATTTAGAAGCACAGAGGCTTTACGGCCCTCAAACTCAACAACTAATATTGGGCTTTCTAGCGCATCGCTTTTTTGAGTGCTTGCGGCATTATCCTTCTTAGGTTCGGCACTGCCTGACGGTTCGCCGCCCTGCCCCGGCTCTTTTAGCGTCTTCCCACCACCAGAAGCGGTTTGTTTGTCATGACTAACTTTTTTCCCCTTCCGCACTTCTTTCTCTTGGCCAGATAGATCGTCTTTAAGATGGCCAACGCCTTTTCTGGTTATCTCTTCCTGTTTTGCGCACCACCCGTCTACCTCTTTGGGGAACTGCTTATGAAGCTGCCGCACCTCGTATAGCGTTCGTGGAGAAGTGCATTTACCAGTTCTATAAGCATCGGCCACACAATTAGGGGGATCAATCAAGGCTAGATATGCGCTAATTATTGGGCGCGACCTACTAAGCTTGTGTGCGATATCTACCTGCTTTTCGCCCTCTTCAATTCTTTGCTGAATGAAAATCGCCATTTCCATTGGCGTCAACGCTTCGCGCTGGTCGTTTTCAATTACTTGACCGTATGAATTGGAATTTTCATCAACAAACGCAGGGATGGTTTTTTTCTTTGCTATTACCGAACTACGATATCGGCGAGATCCAAAATTAATAATCCACTTACCCGGCTTGTCTGGATGGCTCTTAACAGAGATCGGTTGAATTACACCGCGCTCTTTTATGCTATCCGCCATTTCAGCCAAAGACCCTTGAGAATACTCGCGTCGCGGCTGATTGGGATCTTCCTCTATATCTTTAATCGGGAGCTCTAGCGGCCTACCACTTGCAGTCGCAGCCTCGTCCTTTCCGTTGCCCTTGATTGGCTTTTTTGGTTTGTCTTCCTCTAATAATGAAAAATCGATAGCCATTACTTAAACCTCCATATTCTTGGTAAGACGCTGGAAAATAGGGCGTATTTGCGCCCACGCCGACCGCGCCGATGTTTTCTTTAAATGCCAGACCGGAAGGCCAACCGCTTGAGCCTCCGGTATTGCTGTAGTTTTCTTAATTGCCGCAAACCCCTTATCCAACGGGATCATCAATTTTGAATAAGCTTTGGAAAGGTCGTGTAAGTTCTCTTTCTGAAATGGTGTTGGCTCCACAAGATTTGGTAGAACACCCAAGAAATGCAATTTTTCGTTTAAAGTTTCTTGAATCCGCCGAATACCAATATTGCTATGATTTAGTAAATCGCCGATTCCATCTATAGCCTCTTGGTTTAGTTGAAGAGGCGAAACCACGTAGTCAGTGACTACAAGACTGGCCAACTGACGAATATCGGGGTTCGGGTTTGTATCAATAATACAAACATCGTATTCATCATTGATCCGCTCAAGAAAGTTGAAGAGGTTGGTTGCATAGGCATTATGCTCCCCAGCAAATTTTTCCATCTTGATTAAATCACGGTCTCCAGGAACAAGAACAAAGGCCGCTTTTTCTACAGCGGCGTCTTTATCATTAAGAACCTGCACACTGGTAATCTCCGCGACAGATGCGAAGCCGCCTTTAGTTAGCGCGGACGTGGAATTTCTTTGGTGATCCATATCAATAACAATCACCCTTTTTTCTGCATCTAACGCCAAATAATAAGCATATTGAACGGCGAGGGCGCTTTTGCCGACACCGCCTTTTTGATTGGCAAATACCAATGTTTTCATTCTTCACCCTCCATATTAACCATAAATAGTTTTATTCGTTTTACTGAAACCTTTACTCCTTGCTTCTCCAGAAAACGTCTTATCTGTTGTGCGCTGTACCCTCTTTTATCCAGGGTATTTATGTCGGCTTCGTGCTTTACCAAAATATTAGGTGGCTCCTGGGCCATAAATAGAGCGATTTTGTTTTGCTCGGCCTTCTTCAAAAACCTACTTCTAATCACGTTGGCTTGCCGTGAAGACATATCGTGCGCCGCCGCCACTTCTGACAGCGGCGCACCATCGACTAACAGGCTTCGCACAACAGACAAAGAACGCTCAGACCATCGTTTGCATTCGCTTGCTACGATGTCAAAAAGCTCAGAGCCCATTTGGGAAACTGTCATTTATTCACCTCAAAATTGCGCACGTTTCTCTTTACCCGGCGCACCAAAAGAAAAGTCTTCAACCACAAAATTGTAGTCATAGAAATCTTCACCATTCTTCTGATAGTTGTTGTTCTCTATGCGATAGGTAACAATTAGTTGATCGCCCTTGAGAACATTTTTCGCTATCGTTTCAGCTTTAGTGCGAAAGGCAGTAAAACGAATTGAGACGGTTCGCTCTTTAACTTCGCCGGTATTTTTATCTTTACCCGCGTACTCATTCGAGATCAAAACGAAATGGCAAACAGCATTAACTCCAGCGCCCTTTAAGCTGGGAACCTTGCCCGCATTGCCAACAAAATTATTGCTCTGCATATATAGTACTCCTTGTGTCGGTTCCATTATTTATAAAGCCTGGACAGTATAACAAAAACATAACATAAATATAACCGCAATATAACGAATGTATAACAATATAAAAACGATGGTATTTTGTATAAAAAATGGCGACAGATCCACGATATCGAGCAGCTGGCCATGTCACCAATCAGCAGGGCAGGGGAGTGGTGACAGAATACTCCGGACCTGGCGCGGGCGGTGTCGCCATGAATTTATATTCACCAATGCGGTCAATAAAGAATACTGCCTCCTTATGGCTGTCTTGAATAGGATTACCCTAGACCCTCAGAACTAAAGATACCTAGCGAGAAGTCACCACATGGGCTAGAACGCGGCATTTGCGCCCTATTCTTGCACCTAATCCGGTCTCGCGCCTGCAAAACTAAAAAATCTTATTTCGGCTGCCGGGTTTACCCGGCTTTAGCCGCGATAGATGGTTAAATTTATCCGTATTAGCTGACCAGCGGGAAGTTGTTTTAAATAATTATGATCACCAACGGTGAGCATTCATTGTATAAGGCCAGCCGCATTAGCGGCTGGGGAGGAGGGTAGGGGTCATATGAAGTTGCGCCGCAGGCGCTCCTTTTAGGAGGCCATGGATGGCCGATGAAGTCCATGAGCGTAGGGAACGCGAATGGGCGGGCTGCGCAAATTTTTAATTTTGTGGAGACTAAAGAAGATTAAAAGAAAGACTAAAGACTAGGGAAGGAAAAATCGCGAATAAATCTTATGTGGCAGGTGGTTACGAAATTCATCTGCAT
>SWBW01002014.1_pt1 | contig 28681 bp, 24 predicted proteins | sample 4693041 | NCBI WGS metagenome assembly SWBW01 (sample SAMN10267271, study PRJNA491770) | bioreactor metagenome | isolation source: DHS bioreactor inoculated with marine methane seep sediment | place: Japan: Omine Ridge, Nankai Trough | collected 2006-05-06 | reverse complement strand
CAGGGCCAGTTCGAGCATCTGCTCATCGTTGGCCACGCGGATGAACGCCGGAATTTGTTCAATTCCTGCCATTTGCGATGCGCGCAGCCTACGTTCACCGGCAATAAGCTGGTATTTATCGAAGCCTAATTTACGAACCGTAACCGGCTGGATGACGCCCTGCACTTTAATCGATTCGGACAATTCCCGCAATTCCATTTGGTCGAAATCTGTTCGTGGTTGAAACGGGTTCACCTCAATTTTTGAAATGGCGATTTCAGCAATGGCACCTGCTACAAACCCGCCGGAAATATCCGTTGACGTGATATCTGTTTCGGGGCTGCTTAAAATAGCATCCAGGCCCCTGCCCAGCGCTTTTTTCTTATGCTTGCTATTCGTCATCAGCTACATCTATAAGTTTATCGGCGGCATTGATGGTGGTCATATTATTTTTCTGCAGAATTTCCCTGGCCAGGTTCAGGTAATTTACAGCACCGGTACTGGTTGCATCATACATGATGATGGAACTCCCAAAACTGGGTGCTTCACCCAGCCTGGTATTTCGGTTGATAATGGTGTCAAATACCATTTGCTGGAAGTGCGTTTTTACCTCTTCGATAACTTGCTTAGAAAGGTTGAGTCGTGAATCGAACATGGTGAGCAATATGCCTTCAATATCAAGTTCAGGATTTAACCTGCCCTGCACTATTTTTATGGTATTCAATAACTTACCAAGCCCTTCCAATGCGAAATATTCACATTGTACAGGGATGATTACTGAATCGGCTGCAGCCAGTGCATTTACAGTAATCAATCCAAGCGAAGGCGAACAATCGATAATGATGAAATCATAATTTTCCTTCACCTTTTCAAGGGCTTTGCGCATTTTCTTTTCGCGATTGGGCAAATTAATAATTTCTATTTCGGCACCTACAAGGTCGATATGTGCAGGCAGCAAATCAAGATTCGGTGTTTCGGTATGCAGGATAACATTTGAAGGATCAATATCATCAATAATACATTCGTAGATGCTCGTGGTGATATTTTTAGGATCAAATCCTATTCCTGATGTGGCGTTGGCTTGTGGGTCGGCATCCACAATTAAAGTTTTATACTCTAGCACGGCAAGGCTCGCCGCCAGATTGATTGAAGTTGTTGTTTTACCTACGCCTCCTTTTTGATTTGTTATCGCGATGGTTTTTCCCATAATTGATTCATCTCATATTTGATTTGACCTTTTACAAAATTAGGGTATTCGGTTGCAGCGGACTTTTTTGTGGCATCCAAGTTATTAACACAGAAAGGTATTCTTTAACAGGCAGTTAAAGTATAGCAAGAGTCTTATTTTAATAAATCTTTTGACTACCGCTACAGAACTTTTACCGTTGACAAAAGTTTATTCGTTAATGGTTTTGCTTTCAGTTATAAATCTTCAAAACTTACATCTGTTGAAGACTCATCAGTCGCAACATCTTTATCTTCAGGAACTTCCTCTTCAACAGGTTTTTCGCCAGTTTGAATAAACTTAACCGCCGTTTCAAACCCATTGGAGAATTTTTCGAAATCTTCCTGGTAGAGAAATATTTTATGCTTCTCGTAGAAAAATTTGCCTTGCTCTGCATCAAAACGACGTTTGCTTTCAGTGATCGTCAAATAATACTGGTCGGTCCTGGTCGCTTTCACATCGAAAAAATAGGTGCGTTTTCCTGCTCTTATGGCCTGCGAAAAAATATCCTCTCTTCTTTCCTGTTTTTCTTTCTCTTCCATCTAACTCCAAATTTATTAAAGGTTAACTGTAACAAAAATATAAATTTAATCAGTCAACTCGTTTTCTTAGGGATTTTTGTTCAAAAAATATATGAAATGTTTATAAACGGGATGCAGGCTTGAAACCACAGTAGCCAATGACGCAAATTAATCCGATTCATATAATTTAAACAGATGTTTATCATAAAGATTTTGTTTATAGTTGATGATTTAATAGTTTCGCAGCTTAATTAAACTACATGGAATTAGAACTAAAGCGCCCCATTGCCTTTTTTGATCTTGAAACAACCGGATTGAATGCCGCAAAAGACAGAATTGTTGAAATCAGTATTTATAAAGTACATCCAAATGGAACAGATGAAACAAAAACGTGGTTGTTAAATCCTGATTACCCCATTTCGGAAGAAGCCAGTAGTATTCATGGTTTCACAATGGATGATGTAAAAGATTGCCCTACTTTTAAACAGGAAGCCAAGAATATCAGCGATTTTTTAAGCAATTGCGACCTGGCGGGATTCAATTCTATCAAATTTGATATTCCAATGCTCGTGGAAGAATTTTTACGTGCCGAGGTGGACTTTGATGTGAGAACCCGCAAAATGATCGATGTGCAAAATATTTTTATGAAGATGGAACCCCGCACCCTGGAAGCTGCCAGCAGGTATTATCTTGGCAAAGAATTAGACGGTGCCCATTCGGCAGAAGTTGATGCTAAAGCCACTTACGAGGTTTTAAAAGCACAACTGGATAAATATAAAGATGCTACTTATAAAGATAATCAGGGTAAAGAATCAACACCAGTGATCAATGATATGAATGCCCTGCATACATTCTCCAGCCATCACCGGAATGCGGACCTAATGGGGCAGATCATCCTGAATGACGAAGGGTTGGAAGTAATCAACTTTGGTAAACATAAAGGAAAAACAGTAGAAGAAGTATTTACAAAAGAGCCTTCTTACTATAACTGGATGATGAATGCCGATTTCCCGATTTTTACAAAAAAATTGATTACGACAATTAAACTGAGGATGGGAATGAATAAGTAGAAGTAGTTGGAAGTTGGAAGTCGGAAGTTAGCGTTAGAAGTTTGGTAAAAGAAACCTATTTGAAATAATATAACCCATGAAAATAATCTGCATCGGACGAAATTATGTGGAACATGCCAAAGAATTAAGCAATCCGGTTCCGAAAAAGCCTGTTTTCTTCATGAAACCTGATACAGCGCTATTACAAAAAAATAACCCCTTCTTCTATCCTTCTTTTTCAGAAGATGTACACTACGAAGTTGAACTTGTTTTGCGTATTTGCAAAAACGGTCGGCATATTGAAGAAAAATTTGCCAACAATTATTATGATGAGATTGGCATCGGTATTGATTTCACCGCACGCGACATACAGGCCGAATGCAAGAAAAAAGGTCTGCCCTGGGAAATTGCCAAGGCTTTCGACCAATCAGCTCCCATAGGTAAGTTTATTAAGACCAGCCAAGTAAGCGACATGAACAATATCAACTTTTCGCTAAAAATTAATGATGAGATCAGGCAACGGGGCAATTCCAAAGATATGATCTTTAGTTTTGACCAGATCGTTGCTTATGTATCGAAATTTATTACGCTAAGAGAAGGAGATTATATTTTTACGGGTACACCTGAAGGAGTGGGGCCGGCAAAAATTGATGACCGGTTTGAAGCATTTATTGAAAACAAGAAACTGCTGGATTTTAACGTGAAGTAAAAACTTTACCTGAGCACCATATCATCGATTACCTTTTTTCCAACCTCATCATTCAACATTTTTACAATTTTGGAACGTGACAAGAGCAGTTCGCTTCTGATAACCGAGGAGTCGAGACTTACATAAAGAATTCTATTTTTAATATAAAGATTCACCGTATGCTTCCCGATGATACCACCCACCACCTTTTCCCACGAGTCTTTGAGTTTGGCTTCGTCAAGTTGCATATCCCAACTATATACTTTAAGCAATCGTTCGATCACTTCCTTTAGCGTAAAATCATTTTCTCTTTTAATCATCTAATGTGCTTACTTTCCCGTCGTCAACAGCAAATATTTTATGGTCAATATTCACTTCTTTAAAAATCTTTTCGATACGTTGTTTCTGGGTGTCCGTAATGAATATCTGTCCGAAATTATTTTCGCTCACCAGGCTGATAATCGACTGCACCCTTGAATCATCCAGTTTATCAAAAATATCGTCGAACAGCAGGATGGGTTTGAATTTCTTGATTCGCCGAGTGTACTCAAACTGCGCAAGTTTTACGGCAATTACAAATGATTTTTGTTGTCCTTGCGATCCATATTTCTTCACCGGATACCCATCTATTGAAAACGATAAATCATCTTTATGTATCCCACAGGTAGTGTAACGTACTATTCTATCCTTATCAAGATTGTTCTGTAATAGTGCATGCAAAGCCGTTTCATGCATTTGTGAATCATACATAATTTCAACAGACTCCTTACCTCCGGACAAAAACCGATAATAATCATTGAATAAGGGATTAAAATCAGCAAGAAAATCTTTTCTTTTTACAAACAACAACGAGCCTAATCCGGCCAATTTCTCATTCCATATATCCAAAGAAGCTGCATCAAAATAATGCTGTTCTGCGAAACGTTTTAACAACGTATTCCGCTGCAACAATGCTTTGTTATAACTGATCAGATCTCCCAGATACACCCTGTCGAATTGTGAAATCACGCTGTCAATATATTTACGCCTAGCTTCGCTTCCATCATTGATCAGATCACGATCGTAAGGAGAGATCATCACTAAGGGTATTTTTCCGATGTGATCAGCCAATCGGTCGTAATCCTTTTTATTTTCTTTAAAAATTTTCTTGCTATTCCGCTTTTGAATACAACTGTATAGATTATCAGTGCTTCCGGAATTATTATACCTGCCGTGGATCGCAAAAAAATCGGCATTGTGCAATATACTTTGCGAATCTACCGGATTAAAATAACTTTTACAGAAGGAAAGGTAATGGATGGCATCTAGCACATTGGTTTTTCCGGCACCGTTATTACCCACAAAGCAGTTTATCTTATCGCTGAAAACCAACTCGCTTTCAGTATAATTCTTAAAATTTACCAGGTTCAATTTTTGTAGAAACATGTGCTATTTTCTTCGTGTAAAAGTACAAATTTGTGTGATAGGAATTTGGTTTGGGTTACTGGTTGCTGGATACCGATTGAAGGTCTTGGAAACTCTCAGCAGTATGTTCTGCTCGTCTGCATTACCCCCTACTCCCAAAAGGTGATGCCCACGCACGTGCCATTTCGTATTTAATCATTCATCTTCCGCACTTCAACAGCAATTTGCTCCAACATCCACCGGGGAGTTGAAGTGGCCCCCGTAATTCCAATACTTTCTATATCTTCAAACCAGGGTTTTTCCAATTCGCCAACCGATGAAATTACATAGGTATTGCTATTCACTGATTTGCAGGTTTCGGATAATACTTTTCCATTCGAGCTTTGCTTCCCAGTTACAAAAATGACCATGTCAAATTTCTTCGCAAAACGTTCTAATAAAGGACCTCGTTTTGCAACCTGCTTGCAAATTGTTTTTTTGCCAGTGAAAGCCTCTGCGACTTTTAAACCATTTTCTGACAACCGGTGCTTTATTTCTTTTTCAAGATGATGGTATTCGGCTTCACTTTTAGTGGTTTGAGAGAAAAGCGTTACTGGCTTTCTAAAATCAATTGCGTCCAAATCCAGTAATGAAGAAACTACTTTTGCCTGTCCACTTGTCTGACCGATCAAACCAATCACTTCAGGATGGTCTTTCATGCCAAATACTACAATTTGGCCTCCTCTTTGAAGCATTTCCTCATATGAACAAATTATTTTATACTGAAGCTGCTTCACAATAGCACACGTGGTATCAATCAGTTTGATATTATTTGCACGAGCAATAGCATATGTTGATGGAGGTTCGCCATGTGCCCTTAAAAAAACTTTGACATTCTTTAGTTGTTTAAATTGAGCCAAGTCAACAAATTCCACCCCAAGTGCTTCAAGTCGCCTGTTTTCTTCTTCATTATGAACGATCTCGCCAAGGCAATAGATTTTACCACCCTTTGCCAGCTCCTTTTCGGCAAGTTGGATAGAATTTTCCACGCCGAAACAAAAGCCCGAGTCCTTATCGATTTCAATAATCACAAGTCAAAATTACGGAAGATTATGAAGAATAGATGGAAAACTGATTTATAAAAACGATGATTCCTGGCGGACATCGTGCCTAATCACTATCAACCGTGCTTAATTTTTGGTAAATGAATCAAAATCGAATGTAAGTGAAAGGTAATTTGGTGAGCCCCCTGAAAGCTGATAGGAAGACCGTGAATAATTAATCTTGAATTTATACACCCGTATGCCCAATCCCCAGCTGAAACCAACCATAGCCGATCTTTCATTCAACTTAAGTTCCTGACGACGGCCATAATTATACCCGCCCCGGAGAATGATATTTTTACCAATGTAAATCTCCCCACCTACAATGATATGCCTTAGAAACTGATCGCTGAATTTGGCAATCCCGGTTTTGTATACGGGTTCTCCTGTTACCGGGTCTGCTCCGCCTGATGGGTTCAAAGGATCTTCGTAGGTCAAATCCCATTTTTCAATATGATCATATATGACTGAAAAGCGAAATGGCACATGCTTTAAACGCTTTGAAACTACATACTGCAAGTTAAATGGCAAGGGACTTCTTTCACCCGACACATAAGTTGTGAGTTGAGAGCCGATATTACTAGCTACAAGCGACATGGTCCATCCTGTTTTACTTTGGTAGGTTCCGGCAACATCCACAGCAACACCAAATGAATTGTACGACTCGTAAAATGAATAAATAAGTTTAGCATTCGCACCGATTGAGAAAAGCGAATCAAGTTGACGTCCCCAACCCAACACAAACGCGATATCCTGTGCATTGAAAGTACCGCCCAACGTGCCAGTTTCATCGGCATAATTAAAAGCACCGTAATCCATGAACTGGAGCGTGGCCATAAAACTGCCCACTTTTTCAAAGCTATTGGCATAACTTACGCCGCCATAGTTTATGCCGGTAAAATAATTAACATAATTCAAAGCAATGCTGTTATCGTAGCTGGTGCTAATCAAGGAGGGGTTATTAAAACCGAGGTTGATGTCACTATCTGCGATGGAAGTCACATTTCCACCCAGTGCTGCCGTTCGTGCCGCAATAGGCATCTGGAGGAATGAGTAACTGTATTTACCTCCAATTTGTCCGTAGACACATGAAAAACTAAATAAAAGAAGAATTGAAAGGGTATATATTTTTTTCACAAATGCCGGATTAATTATGGAAATAACGGTGGATAAAACAAAATATTATAGACTAATTCAATTTTGTGACAGAGCCACTTCCTGATATAGATGTTTTCAAAGTCGGATCACCTGAATATTTCACATCACCGCTACCTTTAACTGTTACCTTCAGATCGTTTAACGCATTAATGCCAACATCTCCTGATCCATTTATTCTAATGTCTGCTTTGTATGCCTGCAAGCTTTCAGCACGCACATCACCTGATCCATTAACGACCACATCCGCTTCTTTAGCGGAACCGCCAATGATCACATTACCTGAACCATTTATTTTAACATTGAGCTGATTTGCAAATATATCAGCCATAATATTTCCCGATCCATTAATTTTAAGTTCCAGATCATCACTGTGCAACTCGTCCATACATGTAATATCGGCGCTACCGTTCAACTTTATCTCAGAAAGCGAAGTAGTTGTCACCTCAATACGGACACGACCTTCCGTATTGATGCATGGTCGTGCTCCAATAACCAGACTGTTCCCCAGCACATCTGTACTTATCGCTTTGAGCAGATTTTCTTGAGATGAAATGGAAACAGCTGATCTATCGCCGATATGTATGACCACATCTGCATCCAAATCGACTTCCAGTTCATTAAAATCATCCAACTCCTGCGTTTCTTTAACCTCCGGGCCTTCACCTTCTATACAATTAATACAGGATGAAGCAAGTATGGCTATCAATGCGAAAACAATCGAAAATCTGAATACTTTGCAAATTGATTTCATCTAATTTAAATGTATGAATTATGCATTTTTGGCTTTAATCAGGTTCAGGGCACTTCCGGCTTTAAACCATTCAATCTGACTTGTATTGTAGCTATGATCTGTCAGAATCTCATCCTTTGATCCATCTTTATGGTGCACAACAAGTTTGAGTTGTTTTCCAAGTTTAAAATCTGTTAGTCCAATCACGTCGAAGGTATCATCCTCTAAAATTTTGTCATAATCACCTTTATTTGCAAAGGTTAATGCAAGTACACCCTGCTTTTTCAAATTTGTTTCGTGTATACGTGCAAATGAGCGAACTACTACAACCTTTACGCCCAGGAATCTTGGCTCCATAGCAGCATGCTCGCGTGATGAACCTTCTCCATAATTCTCGTCACCGATAATCACCGACCCGAAACCAGCATCCCGAAAAGCCTGGGCTGTTTCAGGAACAGACCCGTATGCACCCGAAAGTATATTTTTCACAGAATTGGTCTGTTCATTAAAATAATTAATGGCTCCAATTAATAAGTTTTGAGAGATATTTTCAAGGTGGCCGCGGAACCTTAACCATGGACCAGCCATTGAAATATGATCCGTTGTGCATTTTCCTTTAGCTTTGATCAGCAACTTGAGTCCTTTATGATCGTGGCCATCCCATGCTTTGAAAGGTGTTAATAATTGTAACCTCTCAGATTTTGGATCAACAATCACTTCGATACCACTGCCATCTACAGCAGGCGCCTGGTAACCAGCATCTTCCACAGCGAAGCCTTTGGGCGGATAAACAATTCCTTCAGGTTCATCTAGTTTTACTTTTTCACCATCGGCATTTGTGATGTAATCAGTAAGCGGGTTAAAGTCGAGCCTTCCTGCGATGGTATATGCCATAACGAGCTCGGGTGAAGTTACAAATGCAAAGGTATTTGGGTTGCCATCATTTCGTTTTGCAAAATTCCGGTTGAAAGATGTAATGATCGAATTTTTATGCTGATCTTTCACTTCTTTCCTATTCCACTGGCCAATACAAGGCCCACAGGCATTGGCTAGCACCGTGGCTCCAATCTTTTCAAATTCTTCGATCAACCCGTCTCTTTCAATGGTATAACGCACCTGTTCTGAACCAGGGGTGATCAATAGGTCGGTTTTAACTTTTAGGTTTTTTTCATCCGCCTGCCTTGCCAGTGAAGCCGCTCGGGTAATATCTTCATAGGATGAATTGGTACATGATCCAATCAGACCGGCTTCGAGTTTTACAGGCCAGTTATTTTTCTTTGTTCTTTCAGACATTTCATAAACCGTTGTCCGTAAATCAGGCGTAAAAGGGCCATTAATTGCCGGCTCCAGGGTTGAAAGGTCAATTTCAATCACCTGATCAAAATAGGCATCCGGATTGGCATATACTTCCGTGTCACCAGTCAGGTGTTCTTTTACGGTAGCTGCCAATTCCGCAATATCGGTTCTACCTGTTTGTATCAGGTATTCAGCCGCATTCTGATCGAACCCGAAGGTAGAAGTAGTAGCGCCTATTTCGGCTCCCATATTACAAATGGTAGCTTTTCCGGTGGCTGAAAGGTTTTCGGCACCTTCTCCAAAATATTCGACAATTGCTCCAGTGCCGCCTTTTACCGTAAGAATATCCGCTACTTTTAGTATGACATCTTTCGATGAAGTCCAACCACTTAATTTTCCGGTCAACTTTACACCAATCAGTTTGGGGAATTTCAGTTCCCATGGCATACCTGCCATCACATCTACAGCATCGGCACCACCCACACCTATGGCCAGCATACCTAATCCACCAGCATTTGGCGTATGGGAGTCAGTTCCGATCATCATTCCGCCAGGAAACGCATAGTTTTCAAGTACCACCTGGTGAATGATTCCAGCACCCGGTTTCCAAAAACCTAATCCATATTTGTTGGAAACGGAAGCCAGGAAGTCATATACTTCCTTATTTGTGTATTTTGCCTTATCAAGATCTTCCTGCGCACCATTTTGAGCTTGTATCAGGTGATCGCAATGCACTGTAGAAGGCACTGCCACTTTTGTTTTTCCTGCTTGCATAAACTGCAACAGCGCCATTTGCGCAGTGGCATCCTGCATGGCTACCCGGTCGGGGCGGAAATCTACATAGGAAACTCCTCTTTCGAAAGATTGTGAAGGCAAGCCTTCGTCGAGGTGGCTATATAAAATCTTTTCTGTTAATGTTAGGGGTTTGTTCAGAACTTTTCTTGCCGCTTTTACCCGTTCAGGTATTTCAGCATAAAACTCTTTTATCATTTCAATATCAAATGCCATGATGTGAAGTTATTTTAATCGTATGAATTTAGAGAATGTGTGATCTGGATCAATCGAACCCAGACCTTTTTAATAGTGCAAAAGTATGAATTTTAACGCTTAAAAAAGAATGCTTTTCAAGAATTACATGAACTATTCAACCAATCCCCTACCAATTTTATTGATCTTTCCTTCTGACTTAAACTCGCTGATGAGCTTATCCAATACTCCGTTTACGAATACCTTACTATTCGCTGTACTGAAATATTTGGCCAGTTCAATATATTCGTTCAGCGTCACTTTCAACGGAATGGTTTCCATTTCCTGTAACTCAATAATCGCCATTTTCAATAGAATGATATCCATTAAAGGAATCCTGTCATATTCCCAGTTTTTGGTTCTTGATTTAATAATTTCCGTGCCTTCATCATCCCTGAGAATGGCTTTTCTGAAAAGGGTTTTAACGAAAGCTAGGTCTTCATTTACATTTTTGTATTCTTTATAAATACCCAGCATGGTGGTATCTTTGGTAAAATCGCTTGAAATAGTTTCAAAAAACTTGATGAGCAATAAATTTACTAAGTCATAACCATCCACAAAGTAGATGCTTTTCTCTTCGTAAAAAAACTTTAAAGATTCAAAACCGGGAAGCATCTGATCCACAATCTGGATCATCAGTTTTTTATCTTCTTCCAGCGAAAGTTTCCCGTTCGACATGTACTTTCCATAATAGGTGGTCTCCCGCAATTCAGCGTAAAACTTTCTGATCATCTCATGCTCATCCGACCAATTGACATTATAGGTTTCTTCTAAATGATGAAAACTTTTATTCGCGTCCAGCAGCTTAAAAACTTCGTTTTCAATAAATTTCAAGTTTGGATCCAGGTCTTCAGCTGAAGGATAGAATTTCTTTTTATTCTGCTCCAGCCTATCCTTTGCAAATTTTCTTACTTCAATCAGAAATGAAAGCTGATAAATAAAAAGCTCATATAATTTATTGATGGATGAGAGGAGTTCTCTTTCAGCATCAGGGAGTTGCTCCTGCCCCCCTGTGAACCAAGAATAAAGTGATTGTAAAACTTTAATCCTTAGATGTCTGCGGTACAGCATATTGGCAGATATTTATATGAACTTTGGAATTAATTTTTGTGCAAAAGTAAAGTTTTAAATGGTTTGTACAAGCGATACAGTTGAAAACAGCGATTAATTTGACTGCCCTAAATCGCGGAAAGCATACAAGATGATATTCAAGTCTTTCCAGATATTATAATCCCGTGCATAAAGGATATTTAGTTGAATAGCAGTTTCTGTATCAATGTCCTTTAATTTCATCGCATTGGCCGGATGCAACACCCCCCCCCTGATTTCGGGTAGATGCACCTCACTTTTATGAAAAGAGCAATAACCAACCCAGCTTTTACAACCAAACAAAACTTTAATCAGGTTTTTAAGAAAACCGAACGGATGCTTTTGGGAGAATATGACTATAGGTGATAGTACGAGCAATATGAGGCTCAGTGAAATATCGATGAGGCGTTTATTTCTCCTGTTGGCCGTTTTATCAACAGCATTAATATTCACGGTGTATAAATCGCCTCGTGTATGGATTGAATTGCTGCCGATTATCGAAAGGCTGTCTTCTGGTGCAATTTTGTAATCGACTTTTAAATGCTGCCACTCCGTCATTTTATCAATAATCATCTGGTGGGCAATATTTTTCGAGCAAAAGATCACCTCATCAATTTTGTAAATGGTTACAATGTCGTTTACCTGGTTGATATTCCCCACAAAATCCTTGTCTTTCAGCAGACGCTCACTAACACTTACCATACCAATATATTCAGGTTTCATATAAGCGGATTGTAAGAGGTTGGAAACCCTGATGGCTTCTTCTTTTTCGCCTATAACAAGAAAACGTTGGCTTTGTTTTTCGCCGAGTTGGATCCACGGGGTTTTAAATAAATACAATACAAACCTGATGAATGGCAGGGCGATCAGCCCCCACCCAGCGCCCAATAAAATTAAAGCCCTCGAGAACCTGAACGATTCAGGCAGTAATGCATAAAGCACCAATATTATCGTGGTGCCGATAATCATTCCAGTAACTGATTTGATGATCCTAACAGGTTTATCGTAGCCTCCGCTGAAATAGATAGATAACAACCAAACAATGATATATGCGGGTATCACATATACAAAGAATATATCCGGGTAGCTGCCTCCTTCCGTGTATACAAAGCTTCTGCCCCAGACCAAAGTGATTAATAAGATACCCCCAAGTAATGCAGCCGTATCCAACACCGTGAGGATAAGTCGTTCGAAAAGCCTTGACAGAATGGCCAGAAAAGCCCTGAAATAAATGGCTAGATTGATAAGGTGGGTAAAAAGGCGTGCACTTTTATAAGTAAAATGTTTTTTCGCAAAAATGACCATGGCATTATAGAACACCAGCACATAATTTACACTGCTTTTTTTTGTGCTTTCACCTTTGTAATGAATGATTCGCGTTTTAGGAAAATAATAGTTTTTGTATCCGGCTTTGATCACCCTGTAAGATAGGTCAATATCTTCACCGTACATAAAAAAGGTTTCATCCAGCAAGCCAATTTCATCCAATACCTTTTTACGAAGCAGCATAAAAGCGCCGGATAAAATTTCCACTTCATGAATTTTGTTTTCATCAAGATATCCAAGATGGTATTTTGAGAATCTTTTAGAGCGGGGAAACATGCTGGAAATACCGAACATTTTATAAAAAGCGGCTTCAGGTGTCGGCAATCCCCTTTTTGACTCAGGTAAAAATTTGCCCGCTCCATCTACCATTTTAACTCCCAGAGCACCAGCTTCCTGATGCTCATCCATAAAATCGACAACCTTGGAAAAAGTATCATCTTCAACTACTGTATCAGGATTTAACAGCAATATATATTCACCTGTCGATTTTTTAATTCCCTGGTTATTGGCTTTTGAAAAGCCTAGGTTCTGCTTGTTTTCATAAAGCTTCACCTCCGGAAATTTCTTTTTCACCATCGCATTCGATCCATCGATGGAATTATTATCAACCACGATCACTTCGCCCTCAACGTGCTGCATCGCTCGTCTTACCGCATGCAGGCATTGTTCGAGAAAATACTCAACATTATAATTGACTATAATAATAGATAATTTCATGCGGAATGGCAATGTGCTTCAAATATAAAACATTTGACGGGCAAATATACCGCCTTGAATTATTAAAACAAACGGCGTATGATAATTCTTATTTTTGCGTTTAAAATTTAATCATGCTAAAAAAAATTGTCGGCACCACCGGAACCAGGCTTTTAAATGCTTTGATCAACTTGGTGATACTTTTGTTGATCACAAATAAAATTGGAAGCGAAGGTTTTGGTGTGATCGGTTTGATCATGGTGGACATCACCATTATTCAAATGCTGATTGATCTGGTTGCAGGCAGTGCGTTGGTCTATTTCAGTTCACGCACCAATGCTGGGCAATTGCTTTTTCCCGCCTACTTGTGGACCGCTTTCATCATTCTCTTTTTCTTTGGGCTATCCACACTTTCCCATGCAGTATTTCCGGTGCTGCATACCACTATCATACCGGCTGGTTACAACAATCATATTCTCACGATCGCTTTGCTGAATGCCCTGATGATCACACATTACAACTTATTGATCGGCTGGGAGCATATAAAAGCCTATAACATCATTTTCACCGTACAAATACTCACGATGCTGGGCGCTTTTTTAACCGGCATTATGGTTTTACAGGATCAATCACCTTTATCTTATGTTCGCGCATTGTATATAGCCTATGGTACAGGCGCCGTATTGGCATTTGTTGTAGTATTGAGAAAATCAGGTAAGCTGCATATAAAAGGCTGGCTGCAAATACTTAAAGAGGTGGTTCGTTTTGGCTTTATTTCGTTTATAGCCAACATTTTAAACATAGGCAATAAAAGGATCAGTTTTTATCTATTGCGGTATTTTACAGGTCTGTCTGCCCTAGGAATTTATAATGCCGGTGTGCAGCTAACCGAAGGATTGCGAATCATTGGGCAGAGCATTTCGCTAGTACAATTTTCAACCATTTCCAATACCAATAACCGTGAATACGCAAAAATCCTAACCATAAGGTTGATGAAGTTCACCCTGGTTTTAACTTTATGTGCGCTTGCTATTTTATTGTTGGTCCCTGAAAATGCGTACAGCTTGATTTTTGGTAAAGATTTTACCGATGTGAAACCCATTATCATCGCATTGAGTCCGGGAGTACTGGCACTTGCAGCCAACAATATTTTCAGTCATTATTTTTCAGGGCTGGGTAACCCAAAAGTAAATATGTGGGCCAACCTTGTGGGCTTGGTTTTTACGATTGTATTAGCATTTTTACTGATCCCTTTTATGGGATATATCGGCGCTGCAATCACTGCATCAGCCAGTTATGTTTCATCCGTGGTGTATCAGTATTTCGTATTTAAAAAAGAAACGAAAACACGATTTACGGATTGGATTCCTGTTCAGAGAGATTTATCAGATTTTGTACTACTAACAAAGGATGCCATTAAAAAGCACAGATAGAAAACCTATCATTATTTACAGCTAATCGTTTCAGCTACTTTGAGCAAAGTCAGCAAATGAAATAAAGATTCCTGCGGCAATTCATTGAAATTCATTCTTTTATTTACATACAAAGGATCCTCAAACCCTCTATTTAATTGCTCTTTTACAGCTTCAAGAATTTCTCCAGGTACATGTTGGTTTGCTTTAACATCAGGTAGCATTAATTTAATAATCTTTTTAATATGTTGTCTGAAAAGCAGGTCTCTCAGTTTACCTGTATGATGGATTGGGAAGCCCCAGTTGGCATTTGTGATTGTGTTTAATTCAGGCTTAATAAGTTGTGTGAATGCCCTGTACAATTGAAAATTCTTTTTCTTTTTCTCATTGATAGAATGCACCAGATTAAAAAACTCAGGGTTGTAGAATGGTGTGGTACTCCAGATATATTGCCTATTTCGGTCTTCACCCTCAAACAGCCAGTTTTTTGTACGTTCAAAAAGGAGGAAATGTTTGTAGTTGAGTCGGGGATCTTTGTAACCAAAACCGTTCAAATGCGACTGAAGTGCTTCTTCATTCCTTTTGGCATTTAAATCCCACAGTAGTGCGCTTGTTTTAGCTGTTGTCACTTCATTCGTTCTTAATATCTTTTTGGCAGTATTAGAACCAAGCAATTTAATGTCAGGAAACAAATAAGCTAATGCTTTATCACCACCATCGCCCGTCAACATCAAATCATAATTCGATGACATGCTTTTTAAAAATGGTATGATAAATGCCATTCCAAGGTAATTCATGCCATATTTACTGCCGATTAATTCATCAAAATATTTTGGAGACCACTCCTCCAGAGAGGTTACTCCAACTTGCTTTTTGTAAAAGGCTGACAGCTCTTTAACCACTTTCACATCTGACTGGATTATGGCATGTTCATATAGAAAACTTTCGTAAGCAACTTGCTGTTTCTCCTTTTCAATCTCGCCCATGATGATCCTTGAATCGAGTCCACCACTTAAAGAAAGCATAGGTTTCTGATAGCCTTTCAATCGGTTTCTTAGTGCTTCCTTAAATATTTCATATAACTGCTCTTCAGGTTTTTTTACATACCTCCCCGATTCCTGCCATTCCTGCAATGAAACAGACTGGCTTTGTAAACTGACGTTTTCATCAAGCTTGATGTAAGAAGATGGCGGTAAACGTTTCAGGTTTTCAAACAGTGTTTTATCTCCTAATGGATAGCCCACCCGAACGAATTCGTAGACCCCCTGTTCATCAAATGAAAGCTTTCCGGTCAAAGTTTGTAAAAGGCTTATGTCGCGGCTAAGGATGAACTGCTCACTTTGCTTATAGTATGCAGGTAGGCGTCCTAAAAAATCATTTACCACCAGCACTTTCCTGGTGGTTTTATGAAACAGATAGACAAGGAACTCACCATCCAGGTTTCTAATGTATTTCAGGCTTTCATCCTTTTTGTGGGTATCGAACAGGTCAAGCAGGTGAGATTTAAAAGCATCATTCGTATCCACATCAATTCCATAAATTCTTCCTTCAATTACGCAAACATAGGCCTGATGATCTATTAACAGCACCGGGTAATTTTGCTGTAATTTCTCAATTAAAAGGAATTCTTTTTCATGCAATAAAATGCGCACTTCCGTCAGTTCTTCGATGCTTGCAATTATGCGCTTTAAAAAAAAAGGATCTAACTGAGATTGCTGATGTATGAGTGTGATTCCCGCCATAGACTAATTATATTCGCCAACGAATCTCAAAAATACATTATTTTGCATTGGCAAATTTCATACTTTTAACATCTAAAATTTAAAAAAAAATGAAAAAGAACGTTGGAAATATTGATAAGGTTGTGCGCATTCTATTAGCGATCATAATAGCGGCTTTGGGTTTTTACTACCAGAGTTGGTGGGGTTTATTGGCACTAATTCCCTTGGTTACTGCATTTACAAGTTTTTGCGGCCTTTATCCCATCCTGGGTATCAATACCCGTAAAGGAAAAACTGATTAAGGGTAGAGAAAAGCCCATAATAACCCAATAATTTCCTGAAAAAACGAAAATTGTCCTCCTGAACGCAGCGAGGCGAAGTGAAGCCTGCCAGCCGCAGGCAGGGACCTGGCATCGAGAGAAAGCTTTAAACTTCACACAATATCGTTCGCTCACACTTAGGTTGATAAGGATAGGCGAAGGATGGTGTATATAAACCTGCTATCAAGCAGGTGAAAACCTTTATTTGACAAAGATTTCAACACGCCTTGTTTAAAAACTATTTACCTTATTGCGCATTGCTGTTTCTTAAGTTTCTACTTTTGTGGCAAATTTGGTGAAATGTCGGCAGAATATACAGAAGATAGCATTCGATCGTTAGACTGGAAAGAACACATCCGGCTCAGGCCAGGTATGTACATTGGTAAACTCGGCGACGGTAGTTCGCATGACGATGGCATTTATGTACTCATCAAAGAGATCATCGACAATTCCATTGATGAATATGTAATGGGACACGGAAAAACCATTGAAGTAACAATTAATGAAAAAGAAGTTACTATCAGGGATTATGGCCGCGGTATGCCACTCGGGAAAGTAGACGAGTGTGTGAGTAAGATTAACACTGGTGCTAAGTATGACTCGAAGGTTTTTAAAAAAGCCGTAGGACTTAATGGTGTAGGCTCGAAAGCCGTAAATGCTTTATCTTCTTATTTCAAGGTCCAATCCGTGCGTGACGGAAAAACCAAGATTCTTGAATATGAACGTGGCGCTGTTGTAAATAACTTTCCGATTGAAGCCTCCGACAAAAATCAGGGCACGATTATCACTTTTATTCCTGACAGTGAGCTTTTTGGAAATTTTCACTACTTGTTTGAATACATTGAAGAAATGCTCTGGAATAATGTATTCCTCAACAATGGGTTAACCATTATTTTCAACGGGCAAAAAATGCAGGCTAAAAATGGCTTGCTTGATCTGCTCGAACATAATATCAATGGCAATGGCCCGGTTATATACCCTATCGTACATATAAAGGAAGCTGATTTTGAATGTGCATTCAGCCATAGCTCAAGGGCTTATAGTGAAGAGTATTTCTCGTTTGTGAACGGACAACATACCACCCAGGGCGGCACACATCAAAGCGCTTTTAGAGAGGCTATTGTAAAAACGATCAGGGAATTTTTCAATAAAGATTTTGACACCAGTGATATCCGCACATCTATAATTGCAGCCATTAGCATTAAGGTGCAGGAGCCAGTATTTGAATCACAGACAAAAACCAAACTTGGCTCGCAACACATTGAACCTGGTGGACAAACCGTACGCAACTACATCCACGATATTATCAAACGTAACCTGGATAATTACCTGCATATTCATTCTGAAACGGCGGATGCACTGTACAAGAAAATACTTCAATCAGAAAAGGAAAGAAAGGACATGGCAGGTATTAAAAAACTTGCTAGAGAAAGCGTAAAAAAAGCCAGTCTGCATAATAAAAAGCTTCGCGACTGCAGGCTGCACTTTAATACCAACCATGAGAACCGGCTTGATACCACCCTTTTTATTACTGAGGGAGATTCTGCAAGCGGTTCCATTACCAAATCGCGGAATGTACAAACACAGGCCGTTTTCAGCTTAAAAGGAAAACCTTTGAATTGCTATGGCCTCAGTAAAAAGATCGTGTACCAGAATGAAGAATTCAACCTCTTACAAGCGGCACTGAATATTGATGAAAGCATGGAAGATCTTCGATACAACAATATTGTAATCGCTACTGATGCTGATGTGGACGGCATGCACATCCGCCTACTGCTGCTTACATTCTTTCTGCAATTTTATCCTGACCTTGTAAAATCAGGACATTTGTATATTTTGCAAACACCCCTGTTCAGGGTACGTAATAAAAAGGAAACAATATACTGTTACAACGATTCAGAAAGAGTGGAAGCTATCAATAAATTAGGTACCAACCCCGAGATAACAAGGTTTAAAGGACTCGGTGAAATTTCGCCTGAAGAATTCAAACATTTTATCGGTGCTACCATTCGCCTCGATCCGGTAATACTGAGACGCGAGTCGTCAGTAGCTGAGACCCTCTCATTTTATATGGGAAAAAACACACCTGAAAGACAAGGGTTCATTATTGAAAATTTAAGAATAGAGGAAGATATTGTTGAGCACAAGGTGGCTTAAACATGGATACCAAACCCCAACTTTCAAAGTATCAAATTCGACATATTGAATATGTAAAGAACCAGGTGGCCAAAGCTATTGGCACATACGAAATGATCGACAATAATGATCGTGTATTGGTAGCATTAAGTGGCGGGAAGGATTCGTTGGTGTTACTGGAAGCTTTATCGGCATTAAGAAACTATGACTTTTTACAATTTGAGATAGAAGCTGTTCATATTAACGTAGAAGATGTTTCATATGAGGTAGATAGGAAAAAACTGAAACAGCTAACGGATAGCTTATCCGTCGACTTACATTTTAAAAGTATAAGAGCCGACATTGAAAGCCGGGGCAAAAAGTCGCCCTGTTTTGTTTGTTCATGGCATCGCCGGAAGGAATTATTTTCATTTGCCGTTGAAAACGGTTTTCAGAAGCTGGCTTTTGGACACCACATGGATGATGCGGTTGAAACTTTACTGATCAACATGGCATACCACGGGAACATTTCATCCTTGCCCGGTAAACTAAATATGTTTGAAGGCGCCATTCAATCCATTCGCCCGCTTATTTTACTCAGCAATAAGGACACGAGCGAATTTGCCCGAATAAGGAACTACCCTCAATTAAAACATGAATGCCCCTTTGAAGACAAAACAAATCGAACCAAAGCCAGAGATTTTATTAAGCAGCTAGAAACCATTCATCCTAAAGCGAAAAGGAATCTGTTTAAGTCATTGCGTAATATTGACAAGGAATACCTGCCTTAGAGCAATTACATTTGTTATTCACCCATTGGGATGAATTTGTTTTCTTCTTCGGGGAAGAAGTCTTTTCGATATGGATCAAATCGCCAGTATGTTTCCGATCGTTTTCCATCCGGCACATTTTCATCAAGGTATTTATTAAGTAGCAAATCCATGGTATAACTGGCATATTTCCGACCCAAAATGAAAGCAAAATTGTAAAGCGCTTCGATTTGAAGTGTATCAATATTGTATACGAAGCGCATCTCTCCGGCAAATACATCGGCATGAAAATCACCTTCAAAGTCATCCGTAATAATATCCGTCGCGAAATACATTTGTTCGCCATTGCCATTATCATCCACTTTTTTCATTTCAATCCATGAATTGACTACAATTGCATTCAGCAGAAAATCATAATAATAGTAGTGCCCATAAATATTCTGTCCAGCCCGGTAATCGTAAAGGGTTTCTTCAACTTCAATCTGCGCAATATTGGCCACGTAGGCATTGGTATCCACCTCAAGAAAATCCTGGGTTTGATTCTGATCATAAACTCTAAACCCAAGTGCTGTCATTTCTTGTTTGTAACCAAGTGTATAATTTGCAAGGAACAGTGAATCGTTAAGATGCTTTAGATAATCGGAATGCACATATAAAACGGAATCGAATTTTGACTCGTCTGTGATATTTAACGAATCAAGAATTTCCTTTTTCTGATTCACTTTAAAAACAAATTCTGCCGGAAAAACCAATATACTCCTAGTATTATTGGCCATCACAAAGCTGGATGCCATCCGCTCTTCCACTGAGCACGACATTATTGTTATCAATGTGAGCAGTAGTAAAAAAGTGTTTTTTATTTGTAATTTCATCTTAAGCATTGCGTTAGCAAAAATAAAAAATCCGTTGTTGCAAAATAAAATTCAGTGAATTCAATTTGCAAAATAAGGATAGACACAATAACGTAAAATATGGCATTTTATTCGATGGATGCAATGCTGATTCCCTTTTTGGTTATGGCCCAGACATTTCCCTTTTTATCTTCAAAAATTTCATTCACTTCGTTATCGATAAGGCCATTCCCAATAGAATACTGGGTCCATACTCCTGCCTTATATTTATACATACCTTTTTTATCAGTCCCTACCCAAACAGCTCCTGTTTTATCTACCATCATAGTAAGCACCTCCCATTCTTCGGGTTCTTTTAATGGCAGCCAGCTTCCTTCATTATATTTGTAAAGAGATTTGTTACTGGCTAACCAGATATGCCCTGCCTCATCCTGAACAATTTTATAGAATTTTGATTCGCTCAAGCCTTCAGCCTTTCCAAACTGTTCCCATGTATTACTTTTATCATATAATGAAACGCCATCGCTAGCAAATGCAATTATTTCTCCATTGTTCCATATAAGTTGTTCGATGGTTCCTTTCAGGCTCGTTTTATGCCTATCATAGGGTATGCATTTTCCATTTTCAATCAGGTTTATACCTGAAAAACGGAGGTTATTCCTTGTGTAAGCCCATATTCTGCCATCCGGGTCCAACTTCATATCATAAACAGTTGTACCACACAATCCTTGCTTTTTAGTCAGATCAATCCATTCATCACCTTGCTGATAACTAATACCATATTCTGTAGCCGCCCATACAACACCATTTTGGTCAAGCATTAACTTCAATACTTTTTCCGAAATCATATCTTCTTCATCATAATGAATCCACTCAACGCCATCAAATTTATAAAGACCTTTTAAGGAACCCAACCAGATATTTTCTTCCTTATCTTGCATTATATTGGTAAAATACCTGGGTATGCCCTGCCCGCTGTATGCTGCCGTACCGGCTACATCTTCATTAAATTTATACCAGTTGACGCCGTTATACATTTCCAGAGTGCCGCCAAGGAATGAAAATTTTATTTCAGGAATATCACTAAAATCCTTGAAGTGTTCCAGCATCACCCATATCCATCCCCTATTATCTTCATAAAAAACCCTTAGCAACATAATCGTCAATTTCGGTTTCAGCAAACACCGTCCAGTAGCTATTGTAATACAGGAATATTTTATCCATGACACTTACCCAAATCCGGCCTTCACTATCTTCAAAAATAGTTTCGATTCGCCCGAGGGCTTCCGACTTCCCTGATTTGCTATCTTCAATAGATGTAATGGCATACCATTTAGAACCGGCATATGCATTCAAACCATCGCTTGTACCAATCCACACAATACCCTTAGAATCAACATAGGAGCATGTGACATTCAGGGATGTTAAACCATCTTCTTTCGTAATGTTGTTAATCTGGCTATAAAGATGAAATTGTGAAAAGACCGTGATGAGTAGTAAAGCTGTAAAGCACTTGTATTTGAAGAAAACTCCGGTTTTTATAAAATGAAGTAGATAGATCATTTTCAGAATTAATGGTTGCGTCCATAAAAATAGTAAAAAAATTATCAAATAGAGAAATCCGATCAGCCGATGGCCATATCTTCATTAAATTTTAACCTAGGAGGCTTGCTACCGTTTTCAATACCCTCGATAAATGTATCAACCAGGCTGCGGATCTCATCATGGTAACCACCTTCTAAAACGGCAAAAACGGGCACCTTCTTAAATGCTTTTCTTAATTTATAGGCACATTCGTAAAAGGCATGTTTGGTGTACTTTAAGCCCATAAGCATATCATTTTCATAGCCATCAAAACCTGCCGAAACCCCAATTACATCGGGCTTGAATTGCCTGGCAATTTTAATGGCTTTATCCACCCTGTCGAGAAATTCTTTATCGCCCATCCCAGCTTCTAGCGGGAAATTATAATTAAATCCGTGGCCTTTGCCTTTGCCTGTTTCTATCACGAAGCCGGTATGTGGGTACACGCCTTCCTGATGGATGGAACAAAAAAGCACCTCTTTGCTATTGTAGAAAATATCCTGGGTGCCATTGCCATGATGCGCATCAATATCGAGTATAAAAACACGTTTTCCCTCTTTTACTAGTTTTTGTGCAGCTATAGCAATGTTATTGAACAAGCACAAACCCGTGGCTGTTTCTCTTCCGGCATGGTGTCCTGGTGGACGGACAACCGCGAAATCACCATTCTCAGAAGCTTTAACAGTGAGGCCAACAGCGAGACAGGCATCTTCATAACTAATCTTTGATAATTGTAATTCTGCTAAAAACTCGCCGTTGAAACATGCCTGTTTAATTCCATAACGATAATCTTCAGGGTGTACCAGTTTAATCCATTGTTCACCATTTACATTTGTATCCTCAATATCCTGAAAATCCTTAATCCGGTAAGGCCCCTCCGCCTGGCAATCAGCATTATGTAATAGAAATTTTTTATTATAAAGAATTTTCATGGTAGATGAATTCAATACAAAGTTAAAATTTTAAGGACATGAATTATGGGAATTGTGTTATTTTTAAGAGATTAAAATATGGGAAATTGTAGACAGATGAAAGATGACAGAAGTCGAAAGCTGTGTTAAAATACAGAGAGTTTAATAATATACAACATCGATAAAAATATGAAAACAGTATTGATTACCGGAGCAACAGGGGCAATCGGTAACGCCATAGCCACAAATATGGCACAAAAGGAATATAGAATTATTCTTGTGGCCAGAAATGAAACCAAAGCCAATCAGCTTATTGACCGGCTGAAAAAGGAAACGGGCAATTCACACATCTCTTTCCTTTTGGCTGACCTGTCACGAAAGCAGCAAGTTGCCTCCATAGCTGATCATTGGACTGAACCGGTTGATGTACTTATCAACAATGCCGCAGTTACACCGAGGAACAGGGAAGAAACGCCCGAAGGCATCGAAATGCAATTTGCGACCAATGTGTTGGGCTATTTCTGGATGATTACATATTTTCAACCACATTTAAAAAAATCTGCTTCACCGCGGATTGTGAACGTCGCTTCCTATTGGGCTGGTAACCTTGATATAAATGACCTGGAATTTAAACGCAGGCCGTACAATAATGATACAGCCTACCGACAGAGCAAACAAGCCGGTCGTATGTTAACAGTGGCTTTTGCTGAGAAAGTGAAAGAAAGTAACATTACTATAAACGCATGTCATCCGGGTGATGTTCGCTCTGTTTTAGCCAGCAACTTGGGTTATGGTGGGCATGAGTCTCCTGAACAAGGAGCGGCCACACCAGTCTGGCTGGCTGCATCGGCAGAAGTTGAGGGAATAAAAGGTAAATATTTTGAGCATATGAAGGAGACAGTCTGCCAGTTCAGCCATAATAAAAAAGCTATTGATACCCTCTTTAACATTTGCAATTCTTTTTAGAATAGTTCTTTTAAGCTATTAGTTTTTACTTACTCCCAACCGGCGTGTTCGATTTCGTACGACCCCTGTCCAATTTCATATAATTTTAAAATCCAACTGTAAAATATTTGAACTGTATCTATTTGTTTAATTGATAGTTACAACCTAAGGTATAATTTTTGGAACCATATTTATCACTTTCAACAAGCTGCGAAACCTCAAAAGCATTAAAAGATGAAAAGCGCAATTTATTTTGTTTTTATGCCATCTATTTTCTTCTTGTTCAGTATGACTGCCTATTCTCAAATAGGAATTAAAGGTGGTCTGGGCGTTTCAGATATTGTGTTTGCAGTGGAAGGTCAAACCCCTTACCTGGGTTATGAGATTAATTACCTGACACATAGAAACCCACTTGTTACATACCAGTTTGGCGTTTTTGGCACTGTCAAAATTAACAGGCTTTTTAATTTCCAGCCTGAACTTATATATGCCAGGCAGGGTTTGAATTACAACATCGAGTTTCTATATGACGACATCACATACCGACTATATCTAAACTATCTGCAACTCCCTTTATTAATGAACCTCAGCATGCGCCCTCAAAAAAAGTTTCATCCCGGTTTTTATGTAGGACCTTATGGTGCGCTTAAACTACATGCAAAGCGAATTACTAAGATTGATGGTGAAAGGGTTGAGGAGAATCCGTCAAATGTAAAAAATGGTGACTTCGGACTTATTGGTGGTTTATCATACGATTTTGATATGCCGAATGGACAACTTATTGCCGAGCTCCGCTTCAATTACAGCTTAATAAACATCATGTATCCCATCGACGGATATATTCCTTCCTATGATGGTCCTGATCTTGATGAAGAAAGAGCCAGGAATGTGAGTCTTGCTTTGCTAATTGGTTACCGGTTTCAAAATATAAAATAACATGAGTAAATATCTTTCATATCTGACCTGCATATTCGTATTCATCTCCTTTAATAGTTGCCATAAACAAACGAATGAACTCATCCAGGTAGAATCTGAAATCGTAAAGGAGATGGAAGCTAAAAGCATTCCTTCGGTGGTTGCCTGTATCATAAAGGAAGATCAAATTGTTTGGAAAGGAGAGTTTGGATATGCTGACATCCAAAACGAAACTTCCGCAACAAGTCAGACAACTTATACACTCATGTCCATTTCCAAGTTATTTATTGGTGTGGCTACCATGCAATTATGGGAACAAGGCCATATTGATCTTGATGCTGACATCAACCAATACTTATCATTTGAAGTGCGTAATCCAAAGTTTCCAGATGATAAGATCACTACCTCCATGTTGTTAAATTATACTTCGGGACTGGCCTGGCCGGAAGATGAGGATAGGATACCCGCTTTTTATGAATTTTTTGACGACGATAAAACACCGCACATTAGCGAATGGTTACCCGAGTACATTTTTCCGGGTGGCGAATACTACAGATCTTCAGTCTGGAAAAATTATCGCCCTGGTGAAAAAGAGCTTTATTCAAACATTGCCACACCATTGTTAGCTTTGATCGTAGAAAAGATTACTGGACAAGATTTTCGCGATTATTGCAAAGAATATATTCTTGATCCCCTTGAAATGCATCAAACCTCTTTCCGCTTCAGTGAATTAGATGAAAGTTTATTGGCCACACCTTATATTGGCATAAATACACCTTTTAAGCAGTTCAATTACAGGCATTATCCGGCCGGCAACCTGAAAAGCAATATTGATGATTTTTCACATTTTATGATAGCCATCCTCAATTTTGGAGAATATAAAGCCAATCGCATTTTAAAAAAAAGTACCATTGAAACAATGCTCACGGTTCAAAATCCCGCTTCCGGAGTTTCCAATATCTTCTGGCATTGCATGGGCGACTGCATCGGGCACAGTGGCGGCGGAACCGGTTTCAGCACACGTGCTGAGTGGTTTTTTGACAGGAATATGGCCATGCTCATTTTTACAAATAAGGTTAACAATCTTGTACACCCGCAAGGCAGCATTTACGAACTCATACGGAGTAAAGCCAACGAATATAAAGACTAACAGTTTATTGCAGATTCTTTATATTTTTTGTTGTCACCTTATTTTCGCAACCCCTACCCCTCTCATTATCAATAAATCTTATCGACAAGCTGTTTTATATTTTTACACTTCGCTATTGCAATAGTGAAAAACACAGAATCACAAACTTTCTCTTAATAGTAAAACATGATTTGCATACAATTCAAACCTAATTCTTATTTTTGTATAAAGTGATTGTTAATGCCTTCGTTTTCAAGATATTTCATTTTTATAAACCTGCTGGCTTGCTTTCTCATAGGCAATCAAACTATTTTCAGCCAGGAAAATAAATCTGGTAAGCAATTAAGAAATGAACTTAACAGGGCTTTTAACGATACAACAAAAGTCCAAATATTGTTCGAATTAGGTGATCAATTTATTGATGGCCCTACTGATTCATTAATGTATTATTATGAACAAGCTCTTGTCGTCATCAATGATAATTTAATAAGAATAAATGCGAAAGAACAAAATAATAATCAGGAGGAATATGTTCAGTTTAAAGAGTTTGAGTTACGGGTATATATAGAATTTGGAATCGAATATTTTTTTCGCAGTGATTATTCAAAAGCACTTGAAAATTATAACAAAGCGCTTGAAATTGCTATGGAAATGGGCAATCAGGAAATTATTTCAGAATGTTACAGCGAAATAGCAATCGTTTATAAAAATCAGGGAAAATACGATCAGGCGGTTATTTATAACGAGAAGGCAATAGACCTGGCTAAAAAAGACAACAACCCTTCATGGTTAGCAGCTTGTTATGCAAACCACGGCACCATCTATTTAAAAAAAGGTTATTACACACTGGCTTTAGATTACTATTTCAAAGCCCTTAAAACATTTGAGCAACTCGAACATTCCAGGAGGATATCATCCTGCTACCTGAATATTGGAAAAATTTATACGGAACAGCAAGATTTTACCAAGGCGTTGGACTACTATCGGCGAACACTTAAAATCTCTATTGAAACAGGTGATAAAGTGAATCAATCCGAATGCTACCTGGGAATGGGAAAAGTATATCTGAATACTGGTGATTATAACCTGGCCAGGGACTATTTAAATCAATCAGTTGCTATATTCAAAGAAATGGGCTACAGCCATCAATTAGATGCATGTTATAAAAATATTGGCCAAACCTATTTAGCTGAAAATAATTTACAAAAAGCCCGCGAAAACTTTCAAATGGCGTTGGAGATATCAACAAAAGAAGAAGACTTGCCCGGTATTGCAGAAGCGTACATTAAACTAGCTCAGATCAAATTTATTGAGAAGAATATAAAGTCGGCGACCGAACTGGCAAATCAAAGCCTGGAGATAGCCAACAGATCCGGAAATTTGAAGTCGATTAGAGATGCAAATAAATTACTCGCAAATATATATGAGAACCGGGGCGACGAAAAATCCGCTTTAATGCATTTTAAACAATATGCTGTTATAAAAGATAGTTTGCTCAATGAAAGTAAATACAAGACTATAAGGGAGATTGAAGCACGGTTTGAGACTGAAAAGAAAGAACAACAATTGGATTTACTCACTAAAAAAAATGAAGTTCAGCAATTGAAATTGAGCAGAAGGCGTAATTTACTTATTGTTTCAGCTGTGGGAATAATTATGATTCTTATAATCAGCTACCTGCTGATCCGTCAGAACCGAATAAAAGCGAAACATAAATCCATCGAACTTGAGCAACGTCTGTTAAGATCGCAAATGAATCCGCATTTCATTTTCAATTCACTCATAGCCATACAGAGTTTTATTTATAAGAAAGAACCTGTGTTGGCAGGAGATTATTTAGCCAGATTTGCAGAGCTTGTCAGGCTCACGCTGGAAAATTCGAGGGTTGAATTTGTTTTACTGGAAAACGAATTCAAAACACTTACAGCATACCTTGAACTGCAGGTGTTACGATTTGAAAATAAATTTGAATACACACTCAGTCATGACGAAAATATAAATACGGAGAGCATATTGGTCCCTCCCATGTTTGCCCAACCTTTTATTGAGAACGCCATTGAGCATGGCCTGCGACACAAACAGGAAAAGGGCTTTTTAAATGTTCATTATGCAATTAAAAGCAACAGATGTATCGAAGTAACAATTACGGATAATGGCATCGGACGAGAAAAAGCACGCGATATTGAAAAGAAAAAGCAACATCAATCGCTGGCGATAAACATCACTAAAGAACGGTTATCCATTCTGCATAATAAATACAAATACAAATTCTTTATGGAAGTAATTGATTTAAAAGATGCTATGGGACAAGCGACCGGAACAAAAATTAAGATTGCCATACCCTACAAATTGGTTTAAATTCCTTAAATTTACCCTACCAATATACTTCAATGATATCAATAGCAGTAATTGACGATGAACCAAAAGCGAGAGAAACCATCATTAATATCCTTGGTTTAAGCCCTGTTGAGTTGGCGGTTGTTGGAGAAGCTGATAGTGTAACATCAGCTTACGAGTTGATCCTGTTAAATACACCTGACCTTGTGCTTCTTGATATCAACTTACCTGATGGCACTGGCTTCGACCTGCTGAAGAAGTTTGATCAAATCAATTTCAAAGTGATCTTTATTACGGCACATGAAGAATATGCCATAAAAGCATTCAAATGCAGCGCCATTGATTATATTTTAAAACCTATTACTGCTGCCGAGTTACTCAAAGCCATTGAAAAAGCACATG